>Ga0315553_10003559_pt1 | contig 12073 bp, 8 predicted proteins | sample SalMarSW160140MG_FD_203099 | JGI IMG/M metagenome (GOLD analysis project Ga0315553, IMG submission 203099) | Salt marsh sediment microbial communities from the Plum Island Ecosystem LTER, Massachusetts, United States - Salt Marsh Sediment SW1601-40 ... | reverse complement strand
TACTAAAGTTCTCCAGTGGAGGCGAATTCATAAACGCGATCTATGAGGTGGCATCCAATGACAGCTTGAGTAAACCAACCGGTATAGCAGTAGATTTGAGTACACCTGATGGTGCTGTTTATGTTGTTGATTCCGGTAAGAACCGTGTAGGCAAGTTCAGTTCCAAAGGTCTGCCTTTGGGTGCTATAGGTGGACCAGGAAATGAGGCGGGGAATTTCAACCAGCCTAAAGGAATTGCTGTGGATTCCTCTGGTGATATTGTAGTTGCTGATAGCGGTAACCAAAGAGTCCAGAAATTTACCAGTTCAGGTAAACTTACGGCCGTTATTCCTGCAGGAGCTGCAGGTGGCAGTAGACTTGTAAGCCCTGTCGGACTGGCGACAAATTCACGAGGGGATATCTATGTTACGGATGCGGACCAGCACAAAATATTGAAATTCACGAATGATGGGAACTTTTTGGCATCGTTCGGAGAACAGGGACAGGGACCGGGTCAAATCAGTTCTCCAGCAGGTATAGACATAGATCCTGCAGATGGCAGAATATTTGTGGTTGATCGGGGAAACAACCGTATTCAAATCCTCTCAGATGAAAACTTCACCGAGCAACCCCAAGTTACAACACAACAACCACAACAACCACAACAACCACAACAACCACAACAACCACAACAACCACAACAACCACAACAACCACAACAACCACAACAACCACAACAACAATTGAGGCAGGGGCAGAGGATGCCAGGTGGGCTCCAGGGACCCGACGGACAAACTGGGGCCGGAAGTGGGCTGCCGCAACAGCAATCACAACTGCCGCAACAACAGCAATTACAACAACAACAGCAGTTGAGGCAGATCCCAGGGGCAGGCTTACCACAACAACCGCGTCCTCCGTGCGAACCCACCCTGGAACAGAATAGGGCTATCGGAACTCCGTCGATGGGGACCACCACACAAAGCAATCAGGAAGAATCCGATTCCGAAGGAGAACCACTCAATGTAGACGTGAGTCTCCCAGATATTTTGGAACCGGGATTAACTGGGAAAGTATGCGCAAAGTACCGAGGAACAATCATAGATCAAATAGTCGAGCCAGGAGATACAGAGATAAGATTGGTATTTTCGGAAGAAGACAAGCCAGGGGTAGGGGAATTATTCGATGTTTGCTTCCAAGTAGACAGATTAGGAAAGGCGATATGCAAACAGCTTGAAAATAGTGAGGAGACTGTTCCAGAAGCTATCGAATTTACTCAGGAAGAGTTAGAAAACATGATGTCCGGCATGTCCGGCATGTCACAACTTCCTCCTTCGCAGACTTCTAGAGGAACAGACATAGTGGGAGATATTACTACACAGGATCTTGGGAGGGAGAACAGTGATAGCCGTAGCACGGACGAGAATGACGGAGACGAAGATAACTAGGCGGTGTTTGAAAAGGCCATTCATTTGGAGAACAACATTTGCTCATATATGTTTGTCGTTCTCGGCTTGTGCGTCATACTGACGATGGCAAGTGAAAGCGTCTCTGCATCTTCTGATAGCAATATAGCTCAGCCACATTTAAATGATAACAACCTAGGTATCGAGCTGGTTACTGATGGAATATCGCATCCCACCAGCATGGCATTCATAGACAGTACTAATATTTTGGTCCTTGAAAAAAATACTGGTGCTGTTCGTTTAATTACAGATGGTTTCCTTAAGGAGGATCCTGTTATTAAGTTGGATGTTGACATCGGATCTTCAGAGACTTGTTGTCGAGGACTATTAGGTGTAGCAACGCGACCGATATCCCAAAATACAATTACCGATATTGACACCAACATCGATGGCACATTGTCTGAGGTGTTTCTGTATTTATCTGAGATTTCATCAACAGATGAGGTGAGAAACAGGGTTTACAAATATACCTGGAATGGGGAAAAGCTTGTAAACCCGGAGTTACTTCTCGACTTACCTGCAGAACCCGGACCTAATCATCCTGGTGGGAAACTTGAATTTGGTACTGATGGATACTTGTACACTGTAATCGGGGATCTCAATAACGAAGGCCAGCTTCAGAACACAAATGATGGATCTGTGCTAACAGATAGCTCAGTGATTTTAAGGATAAACGCAACTGATGGAAGTGCAGCGGCAGGCAATCCTTTTGCAAACCCATTCAAAGATACAGGTAGGGAAGAGCCCCTCGGACTGTCAGATTCTGGAAATCAAATGGAAAAATACTTTGCATATGGAATTAGGAATAGTTTTGGTCTATCTGTAGATCCTTACACCGGTTACATCTGGGATACCGAAAATGGTGACAAAGATTTCGATGAAATCAATATTATTGGTCCAGGTTTTAACAGTGGATGGAAGAAATTGATGGGGCCCATTTCAAGGTCTGATGTTACGCAAGAAGATCTTGTAATGTTCCAAGGATCTTATTACGGCGATCCTGTTTTCAGTTGGAATCCATCGATAGGTGTTACAGACATCGAATTCTTCAACTCGAACAGTTTAGGACGATTGTATGCCGGTAACATATTTGTAGGCGATATTGCCAATGGTAACCTTTATTTCTATGATGTTAATGCGGCAAGAAATGGAATAATACCTAGAGATGCTGGGCTCAGTGATCTTGTGGCAGATGGCGATGAGGAACTTTCAGTGAATCTGTTGGGAACTGGTTTTCTTGGAATAACAGATATAGAAACTGGTCCAGATGGGTTCCTCTACATACTTACTTTTGATTATGAAGGAGACGGGGAGGGCAGAGTATACAGAATAATCCCGAGGAATACTGCATAGACCAGATCTATTATTAATATTAAGTTCCTTGTGATGTGTTAAGCTGTAAGCTATAATGTCACCTATGTCTGCAAGTACAACAGTTAATTAAGGTTTAAAACCTGCACTAGGAGTATATATGTAATATCTACCATGAACTTGTTTCCTCATCTCAACATGACTAATCCTCATTTACTTACTTTGGTGATGATCCTTGCTCTCGTCTTCATCATGAACGAAGTTACAGAAGAAGCTTATTCACAAAAAGTAGCCTTGCTAAATAACGAGAGTATTGAAGCGCATCCCAATTTTGGGTTGAACGTATCAGTGCTAACCAATGCATCACAAGCGAGACCCTTGGACATTTTGGAATCTATTCAATTCAATAATGGCGTTCCAATTTCTTTGTTATCTGATCCGGGAATGGGCAAGGTTTACGTTGCTGTAAACCCGGTTAACTTCACATCACCTCCTCCTTGTATCGATGGTTCGAATTCTGAGTCTAATTTCAATTTTACGGCTCTGACTTCGTGTTCTGCTATTTATGTTGTAGACAGCGCATCCTACGAATTAGATGGAGTCATACCCCTTAGACAGGGTGAGCAGATAACCGATATGAGCCTTGATCCTGCAACAGGAAGAATATATGCAGTTGGTGAATACAATTACGCAGTTAGTTCCAATGATACACATGAAGATGTCTTGTACGAAGACGATGTAGTCTATATGATTAGCTACTCAAGTAGACAAAGTAATGCATCTAATATTGCTGGCGGTTTCTTTGCTGCTAACATAACTAGAGTTACCCTCTATGGCGAAACTGAAGAAGGAAAGGAAGGAGATGCAAAAGCTATTGCCTTTGATAACACAACACGCACAATTTATGCAGGATTGGTGTATTTTGAGGGTGGGAAAGAGGGTTTATACTTAGTTCCAGCGCGGTTGAACCCTGGGAGCTATCAGATTATCGAAAGATTAGCAGATGGCGTTCAAAGTCAAAATTATGGAGGCGACACTGAAATAGTGGGTTATAGTAACAATAGCGATGATGATAATAACGTCGTTTTTGTTCCCTTTAACGGTTCAGGACCAGGAATGATCGTACTAGACGAAGTTAATCGCTTGATTTATGCTTCTGATAGAGAAGGTAATTTCATTGCTGTCGTAAATGCATCCTCGAGAAGTGGTGAAATACTTGAGAATATTATTCTGCAATCCCCACGGGCTATGTCAGTCAGCTCCAAAAATAGTTATCTGTATGTCGGAAGTGGAGATAGCTACTGGTTTAACATTATTAATACGCCGTCAAATAAGGTGGTCTCTGCCAACGACCAGATGGTCTATCCAATATCATCATCAGTTAATATCAAAACTGGAGATGTTTACGTCATAGACTGCAATTATTGCGAGGGCAGAGACGGGTCATCAATTTATCTTCTTAAAAGTGACGGGTCTACAATAAACTCAGGATACTATGAGAACATAAACTTTAATTCAAATCTCGCGGTTGATCCTATGGCAGAAAAGCTCTACGTGATAGGCACCGATCCTCAAACAGATGCTTCATTTCTATATGTAATTAATATAGCTTCGATTACTCAAGTGTAGGTGTTGTACTGCCAGAGTTACCAAGATGGGTTACACTCCTGTGAGGAAGTGTACCCAAATAGAAATCGATAGAAGGTATAATCTAATCCATGAAAAGGAATGGACTGGTGAGACTGTATCTATTATTTGCAAGAGATACAGTACATCCAGAAAGAGTTACTACAAGTGGAAGAACAGGTATAAACAGAAAGGGATAGATGGACTATCAGATCTCCCTAAGAGACCTCATAATATCAAGTACAGAAAGGTAACGTCTAAAATACAAGAAACAATACTTGATCTTAGATTAACCAAGAGATTTGGATGTAATAGGATCAAGTTTAGATTAGAATCATTGGTTTATCGTTAAGCACCAGAACTATCTATAAGGTACTAAAGAGACATGGTCTCAACATCCTCAAGTGTCAAGCCAGAGCTAGGACATACAAACGGTTTGCCATGAAGCATCCCAATCAGATGGTGCAGATGGACATACTTGGCCCATTCTATCTCAGCTATTCCGGTGAATTAGCTGCTCAGATGACAGAAATAGCGGCTCAAGAAAAGTAGCAAGTAGATGGTCTGAAAGGAAGAGATCTGTAGACGTACTCAATGTATTAGAGGACTGGATAATGGTTAATGGTAGGCCTGATAAGGTAATGCATGATAATGGAAAGCAGTTTACATCTAGAATATTCAGACATTTCCTTGTACACAATCATATCAAGGATAAACGAATTCCAAATTCCTATCCACAGCTACATGTGGGTAATCAAAAATGTAACCTATGTGTATGAGTACGACAATTAATTACATCTATCATACATACTGAGAATAAGCAGTGTAACCCATGTGGGCAATCAAAAATGTAACCTATGTGTGTGAGTACAACAGGCAGTATCAGGAATTAGTCAAAGTCCAGGTATTGCTTGTGACTATTGAAATAGCCAGAGATCAACGCTCCACATCACTAAATCCAGTATCATCGGATGGCCCAATGCTTTGCCCATCACTAAATCCAGTATCGGCAGTAACACTCTCTACAAAATCAGTTCCTGTATTTGCAGCAAGTACTTCGCATAATACTGCCCACGTATTTGGTCCTGTATCTCCATCCACTGCAAGTCCATTAGCTCGTTGAAAGTCCTCAACTGCAAAGTGGGTTAGATCGTCGTATATACCATTTATAGGACCGTTATAATATCCCAGCTGTGATAGGTAACCCTGCAGCTCAGTCACTTTAGGTCCTTCTGAACCTCTGGCTCGTGTTAGTAACGGACTACTTGGATCACATTCCGTTGTTGTTGTAGTGGGAGGCGTTGTTGTTGTATTTGAACTGATTACATCCTCAATGCATTCTTCACCCAAATCAGGAAAATTCGTATTCTCCCAGTCCACTAATAAGGTTCTAAAGACATTTTCTCTTGCCGAGCAACTCATCCATAATGGCATCCCTTCGCCGTGCTGACGAGGAGAGTCATCACCTCTAACATCGCCGATTCGTATAGAACTCATCCTCCATTGGTGATTTGCGTCTAGGCTTCTTGGAAAATCAAGCATTATGTTACTTAGTGGATAGGATTCTCCTTCCGGAGATATTGCCTCAGAGGCATCGTACAGAGGAATGGCTCCATAGTTGAAGAGTAACTGGTTAATATTTTCAGGGCTTAATAGTAAAAGCTTGGCAAAGGCAATTGTATTTTTAACAGCTGCAAAATTATCAGGTTCAAATTTAATGCTCGGATTGTTCAGTCCATGCGATATTCCCATTAGAGCGTCAAGCTTCTGGGACGTATCCTCTGGTAATCCTATTTCAATCGATGTATTCCCTATCATCACATTGCCGGGCTCATTTACATAAGTCGAAGGATTCGAATAAAACGCTTTAAGAGCAGGAAAGTCCAAGCCTGTGCTTTGAAGAATGATGTAGTTTTTAATTTCCTCTACTGGCCGAGCAACAATATCAACTCTTTCATTAACATAATCAAAGATATCATCGACTAGGTTATAAGCAGCGCCCACCTCATCTGGAGCCCCCATCATTGACAGCAAGTGATTACCTACGAACTCGTCCACAACTTCCTCTACTCTGTCCATGTGATCCGCCTCAGTGTTTGTGAATAGATTATATGCGACATCTTGACTCATAATCGGCCATGCTTGGAGACCAGAGTCTATGTCTTTTATCCATTCATCAGTATATGCTTTAAGCTGCTCTACTGCAACCTTCTCGCCGAGTAAGATGATTCGAGAACAGCTTAAATCATCTACTCGACACGCATCTGCTTCATTTTGAAGATCAATAGCCCGGTTTTGCAATTCTACAGAATCTTTTGTGAGTTGGTCCTTTAGAGCGTAGAACGATTCAAATATATCCCCGCGTCCTAATGATTGAGCCGAGTTTCCTTCACTGTCCACAAATTCAGAATCTATTAATACTCGAAATATATATTCACTAGGTGAATTAATAGTTAGTACTGTTTCAGGCGTATGTTCCCCAATATAGCTCTCTACTATTATGTGTCTCGTAGCATAAGGTAGCTTTGCAGGATCTTCAATTATTTCAGTGGGTCCCGGAAATATCCCCTCTGCAAAACCATTCACAAGAGTATGTGCCCATATATCTCCTGCTGCATGAGTAAGAAACCCATAAACAAACGCTAACGCCTTCTTCCCCTCATCATCACCGTTCCTACTGCTGTAGTAATCCCAACCAGATTCATAGATATGCCGTAGCCATTCATAAGAAAATGAATAGCCAGGGCCTCCAACGCATTCGCTATTTGGTAAAAGGCCGCCATCACATCTAGTATCAGGGTGAATTCGGGACTGACCTACATAAATATCAGGGAAAGCATCAGGGCCAACTACTCCTCCTCTATAAAAGTCAGGGTAGCTTCTAATTGCATCAGCTACACGCGGATCCACGTCATATGGATCTCCATTTATTATAACTGCATCCACCCCGTCAAGGATTGGTTCAATAGCGATGTTTCCTGTTAAAAGGTGCGTGTTAGGCTTAAATGCATATGATACTGATACAGTCGAAAAAGCTAGAAATGCAAATATAGACATAATTAATACTCTAAAGGCCATTTCTCACCCTATTGGGGAGACGATCCAATTAAACATTTTTGTACTATACTCATCAACATTCTAGCCGTATACCTAAAGCCCGATCTTGAATTGTGCTTATCCAGGATTCATTATCTCAGCTAATAGTTCGCAACTTCTTGAACAACCACGGTATGAGACCTGTAAGAATGCCTAGGCTGAAGAGTATAAGCGATTGAAACTTGTCCAGCCAACCAAGTATGGAATCTAGGGAGCTAATACTTGAGAGTACCCTTACATCTAGAGTCGCTTGAGACAGAATACTCTTTGTAGATAATGCATGTGGCAGGCGTATCGATTTCGTAGCATTGGTTGGAATGGCAGACGAAGATGGCAAGGAATCTGAATCATCAGATGGGTTTGGGTTAGACATATTATCAACATGACCACCATCACTACCATCGCCACCACTATCATCATTCTCCTCACCATCGATCAAGACGCGTGACTGATCAACAATTGAAGAAGCAGGAAAGCTCGCATTTGCTACAATTGTTACTTTCTTTTGTCCACTCTGTGATCCTTCGAGTGCCCTGATCCCCACAGGGATTGTCTGCACACTTTGAGAAAGGAGATTGACTTTATCTGTTTCAAATCCTACTTCAATATTTGACGAGGCGTTAACCTGCTGTCTGGATGTCAACAGTACTTCTGTTTCAGAATCTGCTGTTGATTTCAATTGAATATCGATTTTCCTTTCTTCTCCGGGCCGGATTTCTATGACTGATGAAGGTACAACGATTTCAAGTGAAGGTGGGGGTATTTGTATCCATTCAGTAAAGTCGGTAAGCAAATTACCCTCATTAAAGCTTTCTCCGTAGAAGAGCACCCGATACTGTTGTGGAGAACCAATTGAAGATAGGTCTACATCAAGATTAATGTACCCACCCTGTTTTTCAAAGAACCCCGTGTAATTGTCATTTCTATATAACGTGCGAAACGTACCGTGGGTGGACCACTGCAAGAATTTTCTAGTCCATGTGCCATTCTCTCCACTAATCTCAACTTGGTAATCCACTCCATCCACTCCTGTGGAAGGGTTAAAATCGGCATCTATGAGCATACCATAATTTATTTGACCTCTATCGGTGCTGAGGGATTCATTAAAAGGGAACAACAGCCACATCGTCGTATTTAGCACTCTACCATCACTAAAATAATTTACATATACTATATCTGTGGATACGTCTCCAAGAAGTGTCGAACTGTTCTTCTCTACGTTTATCCAATCAAGGGGGTCGTCCCTAATTTCTTGTGGACCAAATGAAGCAGCCATCTGTGCAGCGGCAAAATTGCTTTGGGAATTGATACCATCTATTATTATCATTTTAGAACCTGTCACACAAAGTGACAGTAACAATATTGTGTATATAGTAGTCTTCAATCTGGTAATAGACCCAAACCCAAAGCAGTCTTATTCATAGATTGGCATCCACCTGTTTAAAGTAAGTAAGTCTATAAGAGATGATGATGGCGATGCAGCAAGAGAGTATATATAACAGTACCAAACTCCAACAACTATCCGGTGCTAGGTATTTCAATATCCCGTGCGTACAATAAGGGCTCCGAATAACCGTCAGCATCTCCACTATAATATCCGTGTCCATTGCCATCACAGGTCGTCGGCAATTTGGAACCAGTTTCAAGCAACACCTGCCGAATCTCGAAAGGCGAAGCAGAAGGATTGGCCGCTTTATGAAGTGCGGCAGCCCCTGTGACATGAGGAGCGGCTACACTAGTCCCGCTCATTAGTGCGTACGTGCCATTAATGTAAGTAGAATTAATATTTACGCCTGGTGCAGCTATGTCAACTACAGAGCCAAAGTTGCTAAATGGTGCAAATGTGTCATCATGAGCAAATCCAGATACGTCATCAATCCATGTGATAGGTCCGAGCCCTCCACATTTCCCATCTCTATCTGTGATGGCCGAGACAGTAATGACATTCTCATTCTTGGCTGGTGAAAAAGAAGCCGCATCTTCGTTGACATTTCCTGCCGCTACAACTACTGTAACATTTGCTCTTGCTGTCCTTAGGATCGCCTGATCCAGAATCGTAGAGTTACACTTACATCCCAAACTCAAATTCACAACATCTATTTGATCTGAATTTTCAGTTACATAATTAAGAGCAGCAACGACTGAGGACATCGCACCAACACACTTCTCAGTATAAGGATCCAATTCCAGAACCTTGATCGACCATAAACGTGCCCCGGGAGCCATGCCTACTATTCCAGAGGAATCATCTTTTGCCGCCGCTATGCCTGCGATGTGCGTTCCATGACCACATTTATCGTCACCATATTGATTCACATAGCCAGTGGAATTGATCAAGCTAAATGGTGGATAGATATTACTCGTGTTCTTTCCAATCTGCATACCAACCTTAGCCGAATCAATATCGCCGGCCAGAATGCTATTGTCGGTAGCACTTTCCATAGTTACAACCTGCTGTGGTATTATTGATGAAATGTTTCTAAACACGTTGAGGTCAGGATGATCTAGATCTATACCACTGTCTATTATCGCTATATCCGCGTCAACATTATTCTCGCCAATTCCATTCTCTGAAAAAATATTATAAAGCGGACTTGAATCTACTCGCTGCACTCCAGTTGGCACCTCTTCTAATAGAGGGACCATTATCTTATCTGGTTCCTCTATCAGACCAGGAATTGATTTTATTAGCTCCTGGAGGATCACGTCTGCAGTCCTCTGGCTTGGAGCTTTAAACGCAAAACCAAAGCTGTCTTGGTAAAGGATATCTGCTCCCAATCTCTTTACTAGCGCTTCCGTCTGCATGATTAGTGCAGTACTCGCCGGCTGCGAAAAGGAGATCATATGCTGGCCGGGAATAATCTCACCCCCTAGGTCTCTATTAATTTTGTGAACTCTTGTGTCGTGGTCTGGGAAAAATTCTTGGTAAACCATTACCTTTACGTCATCAGAATCTGTGTAACCATATACATCAGAAACTTGTAACTCGAAGGTAAGCTCTATTGCGTTATCTACGCCCGGAGCAGTAAACGGAGCTCGAGGCTCTTCTGGATCTTGATTCAACAATATGATTTGTTTATCGCTCGGATTTACTAGTCTCCACTCGTACTGCAATGGATCACCATCAGGATCATAGCTCTTTTCGCCACTGAGAACAACTTGATGCCCCTCAGCTACCTCTAGGTCAGGACCGGCTACGGCCACCGGGGCGTCATTGCCTTCAAGTACTGTTATATCTACCACCGCCATATCGGTATTGCTTTTGTCAGATATTTCGAAGGTAAATGAATCATCCCCACTAAAATCCTCTTCTGGAGTATAAACTACACTTGCGGTATAAGGGCCCTCGTAAGTTATCTCACCCAAATCGCCATCAGATGGCCCCCCACCTTCTATGGAGAATGTTATGGGATCTCCATCTGAATCAGAACCTTCTAATTCAATAGTGAGCGGAGTATCTTCCTTAGTCTTCACTGACTTGTCATAAGCTATCGGAGGCGTGTTTGGTTCTACGACTTCAAGGGTGATTGTTCCCACCTCCACTCCTGCTCCATCAATTGATGAAGAAGAGGATGCAATAACGCTATAATGTATCAACGAAGAGTAGCTTAGAGCTGATATTAACATGAAACACGAAACTAAACAAGGAATAGAACATTTTTCCAATCTGAACCACGCGGACAGCATCATTTGACTAGCCAGCTGCACATCCGACATACAACACATTGAATTTCATGGTGCCTGTAAATCCTGAAGGGATTTCAATCCTTACCTTATCATTGGCTGTCACATGAGCCTGCCCAAAGTCATTGTTATCGCTGTTATCATCATCATTTGCCGGTTCTATATAATAACAATTTGCGGGTGGACCGAAACAATCATAAAATCTATCTAGAGGCACGCCGTAAAACGAATTTCCAGTGTTAATGATATGTTCTTCAACATCAACATGGGTACAGCTAGTTTCGTGTACAGATTCAGATTCAGGCTCTTGTTCTTCTGGTTGTGGTATACCATCTTCAGATTCAGGCTCTTGTTCTTCTGGTTGTGGTATACCATCTTCAGATTCAGGCTCTTGTTCTTCTGGTTGTGGTATACCATCTTCAGATTCAGGCTCTTGTTCTTCTGGTTGTGATACTGGTCCTTGCGGAGCTAATTCTGGTACCGCTCTTGGTATGGCTTGTTGAGCCAAGTCAGAGCTACTTAATGCTAGTTGCAAAAATGCATATTGGATTGATAAGTTCAACAGGAGCACAAAAATTATGATTAAGTAGGGTTTTGACGCCATTTTCTCTCCGGATGGCAATTTGGGAAAGCCGTTCAAATTATTTAAGACTACTGGCCATAACTGGTTAGCCTAGTCATTGATTTGAACAAATGAGAACAAATAACAAGACCAGAATTTTTAGGCGCCACAAAAAAATCTCAAAATTACAGACCTGACAGATGGGGAGTTCAGGTAATAAGTCAATAAACGGCAGGAGGTACGTCCGACAAATTTTCAATTAGTTAATGCAGCTCTTAATCCAGTAACATCTAGAATTGAAAGTGCTTCTAAGGTGACCTCTCTTTCGGAATAACCATCTATTATGGATCCC
>Ga0315553_10003558_pt1 | contig 12073 bp, 12 predicted proteins | sample SalMarSW160140MG_FD_203099 | JGI IMG/M metagenome (GOLD analysis project Ga0315553, IMG submission 203099) | Salt marsh sediment microbial communities from the Plum Island Ecosystem LTER, Massachusetts, United States - Salt Marsh Sediment SW1601-40 ... | reverse complement strand
CTGCCCCTGACTGCACCGGCAGTCTTTCTCTCCAGGGCATCATAGCAGGTGTTGGAGTTGCCCTGTAATAACGTGCCATAGGTAACAAAGCCCACCCTTAGTCCCCACACATAGTTTTCTTTGGTTCCACCATCCAGTTTTACTGCCATTATCCTTGAATGAATTCCGGTGAGTAATGCAAAAAGAGATTCCTTCATTGAATTGTCATCATAAAAAAGCCCAAAGTAGGCATCATCTAAAAGCACGACAAGGTTGGTGCCTTTTTCTGCCAGATTACCTAAAATCTCGGCAATCCTTTTTCCTTCTTCCTTTGTTGGCGTATATCCTGTGGGATTGTTAGGGAAATTTAACAATACCACAAGTTTTTCCCTTCCTTTCGCCTCTTTTCGAAGGCTCTCTTCAAATGCAGTGAGATTGAATCCCCCCTGTGATGAAAAAAGCTCATAGTTTTTAATCTGTGCACCATGCAAAACAGTTAATATCAGTGTATAGTTTCCCCAGATCTTATCAGGGAGCAGCACAACATCGTTTTCATCGATCCACATATCAGCGGCAACAGAGACGCCATGGGTTATGGCATTTGTTACGATTGGGAGACTTATTTTTTTACCAGCGAGGGATGGGTTTTTGTGGAATAATAGTTGCTGCCAGGTCTCTCTGAGCTTCGGTATCCCAAAAGAGGATGCATAATTAAGTGATTGCTGAGGCGGTAGGTTTATATATGACATGATCGAAGGAAGATGCATAGGCACTCCATTTTCTGTGGCAATACCTATGGTAGCATTATATTTAAATGCCTTTTCCTTGGCCTCAGCACCTTGCGAGAGAATGCCTTTGGGAAAGTAAAGATTTTTTCCTTTAGGCGATAGCATATCATATATATGGGGATTAGCTTTTTTGATACTCTCATTTAATTGTTGGGCAATGGGGTTCATTGCATGCTCCTTGTTTTATTGTTTATAAAAGGCTACTGCTCCATATCCAACCACTCTTCGGGTTTCTCTGCGGCCATGTATGGCTACATCACCGCTATTTGCATAGTGAAGTATCTTTACTGCATCTCCTCCCAATTGTTTGACAGTCATCATTACTGTTACCAATGAACTCAACCCGCAAAGGGTGGTAGAAAGGTTTGGAATTCCTTTGTTACATACCTTTTTCTCTGAGGTGAATACAAGCTTTGGGTCGCATTTCCTTATCAAAGAAAGAGTATTTCGGTCAACACTATTTGCATTGCTGTAGTCTGGATAATGGCTCATATCTGATGATGCCACAAAAAGGAAATTTCTTTTTTTCACAATCTTTACAAGGGCCTCACTGATTTTTGTACAATACTTAAGGGACAGGGGACCCATTACAATGGGGACAATATCAAAATTATTTAAAACCCTTTGCAGAAAGGGGATCTGTGTCTCAACAGAATGTTCCATGATATGGGCCTGCTCAACAAAATGAAAGGGTTCCCCTATGCTGAGAAGGGAGGTAACAATTTTCTTGTTTACTTTTACCTTTCCCAGAGGGGTCGCATAGGCATCCCAATTTCCTACTGATGCACCTTTGAGATAAACACGATGGCTAGGACCAATTAGTATGACTGTATCATACTGTGTATCCTTGATGTGCCTGTAAGCATATGCGGCTACCTGACCTGAGAAAACATATCCTGCATGAGGTGACATAATGCCTAAAATTTTGCCTGCTATTTGCGTGTGCTTGACATTTGAAATAAAATCATCAACTGTTTTTGTTAACTCTTTTTTGTCTTTTGGGTAGAAAGAACCAGCCACTGCAGGTTTTCTGACCCTTTCTTGTGCGGTGAGATGGGTAAAAGGAAGGCACGGTATGATCATAATGAGAGCCGCTACAGTAAACCATCTGGCAGATACACACGCTGTAAGCCTGCCTGCTGGACGGCAGGCGGGTTTGACAGGTAAAGAATGAATGAATTGTTTGTTATTCGCTTTAACCATTTTTTTATTTTTTATTAGCCACTGCCATTTTAAAAGGATATATTTACCATGATTTATTTATTTATACAATGAGATTGCTATGAAAACACATCATATGAAAGGCAGTGGTTTCCTTCAAAACCCCGCTAAAAAATCCTTGTACTAAGAGCGGAAAAATTAAAGGGAAGGGGTGTAGTGTGAGGCTAAAAAAAGAAGTAACAGTATAAAGCTGCTATTCTATTGTATTATTCGCTATTACGATCCTTTGTACCTCTGAGGTTCCTTCATAGATAGTTAATACCCTGGCATCACGGTAGTATCTCTCTACGGGATATTCCTTGCTATATCCATACCCCCCGTGAATCTGAATTGCTTGATATGCAGACCTGTTGGCAGTCTCAGATGCAAATAATTTTGCCATAGATGCCTCTCGTGTAAATTTTTCTCCCCTGTCTTTCATCGATGCAGCATTGAATGTGAGGAGCCTTGATGCTTCGATTTGGACTGCCATATCGGCTATCATCCAGCGAAGGCCTTGAAATTTTGATAAAGGGCTGCCAAATTGCACTCTTTCTTGTGCATATGTTACGGCTGCATCCAAACATGCTTGAGAGAGTCCCACAGATAAAGAAGCGACGCCTATTCTTCCTTCATCCAGGGCGGTCATAGCAATAATAAACCCCTGTCCCTCTTCACCCAGCAAATTCTCAGCAGGGACCCTGCAATCTTCAAATATCAGGCTTGTGCAATCTGATGCCCTCTGACCCATTTTATCCTCCTCTGGGCCAATAATAAAACCGGGCATTCCTTTTTCAAGCACAAATGTGCTTATTCCCTTGTGCTTTTTAGCCTTGTCTGTGTAGGCAGTGGCCACCACAACATCTGCATTTTTCCCGCTGGTGATCCATGCCTTGGTACCATTTAAAATATAACTATTTCCGTCCTTTTTAGCCGTTGATTTTGCACCGGCGGGATCAGATCCTGCACCTGGTTCTGTCACTGCAAAGCACCCAAGCTTTGTCCCTGCTGCCAGAGGCTTGAGATAATTTTCTTTAAGAAAGTCAGAGCCAAACCTGTAGATAGGACCGCAGGACACACTATTATGAACAGACATGATAACGGCTGTAGATGCACATGCATATCCAATTTCCTGAAGGGCTAAACTATAGCTTATTGTATCGACGCCTGCTCCATTGTATTCAGGTGGAACACTCATTCCCATAAGCCCAAGTTCGCCCATTTGTTTTACAATATCTGCGGGAAATTCTTTTGTTTTATCCCTTTCGGCCGCAGTAGGAAGGATGGCCTCCCGAGCTAAATCCTTGACCATAGCCTGGATCATCTTCTGTTCTTCATTTAGTTGATAAGACATTTCATCTTCACATGTTTATGGTGTATAGAGTACAACCACCATTTCTGCTTTTTCAGAACTTACGTTTCTGAGTTTATGAACGATGGATGAGTTAAAATGTAATGAATTCTCCGGGTTTAACACATTTTTATTATCTCCAACAGTTACCTCTATTTTACCTTTCAGCACATAGATAAACTCTTCTCCTTCATGCTGATAACTTACCCCTTTATGATCCGAGACCGGCTCTATAAAGACTTTGAAGGCCTTGAGATGTTTATGAATAGCATCTGGTGTTAATGTTTGATAGGTGTAATCCTCCGTCCTTTCTCTAAAGCCCTCTGCTTTCTTTTTGTCGGCTTCATCCCTCTCTTTTTTCAAGAGAATACCGCTATCTACTTCTAGGGCCCTTGAAAGCCGTAAAATAGTGGCGACCGGAGGCATAATGGCCCCTTTCTCTATACTGGAGATATAATCGATGGAGAAACCTGTCTCGTTAGCTAAGTAATCAAGACTCAGTTCTTTATCAGTCCGTATATCTTTTAATCGTTTGCCTATTGGCTTTTCTTTTTTTTCATGTGCCATGATATCCTCTAATAATCTTTTAAATATAACGCTTTTATCCTTCCTTTTCCTTTGTTTTCCTTATATAGCTCACTATCTTCCACGCAAAACTAAAAAGAAGAGTCGCACTGATAAGTATAATAAAATTAGAGGCAAAGAATGTCATAATAAATGAGAATGGTTCAGTCAGCTGATATGCGGTATAAAGCAAGTCTATACCAAAAATTATAAAAAAAATAGCGAGAGCTAACAAGATAATCTGAGTAGCCCACCATGGAAGAGGGTTTTCCACTATGTAGTACCTGTTTTTAGTTTCTTTAAAACAATAGTATCACAGGCAGTGTAGGGATCGATTTCACCTTTTACAATTGATTGGAGGGTGGTTTCAAACTCACCTGAATTGATGATTCCATCTAAAACATCATGGAGAATTTTATCCTTTATCATCTCGGAAAGGTCATTTCGGGCCTTTTCATACTTACGCGTGGATTCTATTTGTGCAGAAGATTGCAAATGTTTGCGATGTTTGTCAATTTCATCCAGGATTTCCTTCACACCTTTATCAAATACCGCCTGGGCAGTGAGAATTGGTGGCTTCCACCCATCTTTATATCTTTTTTCATCCATCTCAATCATCAAGCGAATATCGCTTACCGTCCTGTCTACTCCTTCTCTATCCTCCTTGTTTATTACAAAAATATTTCCTATCTCTAAGATGCCTGCCTTAAGGGCCTGCACATCATCGCCCATTCCAGGCACGAGTACTATAATTGTAGTATGTGCGCTCTGAACAATATCTATTTCATCCTGCCCGACACCAACTGTTTCAACTATAATCCAGTCCTTTCCCATGGCATCCAGGACATCAATAGCGCTTCTTGTCGATTTTGTAATGCCCCCGAAGTAGCCTCTCGTTGCCATTGAACGTATAAACACACCTTCATCCATGCTGTGACGCTGCATCCTTACCCTGTCACCCAATATAGCGCCACCGCTGAAAGGGCTGGTCGGATCTACTGCAAGGACACCAACAGTATTTCCAGCACTGCGAAGGTGAGTCACCATCTGATCTACTAATGTAGATTTCCCTACGCCAGGTGCACCAGTTATACCAACTACATATGCCCTCCCAGTAGATGGATAAAGATCTTTAAGAACTTCTCTGGCCCCAGGGACATTATCATCAATATCCCTGATGAGCCGGGCAACAGACCTGATATCCCCAGATATTATTTTTTCAGCTATTCCCATTGTCGTTACATCGTTATGTTGTTAATTGATTGAGGAGAAAAAAATATACTCTGTACCTGTTTGATGATTGAACCATTTTACGAACCCCTGGGGTTGACATTTTCCTCAACCCATTTCACAACATCATCTAAAGACGTTCCCGGGGTAAACAATTCCTTAATTCCTGCCTTTTTTAGTTTAGGAATATCATCTTCTGGAAATATACCACCACCGCACACCACAATATCATCTGCATTATTTTTTTGTAATAACTCTACCACTCGTGGAAAGAGATACATGTGGGCACCTGCTAACGAAGATAATCCTATCATATCCACATCTTCTTGAATAGCGGCCTGTACCACCTCTTCAGGGGTTTGATGGAGCCCCGAATAAACAACCTCAAAACCAGCATCCCTGTATGTTCTGGCAATAATTCTGGCGCCTCTATCATGACCATCCAGGCCTGGTTTCGCTACTAAAACCCTAATTTTTCTTTTTTGATTCATGTGATATTCCTAGCAAATGTTTGTTGTCTGCTGTGGATTGTCCGTAGAGAAATCGAAAGGATACAATTTATTGTTCACGATCAAGCATCTTTCCACTTGAGTTGACTTTTAATTTTCATCACTTTAGGCACATTTTTTAGTAAACACCGGGGTCTCGGTATACTCCAAAGACTTCCCGGAACAGGTCACAAATCTCTTGCTCGGTAGCATATGCTTTCACTGCATTTATAATTGGATGCATGAGATTATCATCTCTTTGCGCAGATTCGCCTAATTTCTCTAAAGTATCTTTTACCTTTTTGTTGTCCCTCGTATCCTTTACTTGATTTGTCCATTGAATCTGTTTTTCTTCTAATTCTGCCTCTATTTGAAGGGTCTCTACAGGAAGCTCTTCTTCAGTGACATATTTGTTTACCCCGACTACTGTCTTTTCTTTGCTGTCTATCTGCTTCTGATACTTATAAGCAGCATCTGCTATCTCGAGTTGTGGATAGTTTCTCTCTATTGCCGCTACCATGCCTCCCATGTCATCAATCTTTTTGATATACTCAAAGGCCTCTTCTTCCATATCTCTTGTCAGGCGTTCGATATAAAAAGATCCCCCCAGGGGATCAATGGTATTTGCTGCTCCTGATTCTTCAGCAATTATTTGCTGTGTGCGAAGAGCAATAGTGGCTGCCTCTTCAGTGGGCAATGCAAGAACCTCGTCCAGGGAATTGGTATGGAGTGATTGTGTTCCACCAAGTACAGCAGCCAGGGCCTGAAGAGCAGTTCTAATCACATTATTATATGGCTGTTGGGCAGTAAGAGAACAACCAGCAGTTTGCGTATGAAATCTGAGCCACATTGAACGCTGGTCTTTTGCCTTAAACCTCTCAGACGTAATTTTTGCCCACATCCTTCTGGCTGCCCTATATTTTGCAATCTCTTCAAAAAAGTCAAGATGTGAGTTAAAGAAGAACGAGAGTCGTGGGGCAAAGGAATCAACATCAAGACCTCTTTCGAGCGCAGCCTCTACATAGGCAATACCATCGGCTAAAGTAAAGGCAAGTTCCTGAACAGCAGTGGATCCAGCCTCTCTGATGTGATAGCCACTTATGCTTATGGGGTTCCATCTGGGAACTTCTTTCGTACCAAATTCAACTGTGTCGGTAATGAGCCTCATAGATGGCTTTGGAGGGCACATGAATGTTTTCTGTGCAATGAATTCCTTGAGCATATCATTTTGTATGGTTCCACCTATAATTTCCCTGCGTATCCCTCTTTTTTCAGCCATTGCAATATACATTGCCCACATCACTGCAGCTGGTGGATTTATGGTCATAGAGGTGGTGATCTTGTCAATAGGAAGGCCATCAAACAATATTTCCATATCCTTTAATGTATCGATGGCAACACCACATCTGCCACATTCCCCTCGTGATTTTGGGGAATCAGTGTCATATCCCATTAAGGTGGGCATATCAAAGGCGGTGGATAGGCCTGTCTGACCCTCATTTACAAGAAGATGGAATCTCTCATTGGTATCTTTGGCAGAGCCCAGACCTGCAAACATCCTCATAGTCCATAGTTTTCCCCTGTACATAGTTGGTTGAACACCTCTGGTAAACGGGTATTGATTAGGGAATCCTATATCATTCGAATAATCAAGATCTTTAATGTCTAATGGGGTATAGAGGTTTTGGATAGGATGGTCTGAAACTGTGGAGAATCGCTTTAATCTTTCAGGGGCCTTTGTAATAGATTCTTTATAAATCTTTTTCCATTTTTTAGTATCTCCATCGATTTTCTCTATGCTTTCTTTTGTAAACATCATAGCCCTCGATTAAAAATTTCCAGTATTTCCTTAAAATTATAAGGAAGGACATGAGTACCCTTAAAAAGAAGAAACGTTAACCGCCTTAGTAGAGTTAAAATTTAACCCTGTTGCATTTCCCAAGGGTAACCCTATATCATACGGTACGCAACCCTTTGAGAAACTAAAATTTTCCTAATAATGAGCTGGCTATTGTATTTTTTTGTATCTCTTTTGTCCCCTCATAAATCTCTGTTATCTTTGCATCTCTATAGAAACGTTCTACCTCATACTCAAGCATATAGCCGTATCCTCCCAATAGTTGGATAGCCTCATCAGCTACTTCAACTGCTGTCCGGGCTGCATACATCTTTGCAATAGAGGTTAATTTTGGGTCTATTCTGCCCTGATCAAAATTCCAGGCCGATTTATACACTATAAGGCTTGCTAATTCTATCTTGGCTGCCATATCTGCGAGTTTGTGCTGTGTGACCTGAAATTGAGCGAGCTTTTTTCCAAACTGGGTCCGCTCTTTACAGTATGCAAGTGCACGATCAAAGGCTCCCTGGGCAATGCCAAGGGCCTGAGCTGCTATTTCTATCCTGCTCTCGTCAAAAAATTCAAGCACATGATAGAACCCCTTGTTTTCTTGACCTACAAGATTTGAGACAGGAACTCTCACATCATTAAATGAAAGCTCCCCGGTTGATGTCATCTTTATGCCCATTTTGTCACCAACATCTGCAGTAGAATATCCGGGTGCTCCCTTTTCAACAATGATGACAGATTGGCCGCGATAGGAAGGCTTCACCTCAAAATCTGTCTGGCAGAGAACCATGGCAAAATCCGCTATGGTCCCGTTGGTAATAAATGTTTTTACACCGTTTATTATATATTCATTTCCTTCTTTTACTGCAGTTGTATCCATAAGGGTAATATCACTTCCATGGTCTGGCTCAGTAAAACCTCCGCTGGAAATTGCCTCCCCTTTGGTGAGAGGAATCAGGTATTTTTCCTTCTGTTGGTCGTTTCCAAACCGTAAGATGACCTCAGATGAAAAGTCGGCTAAGCTAAGGGCGACACCGATTCCTGAATCTTGTCGGCAGAATGCTTCCGCTACAAGGATATTCTCAAAGACACCATACTCCTGTCCCCCATATTTTTCTGGATAATGAATCCCCATGAAACCAAGGTCACAGGCCTTTTTCCAGATCTCTGAAGGAAATGTGTGGTTCCTTTCATGTTCAAGGGCTATCTCTTTGTCAAATTCACCTTTCGCAAATTCTTGTGCTGCCTTCTGGATTGCTTCCTGTTCCTTATTGAATTTAAATTCCATTTTTCCCCCGTATTTAAAGAAGTTCGCCTTTAAACTCGGCTTTTCTTTTTTCTAAGAATGCCCCCATTCCCTCTCTGGCATCATCGCTTGCCATGCACATACCGAAGGCATCGGATTCCATGTAACAACCTGTTCTCAGATCCTGATCATATCCCCGCTCGATTGACTCTTTGACAGCCCGGATAGCAACCCTACCCTTTGAAGCCAGTACCTTTGCAACTTTCATTGTCTCTTCCCATAAGGACTCTTTTGGAAATACCTTGTTTACAAGGCCAATGTCCTTGGCCTCCTGAGCACTTATCATTACTCCTGTCATACAAAGCTCCTTGGCCATTGATTTGCCAACAAGGCGAGATAGCCTCTGAGTACCGCCATATCCTGGAATAATCCCTAAATTTATCTCTGGCTGACCAAACATAGCAGAATCAGCAGCATAGATAAAGTCGCATGCCATTGATATCTCTGTTCCTCCACCAAGGGCAAAGCCATTGACACAGGCAATTACTGGGATGGATAAGGCCTCTAATTGAAAGAGGAGTTCCTGGCCTTGTCGTGAGAAAAATTTTCCTTCTAATGGGGTATGATCCTTCATCGAGGCTATGTCTGCTCCTGCAACAAAGGCCTTATCTCCTTCACCTGTCAGGATAAGGACCTTTATAGATGTATCTGCATCGATTTTTTTCAGGGCATCTTTCATTTCAGAGACAACAGTTGGATTAATAGCATTGAGAACCTTGGGTCGATTAAATTTAATTATGGCAATATTTCCTTCTTTGCTAAACAGAATAGTTTCATACGACATGGTAAACTCCTTTTTTAATTGACTATTTTTGATTGCTTCCGAGTCCCGGAATTGGGGACTATTGACGATTGAATTGTTTTAATTTTCACTATTCAATTATCAATGGTCAATAATGACTACACCCTTTCAAGGGCCATGGCCATCCCCTGACCGCCTCCGATACACAGGGTGGCAAGACCTAACTCAACATCATTCCTGACCATCTCATTCGCCAGAGTCAGCACGATCCTGGCTCCGGTGCAACCGACCGGATGGCCGATAGAAATTCCGCTTCCCAATAAGTTGGTTTTATCCATATCAAACCCCAGCTCTCTTATGCACCCGATAGCCTGAGAAGCAAAGGCCTCATTGAGCTCAACCTCACCAAAGTCGCTTATCTGTAAACCGGTATTCTGAAGCACTTTTTTTACTGCCGGAACCGGGCCTAATCCCATAAATGCGGGATCTATAGCCCCTGATGCATAGGCTTTAATCTTAGCAATGGGCTTCAAGCCTAAGCCCTTTGCCTTTTCAGCAGACGTCAAGAGAAGGGCTGCTGCAGCGTCATTTATCCCTGAAGCATTGCCAGCCGTAACCGTACCATCTTTTTTAAATGCAGGCCGCAACTTTGCCATCTTTTCAACGCTGGTATCCATTGGTCGTTCATCGGTATCAAAAATAAGAGGATCACCTCTGCGTTGTGGGATGGTAACAGGCGCAATTTCCTGCTTGAAAATGCCATCTTTTATTGCCTTTAACGCCCGCGCATGGCTCATGGCCCCTAGCTCATCTTGTTCCTGACGAGAGATCCCGTATTTTTCAGCAATATTTTCAGCTGTTAAACCCATGTGATAGCCATAAAAGATTTCCCAAAGGCCATCGAAAACCATTAAGTCCACCAAATCAGTATTGTTCATCCTTACACCCCACCGTGCGGTATTTGATCCATAGGGAACCATGCTCATATTTTCCATGCCGCCCGCAAGGATGATGTCCTTCTCACCCTCCTGTATAGCAAGGGCAGCAAGGGCTACTGCCTTCATGCCTGAGGCACAGACCTTGTTTACGGTAAAGGCATTTGTCTCTTTGGGAATGCCTGCATGAACCAATGCCTGTCTGGCAACGTTTTGCCCTTGGCCCGCACCAATAACGTTACCCATGATTACCTCGTCGATGTTTATTGGTTGAAGGGAATCATCGTAATCATAGGCTTTTTTTTCTAATTCAATCATACCCAAACCCTTAAGGGCATCTGGCTCAAAACTCTTGAGTTCTTCAGAAGCGAAAGGTCTCAGAGAAAGTCTTTTCAAGGTTTCCTTTAATATCAAGGAACCTAATGTAACCACTGACGTGCTCTTGAGTGATCCTCCAAAAGAACCAACAGGTGTTCTCATGCCTCCAATAATTACTACATCTCTCATATACGTTTCTCCTTTGCTAATGTTTGCTGTTTTATGAAAATATTTATGAATTAAAGGTGTTTTTATATATTCTTTTCTACTAATTTAAGTCAAGTGAAAATGGCTTCGCAAGGGAAAAAGGCATACATTGTTTGGAATTATTTTTTTCAATTATTTTTTTGTTGACAACATAAAAACATAGTTACATTATAGCTGAATTGTAATCACATTATAATAATAGGAATGCTAGTTTATTTTTTAACCATGATTGGTTACGTGAGTATACAGCAGCTCTTTACATTGAACTATTGAGAAATACGACATGAATAAAAACAGAAAAAACGTCATTGGCATGGAAGAAGACTCAAAGAAGGTGAAATTTGAGATTTTTGGTGAGGAAATGCTTGAGAAGGAGGTTAAACTCAGCGGTAATAGTGGTCGAGTATATCTTCCTCCTGATTGGGTCGGAAAACATGTCAAAATAATCAGAACAGATTAGTCACTTAACGTTAACATAAGGAGTTTCCTATATTGCAAAACCTTATCATAAGAAACTTGAAGATAGGTGATTCAGAAGATATTTCTCGAATTCAGGAATTAATTACAAAGGAACCGAGCACAATCGATTATCATAAGATTGTTCAAGAAGAGGTAAAGAAAGACAACAGCGTCACCGTTGTGGCAGAGCTTGATGGTAAGGTGGTGGGATTTATCATTACCTATATACTCCATGGTGGGTTCGGTCTGGATAATAGTGCATGGATTGGGCTTTTTGGTGTTGAGCCAAAATATATGGGAAGTGGAATCGGAAAAAGGATGGCCAAGGAGGTGTTTGATGAACTGACGAAAATGAATATAAAAAATATTTTTACATCAGTTAAGTGGGATTCAGTTGACCTCTTGTCCTTTTTTAAATCCCTCGGGTTTGACAGGTGTGAATTTATTAATCTAAAGAAAATTATCGATTGAGTATCTATTTAAAGGAAAGGAGAAGACTATCAGCAGACAATATAAGGGGTGATGTCCATTAATTTGTGGAAATTAATTTAGGTGTTTTATCCTTTGCTTTCCTTTTTTAAATCCATTGGGTTTGACCGGAGCAAATTTATTATACTTAGAAAAGAACTGTATGTTTGACTATCTACCCTGTTAAGAATG
>Ga0315553_10003554_pt1 | contig 12078 bp, 22 predicted proteins | sample SalMarSW160140MG_FD_203099 | JGI IMG/M metagenome (GOLD analysis project Ga0315553, IMG submission 203099) | Salt marsh sediment microbial communities from the Plum Island Ecosystem LTER, Massachusetts, United States - Salt Marsh Sediment SW1601-40 ... | reverse complement strand
AAGCATTTGTTTTTGCAATTTCATCTGCATAAGCTAAAATCGCTTTCCTGCTTGCTTTTCCGTAAGCGTCTTTTTTATGCGGGTTTAACACAAAGTATTTCATCATTAAACCATTCATCACTCCCCATCTCCCAACGGTAGGTTGGATATACCATTTCCAGTATCAACATCGACAATATCATCTGGTAAATTTTTCTGAAAAATTTTGGTTGCTTTTGCTGCTTCTTTTATAGTTAAAGGCTCTGCCAAATCAAATTTATCATCATTTTCATCTTGTGTTGCAAATTCAGGAATACTAAATACACCATTATCTGTTCTCACTTCTCCTCCTCTCCCAATGGTAGGTTGGATATGGCTTGGGCTACTTTCATCCATCGTTCATAAATATATACATTATGTTTCGCCAATCCCCATTCATCACCACCTTCTCGATGTGATTCATAAGCAACTTCTGCTATCTTCTCCACCCCCACCACATCACCGATGGTTTTGGGTTGTTTATCTTTCATCTACTCCTCCTTTGGTTTTCTTAATCTCATCGCTTCAAAAAATTGAACGTATATTAAATCTCCATCTTCCTCTCGTATATGCCAACTATCGCCTGTAGCACAAGGAATATACAAAACTTCACAACCAAATAGACTCTCACCATCACTAAAAAATATATCAACCTTATCGCCTTTTTTAATTTCTTCCTTCATCAATCCTCCTTTGTCAACGACCCGCTCTTAAAAATGCAGATGGATATTGATAGCATGCGTTTAGTACACTCTCAACAAAAGGAACAAAATGCTCATATAAACCCCATCCATTCTTGGCATTAAATTCCTCAAAATACTTTTTTCTTGTTCTTAATTCTCTCAATCCACCCTCAAGGATTGGTATAATGTCTTTAGCTTGTTTATATCCCTTTTCTTCTGGTCTCCATAAAGCATAATAAATTCCTGCTTTATCCGCCATAGTCGCAAGGTTATGAGTAATATTTCTATCATATACTGTAATTTCATTATCATCACATACATAGAATAAATCAAAATCTAAACTCATCTACTCACTCTTTGGTTTTGTAAATTCTATCGTGCAGTTTTCTTTCTTGTCCCGGTGCATTGCCCGGTGTCTGGCTATACCTAAGTAATGAAAAGATTTTCCGCAAGTATGACAATAACAATTTTTAAAACGAGTTACTCTCACTTCTTTCCCAACGGTAGGTTGGCTATGGCTTGGGCGATAGGTAAACAATCAACCCACCCATTTAATTTGAACCAAACTTCAGTTCCCTCTATGCTCTTATAAACAGTCTGTGCTATCCTCTCCACCCCCACCACATCACCGATGGTTTTACCTTCACACAACAAAGGCTCAAGTTCTTTGAGGGTTTGGTCGATATATGTAATCGGCAATGGATGATTGTAGTGGTCAGCATGTATATACCCCATTACTGCCTTGTTAATTATCTTCCTCAACTCTTTATATTTGGTTATACCCACCTCCTTTATTTTATAACTCTTTTTTTTCTTATTCATTTTATTGCCCAGTTTGGTAATCTTTTCTTTTTTGATTCTAATATTTTTTTACGCTTTTCTATCATTCTTTGTTTTGCTGTTTCTTTTGCTGTTTTACCTTGTTGTATATTAGATTCATAACCGGCTTTATTTTTTAGTTTATCCTCTCGTTCTTTTTGTTTCTTTTGATATTCTTTATCCTCCACCCATTTTTTGCGTTGTTTAATCCACCTAGCCTTTCTATACTTCTTATTACGTTCTTTCAACGCTTGGTCTCTATCTGTTCTTTTTTGTGTTTTTAATCTTTTTGAATGACTCATAATTATTACTCCTTTTATTTATAAAAATTATAAACCCCAGTATATCTAGATTTATAAATATCTTCTGGTGTTGTTATAGAGCATCTTTGCTCTCTATGATTATTTTCAAAGGGATTTTTTATAATGGCTTTTGGTAAATCATAAGAACACTCACAAACATTTTCACTACAAAAAACTCTACTTCTAAATTGTAGTGGATTCCCATTTATTCTTGGGATCTTTTTCAAAAATGGAATACAATTTAATAACCCTCTAATAGGTATTTTAATGCCCAAACCTATAACAGCTGTAATGTCGTATTTTTTGCCTATTGTTATCAATACTCTGGTTGCATTTATCAACAAACCATTTTTATAATCTTCTTCTGTTTCAAACAAATCTTTAGAAATCCGAGCAATTCTAATATCAAATCTTTTAGTGTTTTGATATTTTTCAATAGGGGAACGGACGATTCCTTTTGCCAAAGCCTCGATGACATATATTTTTCTATCCTTTATAACAATATCTCCGACATGGTTCCAGTAGGAGTGGGTTATAACCCGAATAGCCCAACTTATAGGAGAAAAACTTCGAGAATGAACTAATAATTTGTCCCCTTCTTTAATTCTAGTAATATCAAGAATCATCTTTTTCCTCCCCAATACTCTCTTGCATATTTTTTTTCAATTAATTTTACATTCAGGTTAATCCATGTATCTTTATCAAGATAATATACTGTAGCTAAATATCTTCCGTATTTGCCCTGTTTATGTGTTTTTATAAGTACATTTTTATTCAATGTTTTTTCTCTAACATAGTCTCTTACTTCTAATCCTCTGACTCTATCTTTTCCTTTTATTTCTGGAGTGTCAACACCAAGTAATCGAAGATTTACAGTAAAATTAATATGTAATCCTAAATCCAAAACTACTGTAATAGTATCACCATCATAAACTGATAACACTTTTGCATGATAATAATATGATAGATCAGAGAGAGATAATTTTAGATATTTTATTGTTTTATTTTCCATTGTTTCTCTCTTGTTAAAGTATAACATATTTGATTATACGATAACAACATTATTTTGCTATTAATCCTCTTCATCTAGAATCACAACAACCAATAAAATTACAAATAATATAAAAATCACAATTATCTAAACCCCCTATTCTGTTACTACTTCATCGGCTCTGTTTAATATTTTAGTTTTCGGATTATATATAGTAGGTATCTCTCGAATGTAAGGGTATTTTGGATCATTATTTTTAACAATTTTTAGAACTCCATGTATTCTATCCTCTTCTAATATAAAATTAACACAAAACGAAGGATAACTATTTACCAAGTCTTTTGCAAACTGAACCATATTACTTCTTAATTGCATAAAAATAATCATAATAGCATTATGTAACCTGCTTTGTGAGCTTAATTGAGCAAATATTTTTCCTGTTCTTGTCCAATCTGATGGATCAAGCCAGTCAATTATATTTACTGAATTATCTATAACCTTTAAAGTTTCAGGATTTATCACTTTTTCATTATAGATAAAGCTATTTTTCTTGAGCCCAATTGATTCTGCGATTTTGAGAAATCTTTTATTCGGTTCTGTTTGTAAAATATATGGTTTTATGTTTTGTTCTACAAGCCGAGAAATAAAATTTATAGACATATGAGTTTTACCAGTTCCTGTTGGTGCGCTGATTAAAATATTATCGCCAATAACAAAATTAGCACAATCATAGAAATAAGGCATTTTAAATTTTATGGGGGGGCATATATCAGTTCCATTATAATCTTTCCATCCTGGATCTTCTGCCATAAAATAAGTTCTGCCATTTTTATATATCTTTTGCTCTTGTATTAATTTTACCAAAAGCCAATCTAACTCCTTCTTTTCTTTTCCTGTAACTCTCCTCGAAAATAAAGCAATTTCTATTTCTGCTTTTGAGGCCTCATGAGCTTTTAAAAGATATTCTATTATTTCTTCTTTGGCTTGTTCTTCTTCCGATAGCTTATAGTTGTATAAACTATCACAGATATGATTTATTTCTTCTTTAGGTTTGGGTTCAGTGTAATATCTATAGTTAACATAATTAAGAATATTATTTATTTGTTTGGGGCTAAAACCGAGATTCTTAAAATGTCCTCCAGCTGACATAAGATCATAATGTCTTTGTCCTACTGGAACAGTATCATTATCATATTTAACTTTTTCTTTTGTTGTAATGTTTTTCTTTTTTAAAAGAAACTCTTTTGCTTCCTTTGAGATTTCAGCTGGAAAAATTAAATCCAAAAAATATCTTTTAAACCCTTCTGTTTCAGAGGGCTCAATAACAATTTGTTGTCCCTCGCCCCTAACTTCTATACAATATCCTTTTGTCCTCAAATTACAATTGGCAATATCAAAGTTTTTGTAAATATAATGCCAACCTTTTTTTGTTTTTTGTGTTAAAGTATTATTAAATTTACCTTTTAACTTATTATAATCATCAAGAGAATCAAAATCTATAGTTTTCAATTTTGATAGTCCAAGATTCAATCCTATGTTATATCCTTGTTCTATCCATTCCCCCCACTCTGTTGGATCTCTATGCTCTGTGTTTTGCCAATTAAATTCATCTACTGGTTCTTTCTTTTTTCTGTCTATTTTTACCAAGCTCCAGTTTTGGGATTTGAAAAAATCAAACAATTTTTTTATTCTATCTTTGGTTTCTGGCTCTTGTAACTCTTTAATTCCAAATTGTTTATGACAATTTGGACAATTACAAAATTGTGTATTTTTAATCGTAATCGCTTTGTTACCACAAAATGGGCAATTTAAAGTATAAAGGAAACCCACTTTTTTTGCTCTAAGTTTTTCTTGGTTATCTTGAATATATTTGATTAGCATAAATCACTTTGTTATTTTATAGCTAAAAGACCAACACCCCAGCAGGATTAGATTTCTGCAAACTGTCCGGAAGAGTTTGCTTATTTACCGCAAGAGTGCTGGACTTTTAACCAATGAGTTTCTTATAGGTATTATAAATAATCTCAATCACACTTGCCACATTATTTGGGTCAACAAAACCTTGCAAAGATTTCATTGTTTGTGCTGTTGTTTTTGCTATCTCAAGGTTGTTAGATGATTTTATTTTGTTTGATTGTTTGTTTATTTCTTGATTTATTTTTTCTGTTACTGGTTTTTTTGTCTGCTCTGGTTCTGTACCTTTTGATATTGTTATTTTTTCAACCAACTGCCCTCGTAATTCTTTATTCCATTTAGACTCATAGGTTTCTATTTTTTTCCCTACCAAATCACCACCACCCAATTTTTTAATTATTTCCGGCGATATAAAAAACCACTCTGCGTCTGTTTTTGTTGTTCCCATTTTGACTAAGTTCTTTTTAGTTTTTGCTATTCCGAATATTGTAAACATTATAATACCTCCTTTTTAAATTACATTAGAATCGACTTTGTTCTTTTGACCCTTTTTTCTGCCACCTCTTGCACCATAATATCTGGCAGAATAGCAGGATGCAGTGGTGTTTGTTGAATTGCGTCAATAAATCCATCTATATCTTGATGAGAACCCGAGTCTTTATAAATAGTTTTTAGGTGATTTAACCACGAGATTATAGACTTATCGCTTGCCCCCCTTGCAGAACGTCTATCTATAACATTTTCAATAGCTTGTAAAATTTTATTCCACATCATTTTACTTCTCCTATCGTTCTAAAACACTTTTATATCTTAATTCTATCACCTTCTGGAGTTGCTCTTTTGCCCAAGCTAAATCTTCCATGCACTCTATTTTTTCAAATATCTCTTTTAGGTTTTTGTTGAGTAAGTTTTTCTTCCAATATATTTCATTATCTGAAAATTCGGATGCTTCTCTATGGAATTTTTCTGACCATTCGAGTTCTTTTACTTTTTCAATACCCGCCTTTAACATTCTTTTATCATGTTCAGAAGCAACAATCGCAATATCACCATCGGGATTACAAAGTAAAGACTCAAATATCTCGCTTGCTTTTTGCTTTGTTACTAAAATAGGTTTATACTTCAATCCAGACCTTATAATACTTTTTTCTACTTGTCCCATTTCATTTCTCCTTTGGTTTATAACAATACCAATCTCCTAATCGTGCCCCACAATCGCACTTTTTCCCACATCCCGCAAATGACCAAATATAAACTTCTATTTCTTCTTTGCAGAACGGACATACCACAATTTTGGTTGACCTTCCATGTCTTGTTTGCCCCATATATGCTTTTTGTGGTTGACGAATTTCGCATAAAACCTTTTTACCTCTTATCTCTACTTCTTGCTCCATTTTATTCCCCCTTTCTTGTCAATCACGGAGGGCTCCGTGATTTTCTCTTTCTTCATCTTTAAAATCTCATTGAGCAAAAACTTTTCATTCTCATTCTGTTTCGTAAGTCTTTCAAGCTCAGCAACTCGCATTTGAAGGTCACCTATTTTTTCTTTATCTGTTAAATCCGAACTGACTCTTTCTCCTTTACTAATAACTATACCAAAATCTCCAGCACTACATTTGTGGTCGCCAATATCATTTTTATTACTCATAAATCACCTCTATATTCTCTTGTATCATCTTCAAAGTGTTGTCTTACATCCGTAAAATGCCATTCTAACCACTGTAAGTGTGAATCTATCGCTTCTTCGGGACTGTCAAAATCTTCCCAGTTGGTAATATCATATCCAGTTATCTCATAAGCTAACTTATTTATCGCTTTGAGTTTCTTTTTTAATTCCATCTCTTCTCCTTTTAGTTAAACACTTTTTACAAGTTACTTTTTCCCAATTATTGCTATGTTTTTTTAGCCAACTACCATCATTATATCCGCATAATCCATAAAACATGGTGATATGATATTTATTTGTAATTACTTTAATTAGATAATGCATTTTCGAAGTCATTAAAAAGTTCTCCCTACACCTCTTGTTTTTAACTGATTTATATTTATTTTGGTCGGTTTTCATAAGCAGTTGCTACCTCCTTTTTATCTGTCCGTTTTGTTTGGCGTAGTTCTAATCCTAACCCTATATTTGTCAACAACTTGCTCCAATTCTTCTTTTAGCTATTTCAATATATTCTTTTTCCTTTTCTATCCCGATAAACTCTCTTTTTAACTCTTTGCAGGCAATTCCTGTTGTACCTGAGCCTAAAAAGGGGTCTAATACTGTCTGTCCTTCTCTGCTTATTAACTTTACTAAGTATTTCATAAGGGTTATTGGTTTTACGGTTGGATGATGGTTTTTTCTTGGCAACATTGGTTTTCTATCAGCCGAATTAAAGCCAGCTTGATTTCTGCCATCTCCATCAACTTCCATTTTTCTGTCCTCCAACCCCTCACACCCCATATTCCTCTCTTTCTTTGAGGCTTTAGCACAGTAGAAGAAGCGGGCGGCTGAGCCTGAGTCGTTAAAACCACCTTCAACATCGCCATATCCATAACTTGATACTTTTGCTCCCTGTCCCTTAAAAATCCCACTTCTATTTCTTCTTATTCCTGCCTTACTTGGTTTCGTCTCTGGAAACAAATCCATTACCTGTTGTGAGCCGTCGTGGATTAGGTTTGCTGGGAAACGACCAGAATTATCTCTTGCTACTGACTTAAATCCCCAACCCTGCTTTCGTGTATCGAGCTTATGATTATCACCATTTGTAGATATATCTTCATTATGTTCCACCCTACACCCATCAATATCTATCCCACCTACACCCCATTTAAGAACATTCTTGGCTACGGTTTTCTCGGATAAGGGTTTTCTTGCTAAGACTATGGGTTCGTGGGCTGGCTTAAGTGCTGTTCCCCAGCCTTCCCAATCAGAGTTTCCTTTGGTTACATCACCAGAACCAAATCCACTTTGTTTATTGTTCATCACTGATGCTGTGCTTCTGTCTCCCTTTTCTTCATATCTTCCTATCTTTTCTCTCTCATTACCCTGCAACTTATCTACTGCCTTGCCGATATTGTGAGATTTAGGGAAACCACTATTTCCAGTAATAAAGATTTTACCGTTTCTGCGGGCTACAAAAGCACCTGTTTCTACTTCAACACACCAAACTTTTCCATGGTATTCTATCGGCGTGATTGTGCTTCGTGTAATTTGTGGGCTTTGTTGGTGGGAAATAACATTAGGTTTTCTATCCTGTTGTCTTGTGGGTTGTGGTTTATGTGGTGCACTACCTCTATTCTCTGTAAGCACCGATTGAGAGATTGAGCCATTATTAAGCGATGTTCCATAACATAACCATCTTTCCGAGCCATATCTAAATATTCTTTCGGACATCTGACATATTTTATCGGTAAGTAGTTTCCGTGTTTCTTGAAGTATGTTACTCAGCCCTTCCAAGCAGGATTTTTCTCGCCACTTAAACCTGTTCCAGGTCTTTTTTTGCCCCTGCCATTTGCTGAATATAGCTTTAACCAATCCTTTGCATTCCCAGCACACCGCCTTGAGCAATATATTCTTGGGCGTTGCTTGCTTTGACCATTTGGATAAAACTTCTTTTTGCAAGTAGGGCAAATTAACATTGTTTGTTTTTTCCCTTTGTTCTTCTCCCTTATTGCCTTGTTTGCACACTTTTTTGAGCAGGTCTTGTTTCTTAATGCTTGTTCCTTTGTGTGTGTCATAAATGGTTTCTGGCAAATCTGACAAACTTTCCAGAAAGGGTATATCCTCTTGGCGTTCCAATGTTTCGGCATAAGCGAATACTTTTCTTCCGCCTCGTTCAACAAGGACACGATGGTTTCTGGAGACGATTTGGTCTGTTTTATCTGACTTAATATTGTAAGCGGTATGTTCGTTTTCATAGACAAATCTCCTTTTAGGTTTATTAAACTCAAATGAATTGTTGTCTATATTATAACATAATACGGGATATTTGTCAATAGCTTTGTGGTATCGTTCCCACCCGTTAATAGTTAAGATTTCAGTATCTTCACTTAAACAACCATACACCCACATAATCTGGTCTCTTATCTCAAACCCTGCGTCCTCAATGGCACAAGCCATGCGGTGATAGGTTCTACTTCCACCAAAGGATAATAGGTGTCCACCGGGTTTTAGAACTCGTAGGACTTCTTGCCATAAACTTGCCTGATAAGCTATGCCTGTGTTATCCCATTTCTTGCCCATAAACCCTAATTCATACGGTGGGTCTGTAATACAGGCATCTATCGAATTATCAGAGAGTTTTTTTAGTTCTTGTATACAATCACCTTCAATTAAGCTACTCATACCAATCCTACACCTATCATTATCCGTATCACTCTTATATAGTGGTCTTTCCAAAATGTCTGTTCTGTCCTCCAGTGGTTTGAGCTCTCAAAATGTTTTCTTAACCAGAACATCACATTAAATAGTATATTATCAATTATTTAGGATATGTTATTTTTATTTTAATCCCCCGCCCTGATAATGCCACTAATTTTGAATATGGAATATACTTTTCTTCTAAAAAAATACCTTCGCTACTTAATATTTTGTAAATTTTTGTTTCAACTCCAAATAGAGAAAAAATAGTCGCCCAAAATCCTTGTGGTATTTCTTTTACTGTTATCTTTTGTAATTGCTTTTTTTCTTTTTTCTCTTCCTGGTTTTCTTCTATGTAGCATCTCTCACATAAAACTTTTATTGCTTCTCCATTAGTCGCTTGATACAAATAACCTAATTCAATTTGATTTTTACAATTTCCACAAACACCTTGAATATTATCCAATTCTATAACTTTCATCTTCTACACTCCAATTATAACATATTTTGTTATGCGGTAACAAATTATTTTTATATATTTAATCCTCGTCCCCGACTATTTATATTTATCAATCGCCTCTGAATAAGTTTGTCCTCTAAAGCATAAACTTCTTCTTTATCCAATTGTAAAGAAAATGTTAACGATGTAAGGGATAGCCGTTGAGGATATATATTCTTTAATAAATCAAGATATTTTCGCTCAAAAGAATTAAATCCATTCTTATAATCCATAAACTCTAAAGCATCTGCCACTTTCATTTTCAAATTTTTGATTCTATATGCTAAATTAAACGCTTCTCTTGGCGTAACAACGTTTTCTGCTATTTTGATGGAGTCCATAGCAGAATACCCCTGTTGTTGTATAATCTGTGCTAGCTCGTTCTGACTATAATGAGGTATATGGAATATTAGTTTAAACCTACTCAATAAAGGCTTTGATACAGAGCCAGTCGCTGTTGTAGTAGCAAGCAAAGTAAATTGAGGAAGGTTTATAATATAGTTATCCCCATCAATTGTAGTTATAGGAAATATATTTGCATTTAGAGGCTGATATAAAACCTCTTCCACTTTGGATGTCATTCTATGAATTTCATCAATCAAAATAACATCTCCCTCTTGTAGTTTTAGAAAAATATTTGTCAATTTTTTTTGATTGATTGTATTTCCTGTTAAAAAAATAAACCTTTTATTCTTTTGTTTAGCAATCCATTTAGACAACATAGTTTTCCCTGTTCCTCTTGCTCCGGTAAACAATGTATGAGGAATTTTATTATATTGAGACAATTCTTTTCTAATATTTTTCAATCCAACAATATCCATATTATTTTTTCTTTTTTATTTCCTCATTAATATTTATTATTTTTAGCCCATCTTCTCTTAAATCACCAGTCAACATATCACCATCTTTATCAATAGAACCTATAAATTTTATTTTGTCATCTCTCGCTTTTAGAACCTTATCAAATGCTTTTTGCAATGAGATATTTTCTTTTTTCGCAAGCTCATAAACCTCAATTGCTGTATCAATATCTGTTAGCCAAAGTAAATTTTTATTTTTCATTTTATATTATCTTTGTATTTTTTGTTTTTTATTAGTAAAATAAACTTTAAATCTTGTTGGAATTACTTTTGTATTGTTACATTGTGTACAACATCTACCGTCTTTTAATGGACTGGCATTATGACCTCTTGTCCAAGATCCTTTTATATCAATTTATTTTCCGCATAAACAACATTTCATTTTAAACCTTCTTCTTAATTCAATTATATCATATTTTACTATACGACAACCATTTTTTACTCCTTCCAATTACTTAGACTAAGCTCAATTTTTAAACGGTTTTTGTACTGCCACATATTCAGCCAGATTTTATATTGGCTGATTTTAGCTGTCCACCGCAAAACAAAATATTTTGATCGTCTTTCTTTCAATTTACCTCCTTTTTATTTTATTTCTAGCCCTCTTACTCTGAGCCCTATTTTTCAACATTCTATTTCTGATTTCTACCATTTCATCAATCACCAATACAAGCCAATCTCGACGACCAGCAAGTCCTTTTTGTTCTAATCTTACAATAGCCAAATCTATAATATCTGGTCTTTGTATTTTTTTGTTTTCCATAATACCTCCTTCTTTAAATACTTTCTTCGTTGCCAGATTGCTGAGAGTTGCCAGATTGTCGAGAGTTGCCAGATTGCCAAGAGTTGCCAGATTGCTGAGAGTGACCAAATTGCTGAGAGTTGCCACATTGCCGAGAGTTGCCAAATTGCCAAGAGTGGTCAAATTGCTGAGAGTCGCCAGATTGCTGAGAGTCACCAGATTGCTGAGAGTGACCAAATTGCCAAGAGTGACCGGATTGCTGAGAGTTGCCAGATTGTCGAGAGTTGTCAGATTGCCAAGAGTGACCGGATTGCTGAGAGTTGCCAGATTGTCGAGAGTTGTCAGATTGCCAAGAGTCGCCAGATTGCTGAGAGTGACCAAAAGATATAACGGAATCGTATCCACAGGCATTTTCTCCTCTTCTGCTGTTCTCGATGTTAGCGGCGTCACCGTATAGCCAGCAATTGCCGTCATGACTTAGATTAGCCTCGCTTTCTACAAATCCCCCCAAATCTCCCTTTTTGACGTTGGAAAAATCACGTAGTGCTTGAATCCGATAGGCTGTTCTTCCGAGAATGGTTCTCTTTTCTTTTGTTAATTTGTATTTTTTCATAATACCTCCTTTAATTGCAAAAGTTTTTCACAGGATATAATATTTTTTTCTCATAGCTATTTGCGCCGTCTTTATACTGAGTCTAATCCCTCAATATCAACTATTCTAACATTCCGAAAAGCATTTACTCTCACTTTCCAACTAATTGATAATATATTTTTTAATTCTATTTCGACGGATATTATTTTGCTTTTTTTATTTTTTGACTGCTTCAATGCTTCCCAAAAATTTGTAAAGTGCCAACCCTCTCCACAACTTTTTGATTGATCTCTTTTAAGTTTTAGATTTTTAT
>Ga0315553_10003551_pt1 | contig 12084 bp, 8 predicted proteins | sample SalMarSW160140MG_FD_203099 | JGI IMG/M metagenome (GOLD analysis project Ga0315553, IMG submission 203099) | Salt marsh sediment microbial communities from the Plum Island Ecosystem LTER, Massachusetts, United States - Salt Marsh Sediment SW1601-40 ... | reverse complement strand
TTAAAAACAATGTGATTTAATATGGCATGGACACCACCAACTAAATTTATAGTTATTCTAAGCTTCCTTTTAATGGCATTTGGTGTATTTATTATACTTGACCAATCTCTTATACTTTGGAGCCCGTGTTTTTTACCGATTTTTAATCTTGCCGATTTTAACTCTTTCGAATCATGGATAGTGATTGCGGCAATAGTTGTCTTTTTATCCTGGTTTATTTTTTTCCTTGGAGTTTGGTTTAAAGGCTTATAAATTCTAATTTTTCAACATTTTTTTTTATACTTTATTTCTGAGGTGGACTAACTTCTTTATTGTTGAACATGCAAAAAGAATTCCTATAATGGCAAAAACAGATGTTTAGATTGTTGGTGGGGGACCTGCGGGACTTGTTGCTGCAATTTCGATTAAAGACAAAATTAGTTGCAGAGATGTCGATATTTTTAAAGTCCAGAAAACCCTTGAAAATCAAGGTATACGAATAAATTAAATAATTCAAAAATGTGAAATTTTTAACTTAATTCTTTAAAATAACATACTAATCCTCCAAATTTATCTACGATAGCACCAGCCTCAGATTCTTTACTGACGATTTTAGTTTTAATCTCAAGATTTTTTGCGATTTGCAAAATTCGATGGGTTTTGCTTCTATTTTTTGGATTTTTTAGATATTCTTCAGTTAGAATTATATAATTTGGCTTAGGTAAATTAGGATTTTGCTTAATAAGTTTTAGTTCATGATCGATTTCTCTCCATGTATAAAGAATCTTTGAAAACTTTTCATTTTTATTAATGACCTCAGTCAGTTCTTCTATTATCAACAAACCCTCTTGATTTGAAGTTTCATTAACGATGTCTTTAAAATAATCCTGAGTTTTTAGGTAATATACATCCTTTTGATTCTTCGCTTGATTACCTATGATCTTAGAAAAGACAACCTGTTTATCTCCTTTTTTTAACAACCATGAATGATGCTTATTAATATGATTGAGAAACTCATCTGAATATTTTTCTTTTGGTGGGGAGAGCAGTATTACACTTCTGATACCTTCATTAAACATAGGTCTTAATATGTTAATGATTTCCTCATGAAAATGATATAGTTGCTTTTCATTTTGGTTTCTTCTCTTCCTTCCACGATTTATTTTGACGTGTAGCCTAATAGTCTCACTGAATATCCTCCAAAATACCGCATCAGTATCATGCAGGCCAATAAGAATTGCAATTGGATGACCGCGTTTTGTACGTTTTATTCTTTTTTTAGCCATGATAAAATAGTAAATTTAATGTTTCCTAACTTTTTTAAATTCTGAATTAGCAAAGAAAAAGAGAAATATGGACTTCTTTAATTTACATAAATTTAAACAGGTAGTACTTTAAAATTCAAATTCTGAGTATTATGGATCCAGATTTTTTAAAAAAAAAAATTAGTTTATATTTATACTTCTACTCCAGCTTTTCGTCTTCTAAGTAATAAAACAACAGTTACAACAGCTACTCCGGCAACGATTGATATAACGATTATAATTATAACAACGAAATTATCTTCAGGTGGTGGAAGACTCTTAACTACATCCACGCTTTCAGAAGCAAGATTGCCTAGCGTATCGTTAGCATAGAACGTAATGGTAACGGTCCCCTCTGCTAAAGCAGTCCATGCTGCTTGGTTAATAGTGCTGTTGTCAGTAAACAAGAAATTAGTTGTTCCACCGTCAAGAGAATACCACATGGAATCTAAATCGTCGTCTGAAATTTCAACTACGAAACTTGGAGCGCTAGCGCTAAAAATGTCGGCTGTTTGAGGAGAAATGATAACTATAAGTGGTGCTTGGCTATTTTTTTCAATTGAAACTTCAGCAGTGCCCATATTTCCAGGTATATCTGACGCATAGAATTTTAATGTGATTAATCCATCTGACATTGCATCCCAAGCAGATTGATCAATAGTTCCAGTAGATCCAGTGAAGGAGTAGTTATGTAATCCTCCATCAATTGTATACCACATTACATCTAAAAATGTATCGGTAATCGTAACGCTAAAACTAGGAGCGTTAACACCAAAAATGTCGTCTGTATTAGGAGAATTAATAGTAATAATTGGTTCTTGACTGTCTTTATCTATACTCGCGCTTTCAGACGCAAGATTGCCTACCGTATCGTTTGCATAGAAGAAGATAGTAATAGGCCCATCCGATAAAGCGCTCCATACTGCTTGGTCAATAGTGCCATTGGTCGTAAACAAGAAATTGGTTATTCCACCGTCGAGAGAATACCACATGGAGTCTAAATTAGCATCTGAGATTTCAACGACGAAACTGGGAGCGCTTGCACCAAAGGTATCATCCGTATGAGGAGAATTAATTACTATAATAGGTGCTAGACTATCTTTTTCTATATTCACGCTTTCAGACGCAAGATTGCCTACCGTATCGTTTGCATAGAAGAAGATAGTAATAGGCCCATCCGATAAAGCGCTCCATACTGCTTGGTCAATAGTGCCATTGGTGACAAATAAGAAGGTAGTTGTTCCACCGTCAAGAGAATACCACATGGAGTCTAAATTGTCGTCTGAGATTTCAACTATGAAACTTGGAGCAGTTACACCAAAGGTATCATCCGTATGAGGAGAATTGACAACAATGAGAGGTCCCTGAGTATCCTTTTCTATATTAACGGTAGCAGAGCCTACATTTCCGGGAAGGTCTAATGCGTAGAAGGTTAATACAATCGCACCATTTGGCATAGCACCCCACACAGATTGATCAATAGTTCCAGTAGATCCAGTAAAGGTGTAGTTATGTAATCCTCCGTCAATTGTATACCACATATCGTCTAGAAAAGTATCGGTAATCGTAACGCTAAAACTGGGAGCGCTAGTACCAAAAACATCATCTTCAGAAGGAGAATTTATCACTATTGAAGGCGGTCCATCTTCAGCTATTGGCAAGTAATCTATACTACCTGCACCACCCGCAATAAATGTATAGGGGTTATCTACGATTCCGTCATTAGGGCTTGTATCCGGTCCAGTATGATTACTCCAGTAATTACCTATCGTTGTAGAATTCCAGTCATTATTAGCTCCATCATCAAATGCATGTCTATTGTTACCACTAAAGTAATTTCTATAAATTAAATTATTGGAAGATCCTGAATCTACATGGAGTCCATCCATAACATTATCAAGTAAATAATTATCATAGATGGTAGCATAATCACTAATCCAAATAGATATACCGTGTTCATAATTACCTTCTGCAACTGATCCCTCGATTGTATTATACATACTATTGTATACGACAATCCCGCTCAAGGTGTTGTTAACGACTATATTTCCTAAAAGGATGTTATCATCGCTGCTATCTGCTATTGCAATACCAAATTGCAGATTTTTTAAGGCGGTATTACCCGAAATAGTGTTATTATCCGCTCCAGAGATATATATCCCTTGCCAACAATTTTCTATTATATTCCCATGAATAGTATTGTTAGTAAAACTACCCTGCATTGCAACCCCCGAACCTGTTCCATCACCATAAATTCTATTCCCTAATATTTCGTTGTAAGAACCGTACATATAAATTCCATATTGGTGGCCATTAAGGATGTTACCAGAAACTACATTGTGATCACTTAATGTTGCATAGATGGCAGCAAATCCATGGTCATTTAGAGCATTATTCATTATATTCCCATTAGTAACATTGAGTAGGCGAATTCCCCCGCTAGAAAAGAGCGACTTATTAAGGGTACAACCTTGAATTATAAAGTATTTCTCAGAATTAGAAATTGAGATACAACCATCTGTAAAATTTGCATCGATTTTCAAATTTTCAATTATATAAGGATCTAATTCAGTCCCAGAACCGCTACACCACGCTTGACTTGCTGCCCAAGTCCAGTTATTTAAACTCCCTGGAAGGTCATTGATTGCAATAGGTCCTTGTAGATTCCAAATCGGCAAGTAATCTAAGCTCCCACCAGAGGGAGGAACATCATATGGAGTATCTCCGATGCCATCTAAATCCATGTCATATCCAATATAATCGTCCCAATAATTTCCAATCAAGGTATTGTTCCAATCGTTATTTGCACCATTATCAACAGCACTATCAGTATTATTTATGAAATAATTCTGATAAAGTAAATTTCCGTCAGAGTTTAAGCTTACATAGATTCCAGTATTATCGTTTTCCCTTAGTTCATTATCATAGATAATGCTATCATCACTATTTTCTAAATTTATTCCATGTAGCATATTATCAGTTGCAATATTACCTTCAATTGTACTTTCATGGCTCGAAATTGTATAAATTCCACTCAATACGTTATTTTCTACTTTATTCCCTGATAGAACAGTATAATAACTACCTTGCAATACAATGATTCCGTTTTGTAAATTATCGGATGCTTCGTTTCCAAAAAGAGTGGTATTTTGAGCGCCTAATACCCCAATTCCTTGCCAACAGTCTTTTATAGTATTTTCAGTAATAATGTTGTAATCAAAGTCCCAAATTACAATACCCGTCCCTGTACCATCTCCATATATTTCGTTATCAATAAATTCGTTGTAAGAACCTGTAGTGTATATTCCATGTCGGCTATTAGTAAGTAAATTTCCTGAGACTATATTATGATCACTTGAAGATAAAAGCATTGCTGAATCTCGATGGTTATCAAAAGAGTTATCGACTATATTTCCATTTGTAACATTAAAAAGATAAATGCCTGCATCAGTACCAGATAAGACCGAGTTATTGAGTGTACAATGCTGAATTGTAAAGTAAGCCTCAGAATTTGAAATCGAAATGCAACTATCAATAAGATTGCCATCTACAATTAAATCTTCTAAAATATAAGGATCTAATTCAGTTCCAGAGCCACTACACCAAGCTTGACTTTCTGCCCAAGTCCAATTATTTAGACTGCCAGGAAAGTCATTAATTGTTATTGGCCCTTTTATGTCCCAAATTGGTAAATAATCGAAATTTCCAGCGCTCCCGGCAATACTATATGGATCATCACCGATTCCATCTAAATCTAAATCGTATCCAGTATAATCATCCCAATAATTTCCAATAACAGTATTGTTCCAATCATTATTATTCCCACTATCATAAGCATGCCCGAGATTTGGATTTGTAAAGTAATTATTATAGAGAAGATTATTATCACCATATATTTCTACTCCATACCAACCATTATTATCAAAGATATTTCCGGTAAACGTGTTGTTTTCACTAGTTGAAGTTGAATATATTCCTCTCCAACTATTATTGTATATTTCATTACTTGAAAAAAGTATTCCATCAGCGTCCGATAACTGTATACCATCAGTATCACTATTCAAAATAGAACTATTGAGAACTTGTCCATTAGTGACATTACTTAAAAAAAGCCCTACAGCACCTAATTTTGAATTTCTAATTGTACAATTATCAATGATAAAATGTCTTCTGGAATTTAAAATACTAAAGCAGGCTAATCCCGCTAGAGATTTAAATGTCTGGTCTTCAATAATGTATGGGGCTCCTGGCGTACCAGATCCGCCTCCAAACCAAGGTTGAGTAGCAGCCCATGACCAATTCGTCAAACTTCCTGGAAGATCATCAATTACAATATCGTAAAATACTCCATAAGGTTGTTCATAAGTAAATAATATTGTAAAATCATCAGTTAAATTGTTTAAGCCTTGATACGAATTATAATATTGTACGTCCGCGCCCAAATTTAATCCACATGTATATCCACCTTCTGTATAGTTAAGATAATCGTAGTTAAAGATTATTTCTCCCGATTCATGCAATACCACTTCAAACGTTCCAACTAAGGGACCTGATGGGTAGTGTATTATATTTCGCCATTCAGCAACCCAATAAGTGCCAAAAGATTGCACAGTAATATTTCCACTTCCTCCGCCAGAATAAGGGATTAGATCATCCCAAAATGGAGCGATTAAATAATAATTTTCAAGGTCTCCCGATGGAATTGGATCGTTACTAAAATCACTGGGAGAAGAATCATTGAAACTAAGATACCCGTTTGCTCCTAGATAGATTGTTGAAAAGGTTTCATTGTAGAATCGAAAATCAAAAGGTAAAGATTGGGTCGAAAAACCATCATCAGTTAAAAAAAGTTCTGTTCCCCCTGAAACATCGATCCAATTATATGCATAACCTGTCGTCATTGTATAATTTTGTAGAGAGCTAATTGACGCCGTTGCGAGATTATTTTCTATATTGAATTCGTCAGGGATAGGAGGAGCATAAGCAGTGAAATTATTGGCCCCATATTCAATTGAAGTCCACATAAAGACAATGATCAATGAAGTTAAAATAATTTTTTTAGTTGTTTTTGTTTTTAAATAACTCATTTTTTATTTCGCACTCTTTTGTGATTAAAAATGATTTTTTTTAGATTATCGTTGAGTTATCTTAATTATTAGCAGTATAAAAAGTTGAGTGAACTAATTATTATTATAAAATGATTAGAGATTTTTAGGAAAAGGGAAGGAACTTAATATTACAAGTTGTAAAAGCATACCTTCAGCTTATTTTTGATTGAAATAAGCTTTAAATACATCGGATTTATTTTTCATATTATGAACGAGTTTAGAGACAATTTTGGGGATGGATTCCAACAGAAGTCTAAATACATTAGGAATAAGTTACCTCGACACGCTTTAGATTGGTCAAGAAAGCCAAAGACATTTAAAACTTATCCTGATGCTGTTAAAAAGATCAATCTACCTGACCCGAAATTTGACGAAACAATCCAATTCTGGAGCGTAATTAAAAATAGACATTCGACTAGAAAATTCACCGAAGAACCTTTAACTTTGATGGAAATTAGCCTACTATTATTTGGAATGTCTGGTTTAAATAGAATTTTTCCACAATTTTCGTTTAGAACAGTACCCTCAGCTGGAGGTTTGTATCCAATTGAAATTTATCCAGTTGTCAATAGCGTAACGAATTTACAAGAAGGATTGTATCACTACGATATTCAGAACCATTCAATAGAGCTATTAAAAGAAGGAGATTTTCGAAGAAAAGTAGCAGAAGGGTGTCTTGATCAAAACATAGCATACAACTCCGCTGTAAACTTCATTTGGACAGCTATGATTGAGCGATCTCAATGGAAATATCTTCAAAGATGTTACAGATACATTTATTTAGATGCGGGGCATATTGGTCAAAACTTTTACCTAGTAGCAGAAGCTCTCAATCTGGGCGCATGTACGATAGGAGCTATATATGACGATGAGTTAAATCAATTTCTCGAAATCGATGGAATAAATGAAACTACTATATATGTTGGAGTCGTAGGTAAATAGAATAAATTAATTAAAAATAAAAAAAAGGATTAAGTTAAGGTTATTTTACTTTCTAAGCTTATTTCGTTTACTTAGAACTAAAGTTAATACGCCTGTAATTATAAGCATTGTTGAAATTAGAGATATTAATTCATAACCGCGTATCCCTACCAAAGAAGGCTTGGGCTCAGGAGGGCTAGGAGGTATCTCGACTGTGATTTCGATACAATTTGATAAAGCTTTTCCGTAACATCCATCTCCTAAGAAGCTCATCGAAATAGAATTGTATTATTAATATTTAACATGATATAAATAGAATGATGACTTCATTAGATTATATATTGGAGGGTATAAAGTTATGAATGAAACTAGCAAGTTTTCAAAGATAACAGAGAGATTAAGCAAATTATTTCATAAAATATTTGAACCAAGTCATATTTTTTATACAATTACATTTTTTATTGTAGTTATAATGATTTCTTTACTTAGTTTTATCGCAAATCCAATTATTGGAAATGTGTTACTATTTATTGCATCAACTTTCTCATTAGCATTTATATTTTTAATGATTTTTGGAGTAGTTCCAAAAATGAAATCATTTTTATTTTCACCTGATAAAAAATTTGATCGAAAGAAGATTTTAAGTTTAATAATCGCATTTGGAATTAGCGTAGTTATCATGGCAATATACTTTATTTTTACTTCTCTTCCTGGATTCCCGATTCAATTCTTAAGATGGGATTACATTCTTCCATATTTTGTTGTTGTTATATATTTTGGTTGGAATGTAATTCAAATATTTTTTATTAGAACAGGATTTGAACAATATTCTATAAAAGCTGACGGTTGGATATTGAAAGATAAAGAAGATTTTAAGCAGAATCTCTTCTTAAGCTCGATATTTCTAATTTTAGCCTTAGCAGTACCTGTTTTAATCCAATTAGGCACATATTTTGGATTTATTGATTATTTTCAGGCTGATCCGGGTAATTTTTTAGATCCATTGTTATGGTTTAATGGTTGGAATATTGTTATGTTTGTAGTTATTGCTGTTACATCTTGGCGTTTAATTACTATATTCATTAAAAGCAAAAGAAATGAAACTCCAAATGTATTTTCATCAATATTTTACATTTTAATTTGGATTATAATTTGGTATAGATCCTTTAGTTTTATAAATTCGTTTAGAAGCGTGACTCAAGCTGTTGGAATTGATATTTTCAGAATATTAATGGATGTTCTTTTAATGATCTTTACTGCGATAATGGTTTTAAGAGGATTAGGAGCAAAAGTTACTAGGCTAAGAATTTTAAATGAAGACAATTTAGCTTTTTTACTTTTTGCTTTTACCATTTTATATATTGAAGGCCAAATTGTTATGATAACTGGAGCTGGTGCATTAACAGGATCTTTTACTGATAGAAAACAGATAAGTATGCTAAATAACTTTTTGATTTTAATAGTGACTATAAGCTTTTACTGGTGGTATTCAGAATATACATTAGAAAGAAAAGGTCTAATTCTTAGGAAAGCCTTTAAACCAGAGGAAGTTATCGTTGTTGTTAGAGATTTTAAACAATACTTAATTAATAGTGGTGCTTTAGGCTCAGATAAAATAAGTGAAATGGAATTCCAGAACTTTCTCAGAAAAGAAAAGTTAAACATTGAAGAAAAAAAGGTATCTGAAAATAATACACTCGACAATCTAACTAAAAATAAGACTGATATTTAGTTTTATTTAATTATTTAGTATTTTCGTAATTTTTAAGAATTGCATCAATACATTCGTTTGAATATATTATCTCGTTGAAAATTTTAATTAATAATTTTATAATCGCTCTTGGATTACCTTCAGCTCTTTCAAATATATTCTTTAAAATACGCTTATTTAAGGGGTAATAAGGATTTTGGAACGCATTGGCAAATTCGCTAGTATTAATGCTTTCATAGAACTTACTCATTGTACTACTATATAACTCGTAAACATCTTCTTCTTTGAATTCCAAAAGATAAAACGGTTCCATTATAAATGATAACAGTTCGGGGATTTTTTCACTATATTTTTTCCTAATATCTACTAGAGATTCCTTCGATTTCAAGGTGAAAATAATACGCAAACCCTTAATATTTTGAAGTTGAACTATTTTATCAAATAGTTTATCAGCAGCAATATCATTTGGAGTCACTTCGGTTCCATATAACCAGCTAGGATCGAAAATCTCTTCAGCTCGTTCAGATTGAGGGCTTGTAATTGAAATTATCTTTTCAAAATCGTCTATAAATAGAATTGTTCCCGATTTAGAGTTTTCAATAAGAAGTTTTAGCATTAAATAGGCGTTTTTCCCTTTGCGAAGATCGTGAATGAGATTTAATGTTGATAATTCCTTCGCATCCATTATTTCGCCGAGTAACCATCTCTCTGCCTCGATTTTCCTATAAGGGTCTAATTGATGGATTGTAATTCCATTTATCACATCTTTTAACGTTTCAGGTTCTACTTCTTTATATTTATTTGATAGCTGTTCGAAGGCGTATTTTTGCACTTTTTCGATATCCACAACATGAAAGAATCCAAATTTTCGTTCTAATGCACCCCATTTGTCACACAATTGATTTACGATAAATTTCAAGGGTTCCATTTCAAGATTTTCTATAAATTCGGAATAAATATTAGAAAAAAGTTTTTTATAGACATATTCAAGCGAAATATAAATACTATTATAATAATAAAGATTATTTCTTAAAGCCCAAAATAGGTGTGTTTTTCCAGACCCTACACCTCCAATGATAGGCAGAACGAAGTTAGTCTCATTTTCTACTAGTTCTTTAATTTTTTGAATTAAATTTATTCTCGAATTAACTAAATCGATATCCTCCTTAATCTCACCAGTACTAACAAATTTTTTAAAAGGGTTATTCCCCCATTTGATTATGTTGAGTAATAATTCTTTTCTGTTTTCGTATAGTATCATGTTTACAAAAAAACTTATAGCTTTAATTCTTCAATCCCGAGTATTATAATATATTTCACATCAGTTAACGATTTTTTAACATTTATATACGGCTCAAAAGAAACGAGAAGATCTCCATTCTCATCGCGTCCTACGATCAAACAATCGTAAAATACCGGATCAATTCTCTCATCAATTACTACTCTATCAGCTATGATGACTCCATTTCCTACTAATGACACCGGATTCCTGAGCATTTCTTCTCTAAAAAATTCTAGATGATTGATTCCATATTCTTCATCGTTTAAATACAGGGCGGCAGTGTTTAACTTGTTTAAAGTGTAAGGAAAAGCGTCAGAGAACTGACCTTCATCGTAAACTTGCATTATATCTTCTGATATTAGAATTGAATATTCAATCGACTCAAAATCCTCGTACCACTGCGCCTCTATCTTTCTAGAAAATGCTAACTTTTTATTATAAATTAATTCGAATCCTACTCTAAGGCCATTAGTAATGAAAATACCCTCTGAAGCAGTTATTTTTAAGTTGTCTGAGAAAATAATAGAATCGTTCTCATCCTTGCATCGAGTAATTATCGATCCTTGGAACTCTCCTTCTAAATTTATGCCTTTTGTAGAATCGAATATAATAATGTTATCGCTATTATTCATAATTAGCATTGAATCAAGTTTGCTTTCCCTTAATACTAAAGATAGGATTGTATATATAAGTATAAGTATAATACTATATAATTAGTATGGGTTCAATTAGTCTATCCAATAAAATATGTGAACTGTCAAAGGAAGATTTACTTCAGAGAGCAAAAAAATATATCTTTTCTTCGGGATTGAATGATGGCGCTTCGAAATTGTGCAAAGCAAATATGAAATATGGCTTAGCTCAATTCCATCTTATTCAAGAGAAATATGGTTTTGAACCTAAAGCAACCTTTATTTCATCCCCTGATGAAACGATTTCAAGAAATAATTTCCGTTGGAATTCTGGATTAGGATATGGTGGAAGATTAAATTGGGGAAATGGGGATGATAAATTAATATTTCTAAACATTAAGCCTAATTGTTGTGGATTACTAGTCGGAGGATTAGAAGAGTTACCTGATCCTTACGATATCATAAAAAAAATTGACAATGTAAAGAGTACCGAATTATATTACGATAACATTCAACTCAATTGGGATTATGACATTTCTAATCATTTTATTAATTGTTTTAAAATGAAAAACCTATCTGATACCAACTTTCCTCCTTATATGTTCATGATTCATGGATCCGCCCCGGAATTTCGCGACGATAAGCATGGAATTGGTTTGTACATTGATATTTCGAAGACATTAAAAGAACTTGCTATTGAAGAACAAACGATGTTTGGAAAGCAATATATTTTATTAGACTCTGATGCGAGAGAATATCTTGAATTTAATAAAAAAGCACTTCTTTTTTCGAATAAGAAGAGAGAAATGATAGCTCGCAATATTTTTAATCCTGATTACAAAATAATATGTAATACTCCACACCAATTCTTAAAAGATTTTAATAATATGTATTTAGGGAGTAATTGCACTGATATTAATACTAATACTCATCAAACTAATATTTTCCCTACTGCCCTTCGAGCTGATTTAGCTTGTTATCTCTTTCGAGGTAAAAAAAGTTTTTCAAGAACGGCACTTGTAAACAACAACTTCTTTGCAAGAGCCGAAGATTTAGAGCTTCTAAACTTACTGAGCAATGCGGATATACTGCCCCACGGTGGAGGTTATATGCTACCTGATATAAAGAGAGTTCAGAAAGTTTTGGA
>Ga0315553_10003550_pt1 | contig 12088 bp, 12 predicted proteins | sample SalMarSW160140MG_FD_203099 | JGI IMG/M metagenome (GOLD analysis project Ga0315553, IMG submission 203099) | Salt marsh sediment microbial communities from the Plum Island Ecosystem LTER, Massachusetts, United States - Salt Marsh Sediment SW1601-40 ... | reverse complement strand
CTCCTCAAGCACAATTCGGTCCAGTTGCTTCAGCCGCATGTCCGTCTGGTCGAGTTTCGCTTGTGACAGACGAACACCTGACAGACCGCCCTCCACCAGGCTGGAAAGATCGACGCCCTCGAGATCCGCGTCGTGCAAGTTGGCCCCGGCCAGATCAGCGCCGATGAGTGAGGCGCCGGTCAGGCGAGCGTGGGGGAGCTGTGCCTTTTCGAGCTTTGTATGCGCCAGCTTTGCGCCGCGTAGGTCCGTATCTGACAAGTCGGCACCAGTAAAGTCGGCTGACATAGCCTCCACTTGCCGAAGTACCGCACCATCCACATCCGCACAGCGCAAGTGTGCATGGAATAGGCGAGATTCGGACAAATCGGCCCCAGTGAGCACGCATCTGTCCATACACGCCCATTCAAGGCCAGTCTTGCGCAGCGTAGCACCGTGCAGATTCGCCTCTTTGAGGTCGGCTCCCTGCAAATTGGCCCCGTCGAGCCGCGCATCCACGAGCCGTGTATCCCGCAGGTTCGCTTTGGACAGGCATCTTCCTCTAAGGTCGAGTCCCTCTAGGTTCACCCATGCAAGATCGAGCTTCTCGCCTATCTCGCGGCCATCTAGGACCCGGTCGAGCTGCCCCTGAGTCCAAGGCATCGGTTTGCCCAGATCCTTGGCTTGCTGGACAGCACGTGCATAACGCTCGGCTTCGCTCTCCTGCTGCGCTCGCCACAAGTCGTCTGCCCAGCGGTCGACACGTTCGGAGAGGCTTGAGACGATAGAGCCAACTAGCTGCGATCGGTGCCCATCTGGGTGCTGCGGCGGCATTTCCAAAGGGCCACCGGATTGTTCATCAGAGATCATACATCCCCCCATACTCGCGCAGCCACTCCACCCGCTCCGCGTAGTCCGGGATCACCTGTTCTCCATCCGGGTCCAGAACGCATCGCCATGCCGACGTTCGATGAGGTGCACCAGCTCGTGCGCGACCAGGTACGCAATTACTGCGCGTGGCAACATGGCCACTTGCCTGTGGAAATAGAGGTGATCATGCCTGTTCAAAGATCCCCAACTGCTACCGAACCGCCCACACCCTGACGTTACAGCTCAACAGGATCAATGCCACTTGCTATGATGTCTCCGTGATCCGTGATTATGACCTCGCTGCATGGCACAGATCGTAAGTCAGCCAGGGTGTAACGATCCGTGACAAGATGCACCGTCTGGTTTGTGGAGCCTAGTAGGCCTCTAGGTCCATGCTGAGATGCGTCATACGGACCCGCGATGAGTACATCAATGAGTTCAAGCAGCTCGCTAGTACCCGACATGGCGTGGACCTCCTCCCACGTGTATCCCGTGAAAACCAGCAAAGAGAGGCGGGTTCCCCGACGCAGTTCCCTCAGTAGACGAAGTAGGGAAGGCATCTGATCCAGCGGCTCGCCGCCGCTGACGGAAACGCCCTCGATAATACGGCCAAGGCTCGTAATGCGATCAACAAGCTCATCGACGGATATCGGTATACCTTCCTCAAAGGAATGCGTCTCGGGATTGAAGCATCCTGGGCAATCTCGTGAACATCCTTGGACCCAGATCACGGCCCTCTTGCCAGGCCCATTGGCAGTACTACGACTGAGAAAGTTATGTATCTGCAGAAGACTTGCATGCGAATCGCGCACCTACTTGGCTACCTCAACCCCCTCGCTGGTACTGCCATCGCTGCATTTCATCTTGAGCGCTCTCAAGAGCCTCTGGAGTCATCGTCCTCTCCACAACTTCACCAAGAGCTTTCTCCAGGTCCTTGGTGACGTCAAGACAAGACTTGCCCTTCACACCACGAACTTCTATACGTACGTTACCGTCCGGTTCGATAAAGACCTCAATCTCCTCGAGCTGCATTGTTTGCCTGGTCCTTTCTGTATCGCAAGCTGCTCACGCCATCCGCCTCAGCGTCAGGTGTATGCGACCCTTTTGCTCCACTTCCTCGCTAACCAGTTCAAAGCCCTGGTCTTCAAGCTTGGCCCTCGCCACTTGGTAGGCGTAACGCTGCGATAACTGGCGCAGGAACTCGTCCCTGTGGATTTGTCGGATACCCCACCAATCCGCAACGACTTCATAGCTATCGCCGCTTTTGTGGAAGCCGATCTCATAGCCATGGCTTCCAGTGGGCACCTTGATCTCCACGCGCGCTCGCCGACCGCCGTAGCCACGGATCGCGACATCGCCTTCCTCGTACCTATAGCCCATGCTTTTCAGGGCTTTGAGAAGGTAGTCTCGCTCGACGATGCGTGTCTTTATGCGAGTAAAGTGTGACATAGGAACCTCCCTTCTGAGATAAGCTATCAGCGAGCGGTCCATCAGGCTGTTCCGAATGGCCACTCTCCCCAGGAAAGGACCCAAGTTCAGGTTAGCTTAACCACAGGATAGTCTCGGTGCGTCATCCGGCCAGTCACGATGTCACGCGAAGTGATGAGTAGCCGCTTGTTGCCATCGATGCCAAACGCTACCTCAAACCGAGCCTCGCCTTGCTTGGCAGGCGGATCTGCGGTAAGGAATGTGGGACTCTTCTCATTCATCCAGAAGTGGCTGCGCCGCTCTTCCTCATCAGGTGATACGTGCATTACCCTGGCTGCGCCCGAAGGATCAAAGACCAACTCCACGTCCTGATCACCTATCCTCCGTTGCGTCTCTCCAACCTCGAACACAGCGATTCCCAACTGGGTTTGGCCATCATAGGCAGCTTTCACTACCAGACGTGCTACAGGATTCTCAGTCGGGTAGGGTGTACCGCGTTTAACAACAAGACGGTAGTCGTAATCCGCCTTTTGCCGATTCACGTGACGAACTGCATAGTCGTGCTGTATGTGATCATAGAAGTCAACGCCCGCTACAAAAGCGGCTGCGCCACGCGCTACAGCATCCAGTGGACGATTCAGCATCACCCGCGACCGTCCAAACATCCGACGCAACACACGTTGCACTGACGGGATCTGGCTGCTACCGCCGACCATCAGGACAGACTTGACATCATCTTGCCTGTAGCCTCTCTCATGGGCGGATTGAAGAGCACGGCGAATCGTGCGGTCGATCGTGCTAAATGCTTCGTGTTCATCAAGTAGCTCCTCGAATTGGTCTTGAGTGAGCTCGGCAACCAGGGCCCTTCCCGTATGTGGATCCACGACACTGATGTCGCCACGCTCATGAAATGACAAGCGCTCCTTCAACCTCTCACATTCTCCTAGCAGAGCGCGGCTGAGCCTACGCACGTCATCGTCCGCATCACTGCATTCATTTCGCCGAAGCACTTCCTCAAACAGCCACTGGTCGAGTTTCACACCACCGAGCTCTGTTCCTGCCTTTCCCAGTACACGACAGCGCCGCCCTGAAGAGATGCTCTCCTCTTCCTCAACTAGAACCACCGATACATCCAGCGTCCCGCCGCCGAAATCAAAGATAACATAGATGTCTCCTGGTTGGATATGGGCCCCATAGCCCAGAGCTGCGGCAGACGGCTCATCGATCAGTCGAAAGCGCGGCATACCCGCCGCCTCTGCGACTTGCGTCAACCAGTCCTCGTAATGCTCGAACGACTCAACCGGAACAGTTAGTGCTATCTCCTCGTCGCTGACACCAAGCTCTTGTGCCCCAAACAGGAGCACAGAAGACAAGAACTCCGTCCCGGCCTCGTTGTGAGAGATCCGGCGACCATCAAGCCTCACTGCACCCGGAGTTCGCTTGGAGATGTACAGCTTCATCCATCGGAAGGTGCGTTCAGAGTGATATAGGTTCCTCTCTAGGACTTGATTCCCTATCCAGCGAGTGCGGCCAGGCCCGTAATGAATCAACGACGGAATAACGGAGATCTGCTCACCTGCCTGCTGGTATAGGCGACCATAGTCGGGGATATGCACCGGGACACCCTCTCCTCGAGCCTCATCCCATGTGGCAACTACCGTGTTCGACGTACCAAAGTCAACTGCCAACCGTCCAGGCATGCGCTCACTCTCCCGCTTTCTCGACACCCGCCTTATGCAGAACCTTGCCTCTGTATACTACACCCGCGGTCCGCACCACCACCGATTCGCCGGGGACAGCCTCGCCCGAGTGTAGAAGCTCCTGGCGATTCGGGTCAAAGGGTACAGACTCTCCAATGTGGCCATCCAGCTCTAGGCCAGCATCCTGCAGTGTGTGCAGGAGACGCCTCACAATGGCGAGCACATCCCGCACCGCTACCCGCTGTCCCTCTGCTTTCGCGAGATGGAGTTGGGTATGGAGCTGAGCAACCGGCACCGCGACACTCGCGAGGAGCTGTTCTGTCTGCAGGTGCACCGAGCTCTCCACGCGGAACTTCTGGGTTCTGTCCCGACGATCCAAGGCTCCCTTGAGGACATCGATTTGCTGCACCTTTTCTTTGAGATCCAGGTGCAGCTCCTGCAGCTCTCGTTCTAACGCAAGTATACGCACCCTCGATCTATCGTCCAGAGCTTGGGCAAGCCATTGCCTCACAACCTTCATTCTCTGCTATCCTATCTCTATGTCGAACTCGCCGACTTTGATCGTGGGCACCTCGCCTATCTCGATATCGTATCGGAAGCGGTATTGCATAACGCGTTCCAGTAGCTCTAAAGCGCGTCGTAGCTTATCGGACAAGTCGGCGATCTGCTTCGCAGCCTGTACTGCAGCAAGATGATCGGGCACGGTCTTGGCGAGAGGAGCCGTAAAGAGCAAAGGAACATCAAGCGTTCTCAAGTCCCACAGAGAGACAAAGCCGTCCGAGTCCGATACCGCCATGAACGATTCGTCCGGGGAAGTGTGCAGGGAAGTCAGCCGTGGGCCGGATGTGTGAACTCCTCCAATGACGCTGCGGTTATCCCACGCAGTGAACAGAATGTCACCTTCAGATGCCGCGGTGATCAGAACCGACCGTCTATCCAGCATAACCACAGCCTGAATTGTACCAGTATGATTCACCAGCACCTGACGCCTCGCGAACGATGGGCCGACGGATAGAGACTCACCGGCCTTACTCACGACGAGCACCTCTCGCGCATATCTACCCGCGATCAGCTCTTGCCCGTCTGGAGAGAACGCCGCATGACGAAAGGGAGACCACCAGTCCCAGTCAGAAGTACTACGAATCTCCTCCAGTTCGGGCAGACTGACCAGCGTCGCGCCCGTATGTAGCAAAGCTGCTAGCTCGCCATTTGGCGCGATGCAAGCTTCCCGAGCCCAGAAGGGAAAGTGCCTCTCGTTCAGAGTCCGTGCAGTTTCCTGATCCAGTATAGCTACCTTCTGGTCGCGGCCAGTGGTCATGATCCGCGATCCACCGATGGCCTTGACGGATGTGACGGAACCAGTATGCTGCCGGAGCTTCACCATCTTGGCGTTCCGGCGACCATAGACAGAACATGGAGTGCGAGTATTGCTGGTACGCTCTGCACATACCAGGTTGGCAGTATGGGTGAATGCGACCCGGCCTATCGAGTGTTTCAGAGTACTTGAGACCCATTCGGGCTCTCCTCGTGCAAAGTGCCAGGCAATGACTCTTCTTTGAGACGTACCGAGGCCGATGACTGGACCATCCGGTGAAAAGGCGACATCGTTGATGCGGCCAACAGCTACTCTCATGCGCGCCAACCGCACCGCGGGAGGCAGTTGCTGGCTCAGCTCCTTCTGGGAGAACTTCAGATCCGTTGCTGCCAATGGAACTAGCTCCCGGTAGAGAACTCGATCGTCACCAGCCTGCGGCTGCCAGCCACTCCCGCCCAGAATGCGCAGAATGCGTAGGCTCCAGTGAAGCGGCACATCGAAGGTCAGATCCCATAGCTTCGTCCATTCCTCCTTCTCGGCAAGCATCTGCACTAGAAACTCGGTCTCGCTAGACGTCATCACGGTTACGCGCGAGCGGTAGTCTCCTCCTGCCAGGATCCTCAAGTAATGTGTCCGGCCGGCCGCCCTCAGCTTGGTGATGATGCGTTGGCGCAGGTCTGCACTCGCAGAAGCATAGATGGTCACGAGAAGGCGACCATCAAAATCGACATCCTCGTAGCGGTTCCATTGCTCAGTCACAAAGAGGAAAAGAGCGCGGCTGTAGGAGTCACGAGGTAGATATCCGCCTGCCACCGCCGCGTTCTGGGCGATTGGGTGACCTTGTTCGATGACTAGGCGGCATACCTCCTCCCTCGCTCCAACGCTCCGCAAGCTGCCCAATGCTTGAGCAGCTTCCCCGGCGATCACTTCGTCAGAGTCATCGCAGGCTTCGATCAGGAACTCCACCACCTCCACTCCCAGGTCCTGCAGCAGACTGGCTTGTCCTGTCTTTAGTGCGCTCAGAATCCGAGCCTTTAGGGGCTCTTCGGCAACATAGTTGCCCGCCAGCATGACGCCCTCAAGAACGGGTGAGCGCGTATCGGCCCACCTCGTGCACAGCAGAGCAGCTACAGCTTTCCGAGAGCGCTGATCTGTAAGTGACCCCACAAATGGTCTTGCGCGGTCAGCAATTGTCGAGTCGACATCCTCGCAAGCCTCGACGAGAGGCGAAGCAACTGCCTCGCCATCGCCAATCTCATCCAGCCGCCCGATCCAAAGGGCGCTAAGCACCCGAACACGGGCGGGTGCCGAAGCTATCCAATCTCGTCTCTGAAGCAAAACGCCAAGTCCGGCATGACGGGTCTGCGTCCATGCCGCACAGACCGCATCTATAGCGGGCTGGTCGGTGAGTTTCCACAGCACCTCCGTGGAAATGTCAAATGCAAAGTCTACATCTTCTGTCCGTGCTACCGCTTCCGCTAGAACACGAACGGCATCAGGAGAACCGTCTTCAGCAAGCGCATTCATTGCACGGCGCCGAAGCCATCCCCCGATCAGCGGCACTTGAACATATAGCTGTTTCTGCAACCTGCGCAGATGCTTAGGTTCCATGCTCTATCGAGACTCCGAATCCTGCCTTGAGCAGGGCACCTCCTGGACTATGGCTGCAGCGGATATCAGCAAGCGTTGTCATACCGCAGCCTGCCCAAGGGTCAACATGATACAGCAGTCATGCCACTGGACGGCCATTGTGAGGCGCCTGAAGCGCAAGCGGGCGATTCACGCTGTTGCGACACGGGGACAAGGCACCTCTTCTAGTGTCTATCCATCTGGTCAATCTCCAGAGGCACGAACTGGCGTTCGGCTTCTGGGGTCTCCTGGAAAGAGGCAGACTGTGCACGTCCCTCTCGGAGCCAGTCGCGCAAAGCCTGGACCGTCTCTCGCTGCGACACTGATAATGGTACCTGCCGGCGGAGTGCAGTCAAGACATCCTCACTGGTGAACTCTCGTCCCTCATTGAAGCCAATGTACATCGCATCAATCACGGCCTGCTCAATCTCCGCCCCCACGTACCCCTCTGATGCCTGTGCAAGTCGCTGCACGTCAAAGTCCTGCGACAGGCGATTGCGCTTTCGCAGATGCACGGCAAAGATCTCTTCTCTCTCGCCAAGGGTGGGTAGATCAAGAAAGAATATCTCGTCAAACCTCCCCCTGCGCAGGAGCTCTGGAGGTAGCGCGCTGATATCATTGGCAGTCGCTACAACAAAGCATGGTGCGGTCTTTTCTTGCATCCAAGTCAAGATCGACCCAAAGACGCGCGTACTGGTTCCACTGTCAAGTCCTCCGTGCGCCAAGGCCTTCTCCATCTCATCGATCCACACGACGGCTGGTGCGACCGTTTCCGCCAGACGCAACGCCTGCCGTGTCCTTTCTTCGGACTCTCCTACCAAGCTGCCGAACAAGGCGCCGACGTCGAGCCGAAGCAGGGGCAATCGCCATTGACCACCAATCATCTTTGCTGTCAAGCTCTTGCCGGTGCCTGGAATGCCGATCAAGGCGATCCCCTTCGGTGCCGGAAGCCCATACTCACGTGCCTCGCGGGTGAACGCACGTTCCCTTAGCCGAAGCCATCGCTTGAGTTCGCCCAAGCCGCCAACATCGTCTGGAGTCTCTGTCGCTGCGTAGTACTCTAGGGCTTCGCTCTCACGGATGATATGCTTCTTCTCTTCGGTCACCAAATCTATGTCCCGGTCATCCAGTATCCCATTATGCACGATCGCCTTCGCGAATACACGCTGCGCTTGTGAGGCAGTGAGACCCAAGGCCGCCTGCAGAAGTTTCTCTCTACCGAGAGACGTCAGTTTGACCCGGACTCCTGGTGTCCGAGTGAGGGGCTCAAGCACCGCCTCCAGCTCTGGCACGTCCGGTGGTGACAACTCAATCGTCACAACCTCGTCGCGTAGTTCCTCAGGTACTGCGCCGGACGGAGTCGTGACGACAATGGATTTGCGCGTGAAGCGAAGGCTCTGCGCCACGCTACGTAACTTCCGCTTGATCTGCGGGTTACTCCAGCATTCATGAAAGTCTTTGAGCACGAACACTACCTGACCTTCGAGCTTCTCTACCTGCTCCAAGGCCGTCATTGGATCGTGCGCAGTGGGCACAGTTCCTCTCTTGGGATCAAGACTCAGGAACCCGTCTGCCAGATCCCAACTCAGGCACTGACGGTCCGTCTTTCGACAGACCTCCTTCAATGTGTCCAGCGCACGCTGCTCCTCAAGTGTCACTAGCACAATCAGTGTGAAGCGCGCCCGCAAGTAGATGTCTAGCTGGTCCCTGAAGTCCATGGCTATCGCCCCCTGTGTGATATCACCAGCCTCTTCTCCGTCCTGCATGATACGCCGATTTCAGAATCCGGGTTATCTCCTCCTCAAGGTAATGCTGCTCTTTCACGGGATCATGCACGACGGCGGACAACCACGAACAGACGACCGCACCTCGCGGGTTCCGTGGGCTTACATGGAACAAGGGCTGACGGCCTTTTGCTATATCTTTCCTGCTAATGGTGTGCTTGGCTTGCTGGTCTGCACTTGGTCCGTCCGATCGCCTCACTCTCCCAGCGAAACGACTGTCAACTTGTCATGCCAAGAGGCTACTCGATGCACTCGGTATCATTGGCCTCGTACTTGCTATCGACCATATCCACTCGGGCGCGCGGTTCTGTAGACGACCTTCAAGCATGTGACCCATTTGCCGCCGCAGGCTCGAACGTGACCTCCACCGGCACCTCTGCCACCGTCTGCCACGCTGCCGCGTCGTCGTCCCACAGTGCAATCCGGAACGCATAGCGCCCGGCTTCGGGCACGCTGATCGCGTGGAAGCGCGTCACGGCGCGGTATCGCCGGTACTCGCTCAGGTCGATCTCGTACTCCTGCGAAGAGAGGACCCGCCCAGAAGGAGAGAGATAGTCAAAGCGTCCGCGTCCCATGGCCGGCACCGCGAGGTCAGCCCGTGCCCAGAGCGTCATGAGATCCGCCCGTCCCGGGATGATGCCATCGGGGGAAGGCTCGTCACCAATCGTGAACTGCTCGATCACGTCGTGCAGGCTCACGTTATTGGTCTCGCGATCGACGACCGATCGCGAGCAGAATACGGTCCACACATGGTCGATCATGGGGATACGCTCCCTGCTTCAGGCGTGTTGGCGTGGCTGGAAAGGGAGGACCATCGCAAGACACAGATACTGTCCCCTGCCGGCTCGATCTCGCTGCTCTTAGGCTGGATCGTGTCCTGTGCTTGAGCCTGTCCACCCTTCTCGACGGCTCGTTCCTTCTCTTGCTCGTGCACCTGCTCAGCGACCTCTTCCGGTACGATCCGCACCTCCACGCGCCCACCCAACGCCTGGACCACGCGCCGCAGGAAGGAGAGACTCGGCTCTCTTTCTCCGCTCTCCAGGCGAGCGATGCTCGGTTGGCGCGTGCCGGCTCGCTGGGCGAGCTCTTTTTGCGTCCACCCGCGCAGCATCCGCAGCCGCGCAACCTGGTAGGCAGGTTCCAGGCGTTCAAGCGCAGCGCGAAATGCTGAATCCTGTATCTGTTCTTTTTCCCAGTCCTCGAATCGGATGTTATCGCTCATTCCACTCTCCCCAGGAACTCTTGCATTCGCTGCTCCGCCACCCGGATCTCTCGGGATGGTGTCTTGCCTCTCTTTTTCACAAAGGCGTGCAGCATGACAAACACCCGGCCCGTATGGGCGAAATAGAGGATCCGGTGTGGCATCGGGCGCAGTTCCCACAACGGCTTGTGACCAGTCAGGGGACGGGCGTGGGGCATGCCCAATCCCGTACCAAACTCAAGCAGCAAGTGCATAAACTTGACGGCCTTTGCCCTGTCGTCCGCCGGAAGTTCGTTCAGGTAGGTCATCACCGGACTCTCACCCCGTTGTGTCCGGTAGAACTCGATGCGCCATTCGCTTTGCTCAGCCGTCATCCGAGCCTGCTTTCATTATATAACAATTTTGTTATACACGTCAAGGCCCAGGTGTGAGTGACTGGGATGCAATGGGCGTGTCGCGTTCATCCACGTGCAAAATACGACCCATCTCACCGAGGCGTGGCGGCGGACGGGGCACCGCGGTACGGAGAGTGCCGAGGGCGTCGTCGTTCCCCGGGCATCACCACGTCAGGACTTCTGACACGGCGATTTCTTATGGTGCGTTCGCTATCATTATACCATTCGACGCGCGATCCGGCAAGGCGGCATGCAGTGCGTGGACGGATGCCGGCCGGGGGTGGTTTTCGAATGGGGGGCGGTCGCTGGATGTGACAACAGATGCTTCGCTGCGCTCAGCATGACCATGCTCGGGGCGATCGCCGTGCCCGGGTATGACAGCATCCGGTCCCCTCTTGTGCCCGGAACGACGATGTCTCGGTCGTTTGGACGTTTGCACGCTCCAGCGTTCACACGTTCGCACGGATGATGCCACGCCATGCGAGATACGCCCCCTTTGCCGTTTTCCCTCATCTGTTGTACAGTATCCCCAGGAGGGCCCATTGGCCACGTTGCTCGGGCGCGTCCGGCCGCGGACCAAGCGCATCACAGAACGAATCAAGCTCCGCTTTGCCTACGACCCCCTGTGGCAGTTCGTCGGCAACATCGCCGGCCTGATCTGGGAGTACCGCTGGTACAGCCTCGCCATCTTTGTCGTGACCATCTTCCAAGAGTTCGCCGCCTTGTGGCCGGTCAACCTGCTGGGCGAGTTCATCGATCGCCTCGACAGCGGCGACCTGGGCCGCACGGTGTGGCTCTTGCTCGCCGCCAGCGCCTTTTACCCCGGCCTGGTGCGCGCCAACGTGATGCTGCGCCACAAGATGTTCTACGAGACCGACTTTCGCAAGCGGGTCGAGCTCGTCCTGCACGTCTCTGACCTGGGCCAATGGACCGATTCCGAGGCGGCCGGCGCGGCCTATACCAAGACGGTCAATGCCGTCAGCGGCATCACCAACGCGGTCTATCACATCCTGGCCAGCTTTACGCCCGTGGTCATCAAGATCACCATCGTCGCCGGCAGCCTGCTGCGCTACGACCGCCTGCTCGGTCTCTCCTACCTGGGCAGCCTCGTCATCCCGGGGGCGATGACCCTCCTGTTCAACAAAAAGCTCCAGGTGCTCCGCGACTCGCAGTACGCCATGATCGGCGAATCCTCGGGCCTGGGGATCAAGGTGATTGCCGAGAAGGGCAACGAGGAGGTGAGGGGCAAATTCCTGGGCGTGATGCGCGTCCGCACCAACGTCTTTATCTCGCTGCTCATCCGGGGCCAGGCGTTTCTCTATGTCCGCGAGGCCGCCCTGGTGGGCAGCCAGTTCCTGGTCATCTTTATGGCGCTCTCGATGCGGGCCCGCCTCAACATGACGGCCGGCGATTTCACCAAGGTGGTGGGCTATACGGCGCAGGTCGCAGCAGCGTTCATCAACGCGGCGGCCTGCCTCGACGCGATCGTCAGCTACAGCCGGGCCTACCACATTTATGCTGCGGCGTATAACGTCAATGCGCAGTCCTAGATCAGACCTCCGAGGTTGGCGGATAAGAATCCGCGGAAAACCTCGGAGGTCTGACGGAGATCCTCATGCCAAACGAGATCCGTAAGCGCTATGAAACCCTCATCGCCCCGGCCGGCCCCGGCAACCCCCGCAACGGCGAAGGAGCGATCGTCGCCCTGCGCGATGGCCGGCTGCTCCTCGCGTGGACCCATTTTACCGGCGGCGGGCAGGACCACGCGGAGGCCGAGATCTGGGCCCGGG
>Ga0315553_10003549_pt1 | contig 12088 bp, 8 predicted proteins | sample SalMarSW160140MG_FD_203099 | JGI IMG/M metagenome (GOLD analysis project Ga0315553, IMG submission 203099) | Salt marsh sediment microbial communities from the Plum Island Ecosystem LTER, Massachusetts, United States - Salt Marsh Sediment SW1601-40 ... | reverse complement strand
TATCCATGACGGTGATTCAAAAGGAATGAAGTTTGAACGGCCATGGGAGGAATGCAGGGGTATGGCCGGATCTTTTGGCTATAACAGGAATGAAAGGCTTGAAGATTATTCAACTTCTGAAGAACTGGTGCATATTCTGATAAATAAGGTGGCCAGGGGTGGGAACCTTTGTCTGAATATCGGTCCCACTGCTGATGGCCGGATACCTGAAATAATGCAGCAAAGGCTGATTGATATAGGCAACTGGCTGAAAGTGAATGGGGAAGCTATATATGGAACGCGAAAATGGAATAATGCTCCTTCAATTACTACAGAAACAATCGAGTACTATACAAAAAAAGGATCTGACCTTTATCTGATCGTTACCCAATGGCTGACCAGGCCTGTGGTAATAAACGGTATTTCAAAGGCTGCAGACGTGACATTGTTAGGATATAAGAGTAAAATAGAGTACCAGGTTTCAGGAAATAAGCTTACCATCACTCCGCCTCCTGTCACACCGGCTGATAATCCTTGCAGTTATGCCTGGGTATATAAAATCAGCGATTGCTTCTAGTAAAAATAAACCAATTCTAAACCGTTGTGGGTTCGTTGCATGCAACGAACCCTACCATCTTATGATATTCAGCTCCTTCAGAGCTGTAGGCGTCTGGGTTGTGTGGTCTCCCGGCTTGCGCCGGGAGTGATTGGTATTGAGCTCCTTCGGAGCTGTAAGTAGGGATAGAGGGCGGGAGGGGGAGAAGGGGGGAATGGGAGATAAAAATACTCCTCTTTGCCTGCATCTGCTTTACAAAGTTAATTATTCTTTTTACTGGCCAGGTAATCATCATATGCTTTGTGCCCTGTTCTTTCGTAAAGATCCCAATATCGGGGATCATTTTTAAGTGAATTAAATTTTGGATCAATTTTTAAAGTATGAAATTCAGGACTTCTGTTTTTATACGCTTTATCAAGCCAGTAAAAGGCAGAGTCTGTTTCTCCGATTCCACTATAATAAACACCGAGGAAGAAATCCGGGCTACCAGCTCCTGCCTCCATACTTAGGTTTTTTAATTGGCTTACTATGACTTTTGCTTTAGAGGAATTATTTGTTTTATAATATGACAGAGCCAAAGAAGCTTTGCTCCTCGGAACAGACATTAACGGGTCATTTGAATTAATTGCCGATTCATAGCAATATCTGGCAGAATCATATTTCTCAATCCAATAATAATAATCTGCCAATAATAGAAATGAACCTTCTTTTATCATTTCTGAAGAGATTTTATTTAACAGAATCTGGGCTTCTTCTTTTTCGCCATTTAAGCATTTATTAATAATAGAATAATATGAGACATCTTTAATATCACTTCTCATCTTTTCAAATAGAAGTGCTTTATCCATTTGATTCATGTGATAATAGAAATCACACATTGCACTATAGCACCAATTATCATCCAGGTATTTTTGTCCACTTTCAAAAGCCATTAAATACTCGTTTTCAGCTTTGATATAATCCCATTTCCCCCACTGATTAATAAGCCCTATTCCAAAATGAGCATTACTATTATCCGAATCCAGCTCAAGAGCTTTTAAAAAATAATCATAAGCATCAACAATAGCAGCAGACATACTCCTTGTACCTGCATATACTCCCGAAAATAAATTTATAACTCCGGCAAGTGCATAAGCATCGGCATAAGATGGATCTAATTCTATTGCTTTGAGGATTAATTCCAGAGATGGTTCTATATCCCCGACAGGTTTTTGTGGCCCGTAACTATTTGTAACCTTAAGAATTAAGTCATATGCTTCAAGATTAGTTGTGGGGATTTTTTCTATTTTCTTTTTTTCATCGGGGGTTATTACAGCATTTAGTTCTTGTGCGATTGATTCTGCAACATTGCTCTGGATATCAAAATAGTCTTCAGATTTGGTAATTTTCTTTTCATATACCTTACCCCAGAGATGCCTTTCTTTTCTTTTTGAGATTACGATTAACTGAACCCGAAGTCGTAAATTTTCCCCATATTTTTGTCCGCTGCCCTCAACAATATAATTCACATCCAATTTTCTGGCAATTTCAGTAGTTGATGGTCTGTCTTCACCGCGGTACTGTTCAACGGAGTTTCTGGATATAACATTAAAATCTTTTATCTTCTGAAGTTTAATCAGTATTTCATCCATAAGGCCATTTATAATATGAGCATTATTCTCATCTGGGCTATCATCAATAAACGGCAATACTGCAATGGATTTTTCAAGTTCCTTAGTAGGCTTTATCAATTTTGGAACAAACAGGATACCAAGAATAATTAATACTAATACAATAATTGAACTTATAAAAATTGTTGTTTTATTGTTCTTCCGGGGTTTGGTTATGGTTTTGGTTGCTTCCTGTGATACTTCAGCTTTTTGTGGACTATAATGTTGTATTGCTGCGATGATCTCTTTAACAGCATTGGCTACCTTGTTAATTTGGTCCCTATAATTTGTATGATTCAGATTGTCCTGTGGATTTTCTTCTTTTGGCAGAAGAGGTCTGTTAATCCCAGAAGATTTGTAAATGAATTCAATTCCTCGTAAATGCCCTCCAAGTTCATCTTCAACCATTTTTTTATCATCTGAATCAAGCTCATGTATTTGGATTGGAAGCACTCTGTTAACTACATTACCGCCTGGCAGCTTTACTTTCAGCCCATACTGATCTTTAGATGCTTGTTCAATGAATGCCTTAAACTCATGTTCCCACGCAAATGATTTCGGATCGCAGTAAGTTCGAGAGATTATTGGGATAAAGATGAGGCATTTTAATTTCTCTTTGAGAGATTCATCAACATCATGGGTTTCAAGCAAACCGTCATGTGGATTAATATCAAAATAAACGCTGATCTCTTCTTTGAAGGTAGATTCCAGTTCAGTTTTCAATGCCTCAACAAATTCACTGACCCACATATCGCCCTTGTTATCTTTCTGGCGGTAGCTGATGAAGATGTCGTATTCAAATCCCGGTATTAGAGAAGCCATATTTAAATTCTCTTAATGATAAAATTAGAATAATTTAAGAATATGCTCCAAATAAAATATTGGGCTAAAGCCCTGAAATTAAGTGTAACCCTTATATCCGTTGGCTGAAGCCAACGGTAAATGAAACTCCTATTCTCCTCTTCTCCCCTTCTCGCTCTCCCCCCTTCTTTCTTTTTCTGGCGGTAGGAGATGAAGATATCGTATTCGTATCCAGGTATGAGGCTAGACATGTTGAAGGTCTTTAATGAATTATTTTGTTCGGTTAATAGAAATTAAATTTACTGAATTCCGGATCCTTTCTAAGTTTAGCGATTCTAAAATCATCACCAATTGTTCTTTCACGGTATATGAAACCATTTTTATCCTGAGATTTTTGTAACCATTTTAAGGCACTGGAATTATCATCCATGCCAGCATAAATTATAGCTATTAAGTACTCTGATAACGGATCTTGACTAAACTTGCCCTTGATTTCTTCCAAAGTATTCAAAGCATCTTCTTTTCTTCCCATCTTAGCATAAATGTATCCACGATGAGCAATAACTGACAGGCTTAATTGAGAACATTTTTCTAATTCCTGTAATGCATGTGAATAATCTTCCAGTTCAGTTAAAGATAATGATATGATATATCTTGCCAGGAAGAATGTTGGATCCAATGCAAGTATTGTCTGCATTTGTTTAATTGCGGATCGAAAATTTCCCTGATAAAAAAATGTATACCCTAATCCATTATGAGCTAATACAGAAAGTGGATCAAGAACAATTGTTGATTCCATTTTTTTTATCGCATCTTCAAAATTTCCCATCCTGCCAAGTATAAATCCATGTTCTTGGATAGCTTCGCTGTTCCCGGGATTCAAACTTACAGCTTGACTTGCGAATTCTTCTGCTTTAACTTGATTATGATCAAAAAGTTCCCATGTTAATGCTAACGCGATGTATGCATCTGATGCTTTTTCATCCAACTCTAAAGCTTTGTTAGCGTAATAAATAATTTTATTTCTAAGTTCGTTGTTTATCAAAATGCAGCAGAACCAGGCCATTAATACATAATTAAACGCAATTTCAGCATAAGCTAAAGCAAATTTTAGATCGAGTTCTATTGATTTTTCAAGATATTCTATTGCATTATTAAAACCTTCCAGATCCTTTCGTTGGCGAGATTGACGCCCCTTGAGGTATAACATGTAAGCCTCCAGATTTTGAGTATGACGTTTCAGAATAGCCGTTCTTTCTTTTCCCAGTAGTATTATTTTCAGATTGTCTACAATTGCCAAGGATATTTCATCCTGTATAGCAAATACATCCTTCATTTCACGATCGTAACGATCTGACCAGAGATGAGAACCATCATCAACTTTAATAAGTTGTGCTGTAATACGAAGACGATTACCGGACTTTCTAATACTACCTTCAAGTAAAGTTACAACTCCGAGTTTTCTACCAATTTCACGCATATCTTCATGTTTGTCTTTGAAGGCAAAGGCAGAGGTACGGGCTATAACTTTCAGACTTTCTATATGTGTTAGGGTATTTATAATTTCTTCGGCTATTCCATCGCAAAAGTACTCCTGATCTTTTTGAGGGCTCATATCCTGAAATGGTAGAACAGCAATAGATTTACCTGAGTTAGTAGAATTGGTTTCAGCAATGCTGCTCTCTTTTAATAAGTGGGGTGGAATCGATTTTCCAAAGTATTTTAATCCGACAATGATTTCCTTAATGGCGTTTGCTACTTTGTTGATTTGATCCCGATAATAAGTCTTATTGAGATTATCCTGTGGATGATCTTCATTTGCCCTTAATGGCCTGTTAACACCTGCTGATTTATAAATAAATTCAACACTCCTTAATACTCCACCCATCTCATCTTCGAGAAGCTCTTTATCTTCAGGATCAATGTCATGGATCTTAATCGGCAGAATTCTGCTTGCTACATTACCGCCGGTAAGCCTGATATCTCTTCCAAACTTATCTTCCTTTGCTGACTTATTGAAAGCACAAAATTCATGCTGCCAGGCAAAGCTTTTAGGATCACAGTATGTTCTCGATATTATTGGGATGAAGATCAAACACTTTAATTTATTCTCGAGTGATTTATCAACAGAATCAGTCTCAAGTAAACCATCATGTGGATTGATGTCAAAATAAACGCTTATTTCTTCCTTAAAAGTTGATTCGAGTTCATCTTTGAAAGCATCAACAAACTCACTCACCCACCTGTCGCCTTTGTTGTCCTTCTGGCGGTAGCTGATGAAGATGTCATATTCATATCCGGGGATGAGGCTGGGCATGATAGGTTTTATGGTTCAGTGTGATAAAGTTAGGAAAGTAATGGATACGAGACAAATAAAAATGGAGAAAGGGAGAATGGGGTCCTCCTACGCTAAAGCTGCGGAGGATAAAAGAAGGGGAGAAGGAGAGATAAAAATGTTTATATTTGTATTAATCGCTGCAAAAAATATGTGCTCATTTCACAGGAGAAGATTTCGATATAATTCGTTACGATATCCGGGACGTAATTATTCACTACCCGGGAAATATTTTGTTACAATTGTTACTGCGGAAAAAAAAGAGTGGTTCGGTACAATAATTAATGGGGAAATGCAATTGTCAGATATAGGCAGTATTGCCTATAAATTCTGGTGTGAGATACCACAACATTTTCCGTATATTACCCTCGGTGAATATATAATAATGCCAAATCATATACATGGAATCATCATTATTAACAGACATGTCGAAAAACCGTTAGTAGGGTCGTTGCATGCAACGACCCTACCATTACCTGATGATGTTCCCATGAAAAACAAATCCATATTATCCATATCTCCAAAAGAAGGTTCATTATCGGTTATCATGCGATCATATAAATCTGCAGTTACGCGAGATGCCCGTCTGATTAACAAGAAATTTTCCTGGCAATCAGGATTTTATGATACAATTATTTGTACGACAGGACAATTAACCCGTATCAGGAAATATATTATAAATAATCCGGGGAACTGGATGTAAAAAAATCGTTGCATGCAACAAACCTGAGATTATTGCAGTTTTTCATAAATGAAAAATCCCGGCATTCTGCCGGGACCTGTCTCGCCTTATCCGCTACGCGGAACCTCCTTACTTCGTTCGTCGGGCTCCCCAGGCTGGACTCGAACCAGCGACCCTCTGATTAACAGTCAGATGCTCTAACCAACTGAGCTACTGAGGAATCTTGTTTTGTCCTTCAGGGACAATTTTAGCGTGCCAAAAGTACAGGCTTTTACTGAATTTAACAATATCTTTAATGAAAAATTTTTATATGAAGAGAATCATTGGCATCGGGAATGCCCTTGTTGACGTTATGACAATCATCGATGATGATAAGATCCTTGATCAATTCTCTCTACCTAAAGGCAGTATGACGCTTGTAGATGCGGAGAAATCCAAGATGGTTAAACAAATAACAGCAGATTTTAAGAAGAGCTTTACATCAGGCGGTTCTGCTGCCAATACTTTACATGGACTGGGAATGCTTGGAGTAAATGCAGGATTTATAGGTTCGGTAGGGAAGGATGATACAGGCGACCTGTTTGAAAATGATATGAAGAGGGCAGGGGTAAAAAATATACTGATAAGACGAAATTCAGTAACAGGAACAGCAGTTGCCCTGATTTCGCCTGACTCTCAAAGAACATTTGCCACACACCTTGGGGCTGCTGTTGAACTTGAAGCAAAAGACCTTGAAGAGAGTTTCTTCAAACCTTACAATATCCTGTATTTTGAGGGTTACCTGATAATAAATAAACCACTTGTAAAAAAAGCATGCAAACTTGCCAAACTTAAAAATATGGAAATAGCTGTTGACCTTGCCAGCTACAACGTCGTGGAAGACAATAAGGAGAATTTCATTGAAATAATAAATGAATATGCCGATATCGTTTTCGCAAATGAAGAAGAAGCTAAAATGCTGACAGGACTACAACCCGAAGATGCCCTGGAAAAAATAGCAGACATGTGCAATGTTGCTGTTGTTAAAACCGGGAAAGAAGGATCTCTTATTAAAAGGGATGAGGAGATAATAAGAATAGGAACATTGCCAATAAAATGTATTGATACAACAGGGGCAGGAGACCTGTATGCATCAGGTTTCCTGTATGGTTATGCAAATGACATGCCGCTTGATAAATGCGGCTCTCTCGGAGCCCTTCTTGCAGGCAATGTTATTGAGATGGTGGGAGCAAGGATACCTGATAGAAAATGGCCGGCAATAAGAAAAACAGTCTTAAAAATTACCAGGGAATAATTGTATCACTTGAGATTATTCCTGTTTATCTTTCTGATATTATTTGACAGATGTTTCCTGTACTTTGACGAATAGTAATATTTATTTTTCCCAAGATGCGAAAGATCACAGGACGAATCAACTCTCTTGATTATCTTTTGTACCTTTCTCTCGGAAGCACAACCTGAACCGGCAAATAGAACCAGGAGAAAAACAAAAATGGCCAACTTAATTAATCTGGTTAACATACTCCGGTTAGTTGATTCAACAGTAAAGATACAATTATTTAAAAACAGGAAGATACTTTCTGAGGGTGAATTAATTGATATTCAATATTATTGTTTTCTGCTTTTATAGCGATTAATTCCTGATTCGCGGAGTAACAATAATACATATCTTTGCCTGGTTATTGAATTGAACCTGATGGATAACAAGTTACACTTTTCAGGAAAACAGATCTTCTATCTGTTTCTTATTTTATGGGGTATCCTCAATCTTGTTCAGGCCTTTTTTACGCCCCTTCACAATGATGAAGCTTATTACTGGATGTTCTCAAGATACCCGGCATGGGGATATTATGATCATCCGCCAATGATCGCCATGCTCATTGGTGCAGGTTATTTAATCTTTTCAAATGAGCTCGGGGTCAGACTGTTTGTCGTTTTGAGCCAGATAGTAACATTATTGATAGTATGGCAAATGCTGGGAGATGAAAAAAAGCAGTCCCTGCGTAATGTGCTATTAATTATACTCATCATTTCTGTACTTCCTGTATTGAATATTTATGGTTTTCTTGCCACCCCCGATCCTCCATTACTGCTTTTTACGGCGTTGTTCCTGTTTATTTACAAAAGATTCCTGAAAGATGAAAGCTGGTTAAATACAATGCTATTGGGTATCATAATGGCCGGATTGATGTACAGCAAGTATCACGGGGCCATCATGCTGCTTCTGATTATTCTGTCGAACCTTAAACTGCTTAAGAAAATAAAATTCTATATTGCCTCACTGTTCGCCATTTTATTGTTTCTGCCCCATATTTTCTGGCAGATAACAAATAATTTTCCATCGATACAATATCATCTTGCTGACAGGGTTTCCGGATTTGATCCTTCAAATATCGTGGAATACATTCTTAACCAGCTTCTTATACACAATCCTTTATTACTGCCATTGTTTCTTTTTATAATCTATAAAACCAGGAAAGATGATATTTTTGAAAAGGGATTAAAGTATATCATAACAGGATTTTTTGTCTTTTTTCTTGCAGCAAGTTTCCGGTATCATATTGAACCGCAGTGGACTGCGCTAATCACAATTCCGATGTTGATCCTCGTACTTAATTCCGGTTTTATATATACAAAAAATAAATATGTAAAAACGGTTTTCTTTATACTGATTCCGGTTTTCTTATTTGCACGATCAGCCCTGATGATTGACTTCCTGCCAGTGTCATTTCTCAAGAAAGAATTCCACAGGCACAGGAAATGGTCGGCAGAAATTGAAGATCTTGCCGGAAACCGGCCTGTTGTGTTTACAAATTCATACCAGGATCCTTCGGTGTATGCTTTTTATACCGGGCAATTTGCACATTCCCTCAATAATAAAGATTACCGGAAAACACAATATGACATCTGGCCCTTTGAGGAGCAGGTGCACGGGAAAGAGGTTCTTTATGTTCCGCACTGGCTGAATGATTATTATAAAGAAAGGCTCTCTGTTCATGTTATGCCGGATGGTGACACCATGTATTACAGGATCTATAAAGATTTCCAGTCGCTGCAGAAGGAATGTGTAATTCCCCTTCATGACTCCTGGTTATTCAGCAACGCTGAGACAGATAGTATCAATCTCAGGGTATTCAATCCGTATCCCTATGCTCTGGACTTTAAACATCCGGAATTTCCGATTGTACTCCAGGTTGCTTTTTACAGTGAGGATGGTAATATAGAAATGAAAAGGGATCTTGATATTCAATATGATCTGTCAATTCTGAATCCGGCCGATACGATATCAGTTACAGGTGATTTCAGAATTGACGGACTGCCCGAGGGGAAACACATGCTCGTTATATGCTCTGAAGCAGGTATCCTGTATGATGTCTTCAGCAGCAGGTTCATGGAAGTAACCGTCAGCCGCTGAATGTAATATAATTATTGGCAAGAAAATTCCATATCATCGTAACACCGATGGCAAAGAGTTTTGCCACATAGAAAGAAAACTTCTTTTCAAAAAGGTAAAGAAACAAATTATTGATTCCCAGCCCGATAACGGAAATAATTACAAAACTGCCATATTGCATCAGAATCCGGGGATCGCTGCTTTCGAATGTCCATATCCTGTTCAGGAAATAGTTGGTTGAAGCCGCAATGATAAATCCGGTTGAACTTGCGATATACCTGTGGATTTTAAGCTTCTCCTTAAGCAGCCAGGTTATTGAAAAATCAATAACCATGCCTGAAAATCCTACGATCCCAAACTTTAAAAACCTTAATAACATATTTTACCCTTAGTATCTCGGGAGGGTATAGCCGTTATGGTATTCGGGTGTTATCAGTTTGTTGGCTGTTTTTGATGTAAATAGCTGTCTGTCATTATCCCAGAACACCTTTTCGCCCGTCCTGTAAGCAATATTCCCCATTTGTGCAACAAGTGCCACATTACGTCCGATATCAATATCAGCATGAAGCTTCCCGGGGGTATTATCCTTAAGGCAATCGAGAAAATTCCTTATATGAAGGTCGAGTCCCGAACCTACATTTTTTTGAAGGGGAACAGCCTCCATTCTCTGTTTTTCAGGAAATACCTCCCATCCGCTGCGATCGAGTACTAATGTGCCGTTTTCACCTGTATATGCCATACCGTGAGGTCTCTTCCAGTTACCCAGACCAATACCGATAGTATGTTCCCATGTCATTGTAAAATCCTTAAAGTCATAAACAGCGGTCATAGTATCGGGGGTCACCATGTCATCATCGGGGAAAGCGTATTTTCCTCCTATTGCCATTACTGATTCAGGGACAGATACACCCATGCCGTATAGTATATAATCGATCAGGTGTACACCCCAGTCGGTCATCACGCCGTTGCCATATTCCCAGTACCAGCGCCATGTTAAGTGGAACCTGTTTTTATTGAATGGCCGCAGAGGAGCCGGGCCCAGCCACCGCTCATAATCAACACCTTCGGGTGTCGGTGAATCAGGAACTTTCGGAACGGGGCCTTTCCAGTCGACAAATGACCATGCCTTGCAGGTACGGATACGTCCCAGCTTACCCGTTCTGAGAAAGTTGATAGCATCAACAAAATGGGGCTGACTTCTTTGCCACTGTCCTACCTGGGCCATCTTGCCATGTTGTTTCAATGCCTTTTGCATAATGTTGATCTCGGCAATGGAATTGCCAATAGGTTTTTCAACATATACATGATTTCCGCTATTGACGGCATCGCAAAATATCATACAATGCCAGTGATCGGGAGTTCCGATTATAACAACATCAATATCTTTATTTTCAAGCATTTTACGGTAATCAATGTACAACTTTGGTTTGGGGTACCCCATCTTTAAAAGATCATCGGTACGTTGATTAAGAATATTCCTATCCACATCGCATATCGCCACACATTCGGTTTCGGGATTTTTCAGGAATGATTCAAGATCACTCCACCCCATACTATGTCCGCCAACAAGGGCTACATTTATCTTATCGGAAGGAGCCACACTTTCCCTGGCTTTTGCCAGTATATCAAGAGGCAGAACAGATCCTGCAGCCAGAACAGAAGCTGTTTTGATAAAATTTCTTCGGGTAGAAGTCATGATAATATTTGATTTTTTAAAAATAAACCGAAAGGTAATATTAAATTGTGTTATGGTCAATTTACGTTTAGTAAAAAATATGTAAATTTATATTTTATTATCAATGATCCCCGATATCCAGAATCGCTGCATGAACATAATTATAAAGCCACCATTGAATTATTGTTTTATCTAAACGAATATCTGACAATGAAAAGATTTAAGATTATTCTAACATTGGTTATCTGTGGATTTATTTTCACAGGAGTTTATGCCCAGACCAATAATCCGGATGATCCCATACCACCGGATCCTGCGATTAAAATCGGGAAACTTGAAAACGGGCTCACTTATTATATTAAGTACAACCAGAAGCCTGAGCAAAGGATGGAGCTCAGACTGGCAATCAATGCCGGTTCTATATGTGAAACTGACGCACAGCAGGGGCTGGCACATGTTTGCGAACACATGTGTTTCAACGGGACAAAAAACTTCCCCAGTAACAAAATAGTGGATATGCTTGAAGAGATGGGTGTCAAGTTCGGTGCAGAGCTTAATGCCTATACAAGTTTTGATCAGACAATCTATATGCTGAAGGTTCCTGCTGACAGTATGGAATGGATAAACCGGGGCTTCCAGGTTCTGGAAGACTGGGCTCATCAGGTAAGTATGGAGGAGGTTGAAATTGATAAAGAGCGCGGAGTCATTATTGAGGAATGGCGTTTAGGGCTGGGCGCTGATGACCGTATGATGCAAAAATATCTTCCTGTGCTGCTTAAAGGATCACGATACGCCGACCGCTTACCAATAGGGAAAGTAGAGATAATAAAATCATTTCCTTATGATACACTGCGTGATTTCTACAGAACCTGGTACAGGCCTGACCTTATGGCAGTTGTGGTTGTTGGTGATATTGATCCCACCCTGGCTGAGAAGAAAATAAAAGAATATTTCGGTAGAGTTCCCCTTATCGACAATGCCGAAAAAAGAGTGGAATATAGTGTACCCGACAATGAT
>Ga0315553_10003547_pt1 | contig 12090 bp, 20 predicted proteins | sample SalMarSW160140MG_FD_203099 | JGI IMG/M metagenome (GOLD analysis project Ga0315553, IMG submission 203099) | Salt marsh sediment microbial communities from the Plum Island Ecosystem LTER, Massachusetts, United States - Salt Marsh Sediment SW1601-40 ... | reverse complement strand
CTCCCCGCAAGACGCCAAGGCCTATGCCATGCTTGCCGCGGTCAAGCTGCGAAAGGACCCGCCGGAGGTGCCGAAGCCGCAAGCGGAGTCGGTCGTCGCCAAGCAGCAGCCTGCCGCCGCCGATGCCGCCAACGCTCAGGCAGCCTCGGCTGACATCGATGCGACTCTCGATGCCACTCATCCAGAAGTCACTGGCCCGACGTATGCGATTGCGGAGGCCGAGTCTGCGACCGAAATCGATGCGGCGACCCCCGCCGCCCCCGCCGAGGCAGCAGTCGCCGCTGCCCTGATCAGGGCCGCTGCAAATGCCAATGCTCCTCCACGAGCTCAGGACGGGGCGGCTCCTCCTCCCCAAGCGGCGGAACCCCAGGCGCCGCTGGTGGAATATGCAGCTCTCACTGATGTTGAGCAGGCCCTCACCCTTAGGCCCGACGATCCGGAGGCCTTGCGCATCAGGGCCGATATCTATCGGGCCATGGGGCGGACCGATGAGGCCATCGCCGACTATCGCCGCGCCCTCGAGCTCGATCCGTTCCAATTCGAAAGCCGGGAGGCCTTGGTGAAGCTTAACCAGGAAGTGCCGGCCGAGCAGGGGCAGCCCTTGGCACTGCCCGTCTCTGACTGGGTGATCAAGGAGCCGTCTCCCGGCCGTTACGTCGCCAGGAACCCGAAATATCCGAAGGTCCAGGCCGAGCTCGAGATGTTTGGCGCTGGCGAGCCGAAGATTCTCGAATGGAAGGAGATGAAGGATTCCCTCGCCGGAATCGGTCTGCTCCGCTATTACGCCGGCGATCTCGGTGAGGGCGCTGCGCAGGACTTGATCTACACGGCGATTGTCGACCTCTGGGCGCACAAGGTGGTTTCAATCGAGCCCTATAGCTGGGGTTCGAACGGAGCCAAATGGAACTGGCAAGCGCGGTCCGTCGTCGTCACCGACCCGAACGGCTACGCCAATGAGATCAAGCTCAGAAAGTTCAAGCCGAGGCCGGTCGCGCGCCGAGGCTCTAGGTACTCAGGTCAAGGTCGCGGTTCTGTCGGGCGCGGAAGGTCTTCTCGTTGGCAGGCGCCAGGCTTTGCTCGCGGCCGTCGCGGTGGCGGTGGCGGATTTTTTGGCTGGTTCTCCCGCTGATGCCTTCGAGTGTTGCAGTCACATTGATTGGATGAAGGCAACCACCACCGCGAGGGGACGAAGGCGCTTATGAGTTATGACCTGTCCAAGACGCCGGAACTCTCGGATCCGTTTGACCTAGCTTCTAAGCCTACAGGGAATACGATCTTTGCCCTGACGGAAGTCTAGGGCAGCGATGAGGGCGTTATTGATCACTTCGAGCAGGCTCAAGCGAGTTGGAAGGATTTCCTAGCGTGGAAAGCCTCGACCGGAAAATGCAAAACGACCAAGGTCCAAGGTGCTTAACACGCTTTGGTAGAGCGTTTGGCGCCGAGCAGGACTGACGGCCCTACTCGAAATCCATTTTGCTCGGAAGCCCTGAGGGGAGACCCTCGGGGCTTTCGTTTGGCGGTACCGGTTCACCCGGCCTTGTCATGGTGCGCATGATGGCGGCCTTAACCGCCATCGATAATCCATATGAGGGAATTGATTCCTGCGGCAACTGCCGCATGCCGCGCATTACAGGTGGCTCTGTCACGCGCTAGACTAATAAAAACGATCCAAAAAGGGAGGTAATCGAAATGCCCCAGAGAGCAGGCATGATCGGTGCTTGGGCATCGATCCTCGGAGCGTTACTCCTGATAGTCTTCTTTTTCGTCACCTACCGCGTGGTGCAGACACAACGGCATTTGCAGGCAGTCGAGAGCGAGCTTGCGAGCGCTAAGCATGAGACCGTCCAGGCGAATGATCAGGTTGCCGATCTCAAGAAAGAGGCAGCTGGTCTGACGTCGGAGCTCGATCAGGCGCGTGGTGAGGCCAAGGAGATTCAGAGCAAGTTGGATCAAGCCACGACGGAGATCACATCGATCAAGTCGCAGCTCGAGGACAAGCAGTCTCGGCTCGAGGCAGTGCAAACCGACCTCGACAGCGCCAAGCAAGAGACAGAACAGGCGAAAGCGGAGACTGCGGATTTCAAGCAGCAGGTGGCCAGCCTGAAGTCAGAGCTTGATCAGGCGAGCACCGAGCGCAGCGCGCTTCAGACGAAATTGGATCAAACGACGAGCGAATTGAAATCACAGGTCGAGGACAGCCAGTCTCGGCTCGAGGCGACGGAAAGCGAGCTTAAGAGTGCAAGGCAAGAGGCAGACAAGACGAAAGAGGCGATGACCAACCTCAAAGACCAGGTCACGAGCTTGAAATCAGACCTGGATCAGGCGAACGCCCAACGCAGCGAGCTTCAGACCAAGCTGGATCAGGCAAGCTCCGAAATCACAAAGCTGACGAGCGAGCTGCAGCAGGCTAATGCCGCGCGCCACGAGCTGCAAATGGAGTTAGAGAAGCCCACATCAAAAACTCAGCCGTCCCCTTCTACGCCGGTTGAGCCCGGGCAATAGTCGGCTAAGAGCCATTGGCGAGACGCAAGCTCGTGGGCCGCGTGCGCTGCCGAACAACAGGCCGGGTCCCAACTTGATGACGAAGAATTAAGGCTTAGGAGACTTTCTTCGCCACGGCCTTCTCAACCGGCTTACAGGCCTCGCGCGCGACGTCGGCATACATCTCGCCGATCTTCGGTCGCACAGAGACCACTCCCAAAATCGCCTGCGGCCTGATCACGCCGTCGCCGTCGCGGGATATAAGGCGTCGGTGTGGCATGACACGTTCGCGACGTTATCCGAGCTGTGATCCAGACGTAGCGTGAGGCAGCATGCCGAGCCCCGCTCCGCCAGAAGGCATCAAGCGGCGTCTCGATCACCTCGATGTCGCGCACCGCAAGCTCCCGTCTCAGCCTCTTAAAGAAAAAGCCGCCGGTCCGGAGATCGACGGCTGAGGGTGTCAGTTGGGATTACGAGTGGAGAGAAGCCTTGCCCAATTCACGCCGAAGGGGAACTGTTGACGACGTGAGCCCCGACGAGAAGCATTTTGCGTCGATGGAGACAGGGTTAGCGACACGAGTCGCACATCCTCTTTTCCGCGTAACCTTGCTCCCGGCAACCCAGGCCAAAAACACCGGCGCGCCTTCAGACCAGTTCGTCATTCGCTTGGCCGACAGGAACGAATGCTGCCAGATGACAGGAGTTTGGGCAGCGTAGGTCTCGTTGGTGAAGGCGCCCTGCCGGAGCAAATGCAGCGGCAGCGCCGCGGTCGAAGCGGTGGTACGCATTACAAGCCCCCAACTCTGGGCCGACCGCTAATGCTGGTCCGGCCAAACGCCTCTCTAGGAGTAATGACTTTCTAGCGAGAATTGGTGGCTCAGCTGTCACACTGGCCGAAAAAAGCCTATCGTCAGCCTTCCGGAGAAATGCGGAGACGCCAAGCTGATCGCAAATGTGGCAGCACGCGTATCGAGCACCAGGTGGCGTCGATCATCTCCTGCCATTGCGCAATCCAGCCCGAATCTTCCCGAATCATTCATAGTTAGCGATCCTTTTGCTAGGGCTCAGGGCAGACTGCTTAGCCGACAACGATTTCGACGCTGAGAATGTCTGCTTCGCGGGTAAAGTGGATATCTCCCATCCGGTCACGCATGTCCCGCTAACGACCCCAAAGCGGACATTGCGGGACGTGTTCGTCCTCTTGCGCCAAGCCTGAATCGCTAGCACCCTACTTCCCGGCACGTTCTGGCAGGGACCCGCTCATGTTCGAGGATCCACTTTTTTGGCTGTTTGTCCTGCCGGGCCTATTGCTCGGTTTGTATGCGCAAGCGCGCATCAAGATGAACGTCGCAAAGTATTCTCAAGTTGCCACGCAAGGCGGAATCACCGGCGCCCAGGTGGCGAGGCAACTGCTCGACGCGCAAGGCCTGAGGAATGTGGCGATAGAGTCCACTCCCAGGATGCTCAGCGATCACTACGATCCACGTAACAAGGTCTTGCGCCTAAGCCAGCAAGTATACTTCACACCGAGCGTAGCGGCGGCCGGAATTGCCGCCCACGAAGCCGGGCACGCTTTGCAGGATGCGGAGGATTACGTCCCTATGGAAGCGCGGACCTACATCGTGCCGATCGTGCAACTCGCCTCGCAAATCGCGCCTTGGCTGTTTGTCGCTGGCCTCATGCTCCACCTTGAAACCTTGACTTGGATCGGCGTGATACTGTTTGGATCGTCTTTCTTTTTTGCCCTCCTCACCCTGCCGGTAGAACTTAACGCGAGCGCGAGGGCTAAAAAGCTGCTGGTGAGCCACGGCATCATTCAGGGTAAAGAACAGCTCGCCGGAGTTGAGAAGGTATTGGGAGCAGCAGCGTGGACATATGTTGCGGCAGCCGTGTCCGCTATCGGTGTATGGCTCTACTACCTGTTCGCTCTGCTTTTCCGGGGACGCACGGCGGCTGCTCACCGTTGATCAGCGTTCGCACTTGACGCTGGGGCTGCTCATGCCCCCTCTTAGGGGGCAAAGCGGACATCCCCGATCCGCTCGCCGATGTCCGTCAAAGTGGGCGTCCGAGCCCCGCGCCAATCCGGACGTCCCTTTCAATTTTAGTCCGGCGTTACCGCGGAAGATCGTCGCGGGATAGTGACCACGACCTCAGTTCCAGGATTTTGCACACGAACTGTCAGAGTGCCGCGTAACTGTTGTGAAAACGAATTGATTATTCGCATTCCGAGGCCTTTGGCCTTGCGAATATCAAAATCAGACGGGAGTCCCACCCCTTCATCGCGTACGGAGATTGAGAAATCATCCTCACCTACGGGAGCGACCGTGACCCAGATCGTCCCGCCTGATTTGTCAGGGTTTGCGTACTTTGCGGCATTCGTGATCAGTTCGTTAACGATCAACGCCGACGATATTGCGCGATCGGTGGAAACCTCGATTCCGTTTTCCACGTCAGTATGAATAGTGCACTGCGACACGCTCGTCGCCAAAGTTCGGCAGATCGCTTCAATGTACTTGCCGATGTCCATCCGCTCGAAATCGGAGGAGTGGACCAATTGGTCATGAGCTTTCGCCACGGCCGCCACACGATGAGAGGCCTCATCCAGATGTAGGGTGAGATTCGCATCGTCGATGTCCTTGGCCTGCAGATGAAGCACGCTGGCGACAATCATGAGGCTATTTTTCACTCTATGGTTCATCTCCTTCAGGAGAAGCTGGTGGCGCACCAGTGCGGCCTTGAGACTGCGCTCGTGACGATCACGTTCGATCGCCATGCCAAGAATGTTGGCAGCGCCCTGCAAGAACGCGAGGTCATGTTCCACGAACTCGTCTTCCGATCGGCTGTCGACCTCCAGGACTCCGAATGGCCTCCCGTCGCCCTGTAAAATGACATTCATCGCGCGGCGGATTCCGTGCTGTTGAAGGATCTCGGGTGTCCTGAATCGCTCTTCATTTTCGAGGTGGTTGGAAATCACCGGTTTTCCAGTCCGCAACGCAAAGCCTGCAGGTGAAGCTAGATCGGCACCGACACTGGCAACTCCAATGATACCTGCGCTCCACCCGATACCCGCGCGAACCAAGAACCGGTTTTCGGACGGAATATGCTCAAGGACCTTGCAGAACTCGGCGCGCAAGCCTTCAGCTGTCAATCGGACCGTATCGGTGAGAAGCTCGTTGAAGGATGCGCCTTGAAGGGCGGTCACCCCCAGCTCGGCCAATATCTCCTGTTGCCGAACCCGTTGGTGCGGAGCGGCCCGTGTCAGGTCGGGGATCTCGCCTTCAGGCTTCGGTTCGACGATCGGTGGTTCGCCATTATTAAGTGAATACATGGGTTTAGCCGATACTCCCTAACCACCTCCACTGCAAGCTCTACGGACGAGTGGTGAGCGGGCCAAACGTTCCGCTTTTGGCCACCAAGCGGACGCTTTGAGCGGGCTCGTCTGCATCCACTTTTTTGGAAGTAAAGCAGACATTCCCGCGATGGCTCGGCGGACGCCTTTTATGCGTACCCGAGTTTGAATCTGACCAACCTCCCAGTAGGCCCAACCCTTTTGATCTTTATTGCGGCGTCGGCGGCCTTGCTAGTTTCGATCGGCGTACTCCTGGCGTGGCCTCCGCAACCACCAGAAATAGCGAGCTCGAGCCGCCGAAACCATAAGGCTAAAGTCTAGGCCTTTTTGCAGAAGCGCGGCCCAACGCCTACTTCGGACTCTCACCGCCAGTCCAACGGCCGAGGCCGATTCACCGATTTGGGATCGCCATCGCCCGCCTGGCCGAAGGGACTGCCGTTATCGCCGATTTGCTGCCAGCCCACACAGAAAACATAACCTGAATGTATTTGCATCGAGGCTCGCACTTCCCGAAGAGCGGACATGCAGGACTCACGGACACAACGTCCGCTAAGGACCAGAAGCGGACGACATCGAGGTCCTCTGCATTGCGGAGCCTATGGTTGCTCAACGCTCCTATCGAGCATCGAGATCATCAGAGAGTTCCAGAAAGCCTATGGCTACAACGATGCTCGGCCGCCGGCCCACACCGCGGGACGGCGTGCCGGCGCTTTCGGTAGAGCGGCGGCTGAGTGAATCTAGATCGCCTTGTGTAGGACTTTCATGCCGCGCGTTACCTGCGCCTTGATCGGCGCTGCCACATCAGCAGTCACCTTAGTAGATAGTGTGCGCATTTCTCCGGCTTGGGTCGCCAGTTCACTGAGCTGCTTGCGCCAATAGGCTGCTTGCAATTCCATAGCCTCAGCAACGTTCTTCGCCCCGGCCAATCTCACTGCAAGATCGAAACCGCTATTGATATTGCGCCGAGCAATGTCGATAGCCTTACGGTTGAGCGCCACGGCGCCCTGACCAGCGTCGACGAATCTCTGCCAACTCTGGAGTACGGCTTCGAGAGAGTGCTCACAAAGCTCGCGCGTCTGAACTACGCTCTTCTCGGCGAGAATGCGCATTGACTCTGGCATTTGCGCATCGTGAGCGAATTCTTCGAATTGAGCGGCGGTCTTGCGATATGCACCGCGCGCCCTCTTAGCGGCAGCTTTGGGAGCGGGCTTACGAGACGTGATGTGCGCCTTCTTGGCGGCAGCTTTGCGAGCGAAGGACTTGGTCATGGTAGTGCCTCTTACGTGTTACGCGGGAAGGAAGCCCCGCCGGGGGGGACGGGGCTTCCTCGGTTCCTTGGGGGAACAGTGATGGGGAGGGACTCCCATCACGCAGGGCAGGCTATATATGCAGTGCACAACGAGGTCAATAATTATTGTGCGATGCACAAGTACAAGCCGAGTTAGACCAGAGCACTTGGAGGTCATGCCAAGGGTGTCGCCTTGGGAGAAGCTTACGGCCTTCCTTTTTTCGACCAAATTTCCAGTCATGTTTCCCATCCAAGGAGACCCAGAAGAATCAGAGGGCTCCGTTTTTGGGGTGGGATTAGACCTTAGCGAAACAGCGTCAACCTATCAGATTTGCTGCTTTTCTCATGCAGGGGGACAGGCATGGGTTGGAAGGTTGCGAGATGCGGCTACTGGCTCGTTATCGTGGTCGGTAGTCTCTTACTCTTCGGTCACGAGCAGGAATTTCACATCCTGAAAATTGTCTTTGCCGTTAGCCTCCCCATCGCTTTCATTTGGGTGTGCTGCAGCTCCCTCCGGCTGATGCTCAAGGGAGCGGCGTCGACCTTTGTTAAGGCGCAGTCCGCGCTGGCGAAGGTCGCGATCACATACCCTGGATGGCGGAGCCGGCTCACAGTCGCCGGCTGCCTTGCTACGGTGACGGTGGTGAGCTTCCTTTATTTTGCGGGCTTGATTGACGACCTTAAGTCGGTGCAGGGGTTTCAGACCGCCCTTCTCGCAACTCCATAACTCAAGCCGGTGCGGGGGGCACTTCCTCGGCTACGTCGATGGCCACACCAGCGACGAGAGACCAGGGACATCGGAGAAGTCATCCGGGTTGAAGGTGACCAAGATCGCCCGGTGCACCAGAGTTCCGGAAGCAGCGCCGCCGAATTCGCTTCTTCGCTGAAATCTGCCGTGATGTTTGCCCGGCGCCCGCCCGCAGGCATGCGTGGAGGAGCACCAAAACAACCCCATGCAAAGTGCGAAGTTTCGGCGGCCGGAGAGACCGTCTGCAGCGCCTCAGCAATTAACCGTGGATCGCTGGTCACGAATTTCCGTTTTGCTAGGAGAATGGCGCCGACTGCCGTAGCTGGACGCCCCTGTTGAAGCATCGCGGGGACGACTAGATGCCATGCCATCTCATGACTGGGGTTGATGCCCCCTCAGGACTGCCATCGGAGGAATGAGTTGAGCGACTCAGATCGAAAAGCAACCATGCGCTTGAGGCGTGCCGCCGGAGGAGGTTCTCCAAGCGTCGATGCGATGTGCGCGCGGAAGAATGCGGTGCGACTCAATCGGTGCTCTGTCTTTATCAGGCCTACCGTCCACGCGGGAAATGACTTGCGGAAGAATGTGGTGCCATTCGCTTCACTCCAAGCTATCTGGCAGCCGTTCGCGGTCCGCGGTACCGGTCGTGAGGACGTGACCTGAACTGTTGACTTGTTTTGGGGAAGCTTAATAGGAGAACAAACTATGAACACTCAAGCGAAAGACGAAGCACAATCTGTGGGAACAGAGGTGGCTGTGGTTGAGACTAAATCGGAAGGCAAGACTGAGAGCCAGTGTCCGGCTCTTATTTCCCAGGCGCCGTCGATGCGAACGACTGCCACGATGCAAGTGATGATGACGGCACCTGGCAGGTGGAAGGATGGCGAGAGGAACAGCCTGGCTGACAACAGACTGGCGGCGGGCGCAGTGGATCTCTATCTGCAGCTCTCTCCTACGCCCGACGACGCTATTGAGAGCGTGCTGTCCATGCTCGCCGTCAGCGTGACGAGCGCGAGCCTCGATTGTCTTACGCAGGCGGCGTCTACGCCCCCGGACCAGCTCGAGAGACGGGACATCAATCTCCGCCACGGCCTCAAGGGCGCGGCCGTCGCCTCCGAACTCATCAAGGCTCTCGATGCGAGGCGGGGCAATTCGGTACCGCGCAGCGTGACGGTTCGCGACGTGAATGTCGAGGCGGGCGCTCAAGCCGTCATTGGCAACGTGGAAACGCCGCGGCGGAAGCCTCGCCCCAAACCGCGCGGCCCCGAGCCTGTTGCGGGAGAGGAGGAGCCGGAGCTCGAGGGAGATGACGGATGACCCATCGGAGGAACACCACCCCGATGCTTCAGAGCCCCCGCTGCGGCGCGAAGACGCGCGCCAACGGCAGGTGCCGCGCGCCGGCCGTGAGGGGCAAGAGACGGTGCCGGATGCACGGCGGCGCAGCGGGATCCGGTGCGCCGCCAGGGAACAGGAACGCGCTCAAGCACGGCGTCTTCACGAGAGAGGCGCTGGAGCGAAGGGTGCACCTGAACGAGCTCATTCGAGAAGCCAATCGCTTGTTGAAGGAGCTCTCTTAGACCGAGTGGCGGAGGAGTTCGCTGCTCCATTGGATCAACTGTCAGGGGGGAAACCATGACTTATACCGAAGATGTGAATACGGGGCCGACGAAGGGTCGGTCGCAAAGGATGAAGGTGACCGTGAGTTTGGAACTGGAATGGGAGGAACATTGGGGCACGCGTGCTGGCATGTCTTCTGATGTAAAGGAAGACTTCGCCGGCTTTCCGAACTTCCTCCACGAGTTTGCGACCCCGCCCGTGAGCCAGGAGCCTTGGGGAGACTACACGGACGTCGAGGAGATCGGGGAAGAGGAGCCCTCCCCTGAAAACATCCCGGACGATGCGCAAGCCCCGAAGAAGCTTTCGATCGAGGAATGGCCTCTGCCTGGTACCGACAGCCGTGTGCGGGTCTGTGCCTCTCCCGAAGGACTGGGCGACATTGAACCGAGCGGCACGACGCTCGGCCACGTCGCCGCAAGGGCGCTGCATCTCTTGTGCGAACGTCTTCGCCGGGCGTTTCGCCGGAAGCGTGAACCGGTGACGCTGAAGGCGGTTGACATTCCGCCTACAGCCTAACCCGGCAAGCCGCGCATGCGTGGCGTTGCGCCATCACGTCGAGCTGAGGCTCGTTTGCACCTGACGCGGCGGGGCTTGCGCCTCCCCCTTCAGCGAAGTATCTATGTCGTGTACCTACGTCGGCAGGGAAGAGCGCGATGACAAAGGCGAAGCTGTTCATGACCGGAGGAAGTCAGGCTGTTCGCTTGCCTGCCGAATTTCGGTTTGAGGGTGACGAAGTCGATATTCGCCGCGATGCTACCACGGGTGACGTGGTGCTCTCTAAGCCCACGGGATCGTGGGAGGAGTATTTCGACTGGGTGCGGACGCTGGATCTTCCGTCTGATGTTTTGGGGGAGCGAAATCAGCCGGAGGATGACATGCGCGAGCATGGCTGAATTTCTCCTCGACACCCAGGTCGCGTCGCGCCTGATGCGGGCCGAGCGCAGAGCGGTGACCAGCTTGCGACGCTCGAGCGCCAAGTCGCTATCGATCTCGAGCATTACCATGGCGGAGCTGCTTTATGGTGCACGCCTGCGAGAGGACAACACATCCATTATGGCGGCGGTGCGCGCGTTTCTTGCGCGGATATCAGTTCACCCATGGGATGAAGCCGCAGCCGAGGCCCACGCGCGCATTCGTGTGTGGGCCAAGCGTCTCGGACGGAGTGCGGGTGTATTTGACATCATGATTGCGGCCCACGCCGAGGCTATCGGCGCGACCCTGGTCACGAGCGATGTGGCTGTCAAGAACCTGAAAATCGAAGGCTTAAAGATTGTGAGCTGGTAGGGCTCCCCTTAGCCTGACTTGTCTCGTGTCCCTGCCCGGCTGACCCGCTTCCCTCTCACCTTGTGCTTCAGTCGCAGGCCGGGGCCCTTCTCGTCATCGGCTGGGATGAACTCCACACCCGCCGCCTCCAGCGCAGCTTGGATTTTCCAGAGGGTGAGAGCGGAACCGGTTATCTCGTCGGATAGCTCAATGCGCTTTAAGGTTGTGAGCCCCACCCCGGCAAGCTCGGATAACTCGACCTGACCTATCCCTAGCAGTGCCCGGGCCGCCTTGATCTGCGCAGCCTCAATCATAGCTTGACCTCAGAGGTCACGTTGCGGTACTTTAGGTGCCGAAAGCCGCACTATGAGATCCGCCAATGGATAAGCCTCAACTTTCGATCGAAACAGCAAGATACTTGCAACTAAGGGAGCGGATAGCGCTCGCCTATCCTGGTGTGGACGACGACACCCTCTCCGACACTCTCGAAGGAATCACCGACCTCCACGAGATGATAGCCGCGGTGATCCGCTCGGCGCTAGTGGATGAAGCCCTCCATTCAGGCCTTCGGGGCCGCCTCGACGACATGAGGGCGCGCCTCTCGAGGCTTGAGGTCAGAGCAAGCAAGAAGCGAGAGCTTGCGCTTCAGGCCATGAGCGAGGCGGGTCTTGCCAAGCTCGAGCAGCCAGACTTTACGGCTTCGACCCGTGCCGGCTCCCCTGCCCTGCTCGTCCTATCTGAGCACGCGATCCCTCCAGCCTACTGGCTGCCGCAGCCGCCCAAACTCGATCGGCGGACGATCCTCGGCGAGCTCAAGCGAGGCATCGAGATTCCAGGGGCTGAGATGAGCAACCCCAAACCAGTACTTAGCGTGAGGACCAAGTGATGGCGCTTAGCAATACCCAAGTCCGACAGTTACGAGCCAAGCTCGACGCGAAGCACGTCAAGACGCGCAAAGCCAACGGTACCGACCTCAACTATGTGGAGGGGTGGCACGTCATCGCTGAGGCCAACCGCATCTTTGGATATGACGCCTGGGATCGGAGGACGCTTGCCAGCCACTGCATGTGGACTGGAACTTCCGACGGCTCTTACGACGCAGCCTACTCCGCCAAGGTCCGCGTTAGCGTCCGAGCCGGAGATATCACGATTGTGCGGGAGGGATCAGGGAGTGGCGAAGGAAAGGGCCCTACCCCTGGGCAAGCTCACGAGCTTGCGCTCAAAGGTGCGGAGACCGACGCCACCAAGCGGGCGCTGGCTACTTTCGGCAACCCGTTCGGACTTGCGCTTTACGACCGTGAGCAGGCAGGCGTGCGCAAGGCGCGCAGTGCGTCTGCCGGGCAC
>Ga0315553_10003546_pt1 | contig 12091 bp, 11 predicted proteins | sample SalMarSW160140MG_FD_203099 | JGI IMG/M metagenome (GOLD analysis project Ga0315553, IMG submission 203099) | Salt marsh sediment microbial communities from the Plum Island Ecosystem LTER, Massachusetts, United States - Salt Marsh Sediment SW1601-40 ... | reverse complement strand
CAATGCATTCGTCGAAAGCCTGCGCGCGATCGTCGGGACCTTCGCCCCCGCAAAACCTTAGCCATCTGGCGCGAGCGCAAGGCCGGCACGCGTGCGAGCACTGCCGCGCGCGGCACAAGCGTTGACTCCCGCGGGGTGCGACATAGAGTGCGCTGCGCCGCAACATGGGAACCGACCGATGGCCCCCACCCGCACGCCCGCCAAGTTCTACTCAGCCCTCGCCATCGGCGCCCCCGAGCCCTACCGCGCGCTGCCAGTGCGGCTTGAGCGCATGATCCACTTCGTGCCGCCCCACAACGAGAAGATCCGCGCCAAGATCAAGGACATCGCCGCCCAGGTCGACGTCGTGCTCGGCAACCTGGAGGACGCCATCCCCGCCGATCAGAAGGAGGCGGCGCGCAAAGGCTTCATCGCCATGGCGCGCGAGACCGACTTTGGCGGCACGGGGCTGTGGACGCGCATCAACTGCCTCAACAGCCCCTGGTTGCTCGACGATGTCACCGAGATCGTCGCCGCCGTCGGCAACAAGCTCGACGTCGTCATGCTACCCAAGGTTGAGGGGCCTTGGGACATCCACTATCTCGACCAGCTGCTCGCGCAGCTCGAGGCCAAGCACGGCGTCAAGAAGCCGATCCTTATCCACGCAATTTTGGAAACGGCCGAAGGCGTCAACAACGTCGAGGCGATCGCGGCCGCCTCTCCGCGCATGCACGGCATGAGCCTGGGGCCGGCCGATCTTGCCGCCTCGCGCGGCATGAAGACGACGCGCGTCGGCGGCGGCCATCCCGACTACGGCGTTCTGGCGGACGCGGCCGGAGAAAGCGCCGACAAGCGCCCGTTCTTCCAGCAAGACCTTTGGCACTACACCGTCGGCAAGATGGTGGATGCCTGCCTTGCCTACGGTTTGAAGCCGTTCTACGGGCCCTTCGGCGATTTTTCCGACCCGGCCGCGTGCGAGGCGCAGTTCCGCAACGCGTTCCTGCAGGGCTGCCTCGGGGCGTGGTCGCTGCACCCGAGCCAGATCGATATCGCCAAGCGGGTGTTCTCCCCAGAGGAAACGGAAGTGGCTTTCGCCAAGAAGATCCTGGAAGCGATGCCCGACGGCACGGGTGCCGTCATGATCGACGGCAAGATGCAGGACGATGCGACCTGGAAGCAGGCCAAGGTGATCGTCGATCTGGCAAGGCTGGTCGCCGCAAAGGACCCCCAGCGCGCCGCCGTTTACGGCCTATAGATCGGACCGCTGCGGCAGGAACGCCGCAGTCCATGAACCGAGTTTCGGCTAGGCGATTGACAGCCGTGGCCCACTCCCCTGGAATGGACGCGGGTCAGACGGGCAAGGCGCGCCATGGGAACAGTCAGACAGGCCAGATTTACGGTCGGACAGGTGGTGCGCCATCGGTTCTTTGCGTTTCGCGGCGTGATCTTCGACATCGATCCCGAGTTCGACAACACCGAGGAGTGGTGGCTGGCGATCCCGGAAGACATCCGCCCGCACAAGGATCAGCCCTACTACCACTTGCTCGCCGAGAACGCCGACACCGAGTACATCGCCTACGTCTCCGAGCAGAACCTGCTGCCCGATGAGACGGGCCGCCCCCTGCGCCACCCGCAGCTCTCCGAGCTGTTCGCCGAGGACGACAACGGCGGCTATCGCGCCCTGTTTCTGCAGCCCCATTAGCGACCATTGCCAAAGAAAGGACCGCCCGGCGCAATAACCGGGCGGTCCTTGACGACTTGAGCCGTTGGGCCGAGGCGCTACTTCTTCTTTGGCGTATCTGTCGCCAAAGGCACCGCTTTTGCCGCGTCCGGCGGCGGCGGCGGCAGGTTCTTCATCTCCTCGGCCTTGCGCTTCTCCAACAGCTTGGCCTGACGCTCACGAATCTGCATCATCAGCTGCTTGCGGTTGGCCTGATACTCCTTGTTGTCGATCGGCTTGCCCGTCAGCGCGTCCGCGAAACCGTTGAGCGAGACCGGCACCGTGAACTGGTTGCCGTTGGCCCAAATGGCGAGCACGGCAAGCCCGGCATTGGACTTCAAAAGATTGACCAATTCGTCGGTTGCCTGAATCTCGGCCGTGCATCCCACCGGCAGGCAGTGAGCGAACTTGAGATCAGCGGTCTTGAGGTCCTTGAGCTCGATCGTTTCGTTCTTGGCGGCCTTTGCCCACTGGTCGGCCGAGTAGACTGCGAGCTTGACGCCGCCCGGAATGACCACGCCAAGCGGCACCATGACCGCGAGCACCTGCTTGGGCGCACCCTCGATCTGCTGCAGCCCGACCGAGACGATGACCTGGCCGGTGTTGCTCTCGATGGCCTCGAACATGGTGCTGCAAAGCTGCTTTTCTACCGGCGGGTCGTCTTTTTTCGCGTCTTTGCCCCTGTTGTGCAGCTTGATCGTGTCGCACAGCTTGACCCACTGCGTGCGCTTCTTGGCATCGCCGGCCTTCGCGGCCGGCTGTTGGGCGGCTGGCGCCGCCGGAGCGGCTTTCTTGTCCTGCGCCCACACCGGACCAGCAGCGATCATGAAGGCTATTCCCGCGGCAGCGCTCACAAACGCGGCGCGGGTCGCACCCCACCGCTTGGGCAGGGAGCGTGAAACTGCGTATGTCATGGAATACATCAACCTCTCTTCCGAGAGCTGGTCCCGCCAGCTCAGCCCCTCGTGCGGCGCGCAAATTGGGGCGCCCTAAAAGACGCCCTTGGACGCCCATCGAGGGGCAGTAAAGCTGGGATTGCGGCAATCCCGTGACGACAGGAATCGGGGCTCCACGATCCCCATAACACCAGGTGCCAACGTGGCAAAGGCGCAACTTAACCCCTTGCGTGCACTCATTGGCGGCGGGGAATGCCCCATCGCCAACTTATGATAAAGACGACCGGATTTGAAACCTCGCCGTTCCACGTCGCCGGAGAGGAGAATGTTAAAAACACGTATGTTGCGCACGCTCACCGCTGCCATTGGCTTCACGCTGCTGGCATCAAATGCGGGGGCAGTTCAGGGCGGGGCCGCCCACGGCATCGCCATGCACGGTGCGCCCAAGCAGCCGGCGAATTTCGCGCACTTCTCCTACGTCAATCCTGACGCGCCCAAGGGCGGGCGGCTGGTGTTCGCGTCCTTCGGCTCCTTCGACAGCCTCAATCCTCTCATCATCAAGGGCGAGTCTGCGGCTGGCATCCGCGAGTACGTCTACGAGAGCCTGATGGCGCGCGGGCTCGACGAGCCCTTCACGCTTTACGGCCTGGTGGCGGAGAGCGTGGAGGTTCCCGAGGACCGCAGCTCCATCACGTTCCACCTCAATCCCAAGGCGCGCTTTTCCGACGGCACGCCCGTCACCGCCGACGACGTGCTGTTCTCCTTCGAGCTGCTCAAGGAGAAGGGGCGCCCCAACCACCGGACCTACTACGCCAAGGTCGCAAGGACCGAGCGGCTCAACGACCATGCGGTGCGCTTTACCTTCGATGCCTCGGGCGACCGGGAGATGCCGCTGATCCTGGGGCTGATGCCGGTGCTGCCGCGCCATCTGATCAACCCGGAGACGTTCGAGAGCACGAGCCTTGAGCCGCCCGTCGGCTCCGGCCCCTATCGCGTCGCCAAGGTCGATGCCGGACGCTCCATCACGTACGAGCGCGATCCCAATTATTGGGGCAAGGATCTGCCGGTGAACCGCGGGCGCTTCAACTTCGACCAGATCCGCTTCGATTATTTCCGCGAGGGCTCGGTGATGTTCGAGGCTTTCAAGACCGGCCAGGTCGGCCTGTGGCCGGAGGAGGACCCGCGGCGCTGGGCCAACGGCTACGACTTTCCCGCCGTGAAGGACGGCCGCGTCGTGAAACGCGACTTTGAAATCGGTCTTCCCGCCGGCATGACGGCGCTGGTGTTCAACACCCGCCGCCAGGTGTTCGCCGACCCGCGCGTGCGCAGAGCGCTGATCCTTCTGTTCGACTTCGAGTGGATCAACCGCACGCTCTATGCCGGCCTCTTCAAGCGCACGCAAAGCTACTTCGAGCGCTCCATCCTCGCCTCGGCGGGACGCCCTGCGGACAAGCGCGAGCGGGATCTGCTCGCCCCTTATGGCAAATATGTAGAGCCCGCGGTCATGGACGGCACCTACCGGTTTCCCACGACCAGCGGAACGGGCCGCAACCGCAAGAACCAGACCGAGGCGTTCCGGCTGCTCAAGGAGGCAGGCTACGAATTGAAGGGCGACAAGCTCGTCAACAAGACGACCGGGCGTCAGCTCGCGTTCGAGATCCTCGGCGCCTCGACCGCCCAGGAAGCCCTGCTCTTGAGCTTTGCGCGCGAGGTTGAGCGGCTCGGCATCAAGGTGAACCTGCGCGTCGTCGACAGCGCCCAGTACCAGGCACGGCTGATCAGCTACGACTACGACTTGATCCAGAACACGTGGACCTCCTCTCTTTCACCGGGCAACGAGCAACTGTTCCGCTGGTCGGCCGCCGCCGCCAAGACGCCCGGCACCTATAACTTCGCGGGCGTGCAAAACCCCGCGGCCGACGCCATGATCCAGGCCCTGCTCGAAGCCAAGACCGAGGAGGACTTCGTCTCCGCCGTGCGCGCCCTCGACCGCGTGCTTGTGTCGGGCGATTACGTCATCCCGCTTTTTTACAGCCCCAAGCAGTGGCTGGCCTATTGGACCCGGCTGAAGCACCCGGAGAAGACGCCGCTCTTTGGCTATAACGCCGACAGCTGGTGGTCGGCGGACGCGAAATGACTTTCGCCACGAGCAATGCGCCCCCGCCGCCCCGCTTCAACATGGCGGCGTATTGCATCGGCCAGGCGGCAGCTGCGCGCCCGAGCGCACACGCGCTAGTGGTGATCGACGATGCGGGCGCCGGCACGCCCTCCGAGGTCTGGACCTTTGCCGAGCTCGAGGACGCGGTGCTGCGCGTCGCCGCCGGCCTTAAGGACTCCGGTCTTGCGCCGGGCGCGCGCATTCTCATCCGGCTGGAGAACACCAGCACCTTTGCGCTTCTGTTTTTCGGGGCGATCGCCGGCGGCTTTGTTCCCCTGCCGACGTCGACGCAGCTCACCGAGCCGGAAGTGCGCTTCCTGCTTGAGGACAGCGGCGCTGCGGCGATGGCACTTGCGCGCGACCTCGGCTTGAGCAGTCTGCCCGCGACGTTGCGCGTCTTCGCGGCGGACGAGATTGCCCACATGATCACGCACGGTGCCCGCGGCGCCTTCGTCGACACCGCCGCCGACGACCCCGCCTTCCTGATCTACACCTCCGGCACCACGGCCGAACCGAAGGGCGTCCTGCACGCCCAGCGTTCCGCCTTCGGGCGCCGGCCCATGTATCAGGGCTGGTACGGGATCGGCACGGACGACCGCATGCTGCACGCGGGCGCCTTCAACTGGACCTACACGCTCGGCACCGGCCTCACCGATCCGTGGGCCAACGGCGCGACCGCGATCATCTATACGGGCGAGAAGGATGCGAGCCTGTGGCCGCGCCTTATTCAGCAGACGGGGGCGACCCTGTTCGCCGCCGTGCCGGGCCTCTACCGGCAGATCCTGAAATATGGGGATCCGCAGCCGGGTACTCTCGGGGCCCTGCGCCACGGCCTCATGGCCGGCGAGACGCCGCCGCCGGGCCTGTTCGAGGACTGGACAAAGCGCACAGGCCGCGCGCTCTACGAGGCGCTCGGCATGAGCGAGATCTCAACCTACGTCTCCTCGAGCCCGACCGTGCCGCGCAAGCCCGGCGCGATTGGCAAGCCGCAGCCGGGACGCCGCGTGGCCATTCTCGGTGTCGATGATGGTACCGAGCCGCTGGCCGCCAACGAGGAAGGCCTCCTCGCCGTGCACCGCTCCGACCCGGGCCTCATGCTCGGCTACTGGAACCGTCCCGAGGAGGAGGCGCAGGTCTATCGCGGTGACTGGTTCATCGGCGGCGACATGGCGGCGATGGACGCCGACGGCTATGTCTCCCATCGTGGCCGCGCCAACGACCTCATGAATTCGCTCGGCTATCGCGTCGCGCCGCTCGAGGTGGAGGCGGCGCTTGCCGCGCACCCGGCCATCGCCGAGGTCGGCTGTGCGGAGGTGCGCGTGCGCGACGACGTCAGCGTGATCGGCGCGTTCATCGTCCCACAAGCCGGCGCCAGCCCCAACGCCAAAGAGATCGAGCGCTTCGCCGCCGAGCGGCTTGCCGCCTATAAACGCCCGCGCGTCATCACGTTCGTGCAGCAGCTGCCGCGCACGGCCAACGGCAAGCTCATGCGCGCCGAGCTCAAATTGCCCGCCGGGTTGTCCACAGGCTGAGGGCGCCGGGGCACCGGTGCGCCCTATTTCTTCGCGCCGATCTTTGCAAACGCCGAAAAATAGGCTGGTATCGGCCCCAGTGCCGAAGATTGCCATCTGGGGGGATCCAGAAGCTTCGGAAAATTTGCGGCTCGGGCTTGAGGAGGCGAAACCATGCTCGACGAAGCAATCGGCTATTTGAGCGTGCACCCGGCGGTGCTGAGCGCGATGGGGCTGACGGCCGCCCTCGCCGGCGTCGGTCTGTGGTACGTCCTTTATCACCACCTGCAGGCGATCCTCATCACGCTCTTGACGGCGGCGGGCATCGGCTCGGGGCTGCTCGTGCTCTACCGCGGCTTCCGCACCGAGATGCACGACCTGATGGGCATCGGGCTGTTCCTGGTCGTGATCTTTCCCGTCATCTTCTGGCAGGCGATCAAGCAGCTTGAGCCGATGGAGCCGGCGGCGCGCGCAAGTCGCTCCCCGCGCGCGCTGTTGTCGCGCAAGGCGCGGTGAGGACGACGCGGCCTTCCTCGCCTTGGGTGCGGATGGCGGCTAAGGGCCAACACCGGCCATTGGACACTCGATACATCATCGCCTGCATTGACTGGAAACTGACGTTCTCCCTTGCCACCGCCTCGCAGCACGCGCACACTTCACTCGTTGCTTTCTGCATTGCCGAACGGAAGAATCATGGGGCATATCGCGACGCTTGTGGCGGGGATAGTGGTCGCGTGGGGGCTCGTGCTTGCGCCGGCTGCCATGGCGCAGGACGGCAACGACACCGACGCGCTCAACGCGAAAGTCATCCAGCTCTATCACGAGGGCAAGTACGCAGAGGCGATCCCGCTCGCCGAGCGTTCGCTCCGCATCCGTGAAAAGGCGCTGAACTCCGACGACCCCGAGGTGGGACAATCGCTCAGCTGGCTAGCCACGCTGTACCGCGCCCAGGGCCGCTACCCCGAGGCCGAGCCGCTCTATAAGCGCGCGCTCTCCATCGCCGAAAAAGCGCTGGGGCCCGACCATCCCGCAGTCGCCGGCTCGCTCAACAGCCTGGCCCTGCTGTACCGCGCCCAGGGCCGCTACCCCGAGGCCGAGCCGCTCTATAAGCGCAGCATCGCCATCCGTGAAAAAACGCTGGGCGCCGACCATCCCGCTGTCGCCGGCTCGCTCAACAACCTGGCCTTGCTGTACGAGGCCCAGGGCCGCTACCCCGAGGCCGAGCCGCTCTATAAGCGCAGCCTCGCCATCCGTGAAAAAGCGCTGGGCCCCAACCATCCCGATGTCGCGGACCTGCTCAACAGCCTAGCCGAACTGTATCAGACTATGGGGAAGGCGGCGGAGGCGGATGAAATCCAGGCACGTATCGCGCTGCTCCCGCCGCCCGGGACGCGGCATCTCAACGTCTACTTCACAACCAATCGAACCGTGCAGCAAGAGAACGAGGCCACCGGTCAACTAGACTTCGGTGCTCAGGATGCAGACCGGCTGACACTGGGTCGCGCGACTGTTCAGGTGGGCAAAAAAATCCTGCAGGACCGCGCCAAGCGCATCGAAGACGGTCTAGGCCAGCTTGACCGGTCGCGCGGCCAACTCACCGGCGCGGGTCAGCTCGAAATTGTCCGGGTCGGTAAATTCAAGTCCGCCGACGTGTTTGCTCGTTCGGCCAAAGACGTGTTGGCGCGCACTGGGCGTTTTCCCAGTAGCGCGCTAATCTTCGTGCATGGCTACAACGTAGACTTCAAAGATGCGGTAAAGCGGGCGGCCCAGATCGCCTTCGATCTTGATTTCGACGGTGTCATGATCCTGTTCGCGTGGCCCTCGCTGCGCGCCTGGTATCAGTACTTCTCGGACACGGCCAGCGCCGACGTCGCGGTCGATCATCTCATCAAGCTGATTGATATGCTGCGCGCTGAGACGCCCGACGCGAAACTGAACTTCCTCGCCCACTCCATGGGAAACCTCGTCCTGTTGCGCGCGCTGGAACGCATTGCCGAGCGGCCGGCCGCGCGCGCGAAGCAGGCGTTCGGGGAGGTCATCATGGCTAATGCAGATGTCGATGAGCAACGCTGCCGCCAGCTGCTGCGCAACGTGCGCCCGCTTGTTGGCGGCCTGACACTCTACACGAACAATAACGATTGGGCTTTATGGGTATCGGAGAAACTGCGAGGTAAAGCGCGATGCGGAAGTGAAGCCCAGATTTACGACGGGGTCGAGACGATCGATACCACAGAAATGGGCGCCAAGTCCGGCTTTACGGCTGTTCTGTCGCGCAAGTATAACCACAACGTCTTCATCTCGAATCCGCTTCTCTTCGGCGAGATTCATCGCCTACTTCTGCGCGGAGAGCGGCCGCCCCACAAGCGCACGCCTGAGTTCGCTGAGATTAAGAACGATGCCGGGCGCACCTACTGGCGCTACGACAAATCGCGCGACGTGGCGGCCCAAGCGGCAGTGAAGACAGCTCGCCAATAGGCACAAGGCCTCGTGCCCGAGGTCCGAGTTGGGCATAAGCGGACATTTCGGAGCGCGCAAGAACGCTTGCGCGCAGCCGTCACGGCACGAGCGCTACGGCTTCGCGACGTGAGCTTCATTTGTCGATGGGCGTGCCTGTCGATGGGCGTGCCTTATGGCGCGAGCCCGATCGGCCGTCCTCTTGCGGCTACTTACGCAATCGGACTTCTCCGGCGAATAATTCTCATGGTATGATCTGCCGATCTTTCCCCAAGCCTATTGTACAGGGGGATATTCCTTTGTGGCATGCGCGAATTCCGAGCGATAAATGGGTCGGTCTGTTTTTTGTTATCGCGCTGACTGTGATCGCTCCGCCGTCCGTCCTGGCACTCACTTTCGCGGATATCGAAGTCACGTGCCCCATCGACGGCAAGACGTTCACGGCCAAGATTGTTGCCAGCTTTACCAAAACCGGAGTGCGCCTCGACCTTAAGCCCATCGGCTTTCTGGTTGCTCCTCATCCCTTGCCGGTGTGCCCAGGCAACGGCTTTGTCATGGACAAGCTCGAATATGCGGATGAGGAGGTCGCCAAGCTCAAGGCAATCGTCGCAGACGAGACTTTCAAAGCGGCGCGAGAAAAGCATACCGATTACTACATGGTCGCCTTTGTTCAGGAGCGTCTCGGCGCCGACAAGTTCGACATTGCGTGGAGCTACTTACAGGCGAGTTGGGAGGCTGAGAAAGAGTGGCCTGATCACCTACAAGAATACATGGCCCTGGCGATTGCCGGGTTTGACTCGTATCTGAAGGGTGCGAAAAAACACAGCAAAGACTGGTGGACCGCTCAAATCATCGCGGCAAATCTGGAGCGCAGGCTTGGCCGCTTCGCTGCCGCTCGCCAGCGGATCGCGAGTTTGGAGTTTGAGGCCCTGGCATCGACGTCTCCATTCCGCCAGGCGATCGATCAGATCATGGATTGGGCGGAGAAACACAACACTCAGCCCCAAAAGTTTGTTTCGCCATAAACACACCAGCTTCCACTGCCGATTGGGAACGGGCCAAAAGGCAGCACCCGCGCCGTTTTGGGGCCAACTGTGGAGGTCTCGCAGGTCAGCCGCGCCGCGCCGCCTCAATCGCGGCAACGTCGATCTTGCGCATGCCCATCATCGCGTCAAACGCGCGTTTTGCTTCTTCGCCCCCGGCCGCCAGCGCTTCGGTCAGCACGCGCGGTGTGATTTGCCAGGAGACGCCCCACTTGTCCTTACACCAGCCGCACGCGCTCTCCTGGCCTCCATTTCCGACGATGGCGCTCCAATAGCGGTCGGTCTCCTCCTGATCGTCCGTGGCGATCTGGAATGAAAAGGCTTCGTTGTGCTTGAACATGGGACCGCCGTTGAGGCCGATGCACGGGAGGCCGGCGACCGTAAACTCGACCGTCAGCACGTCGCCCGCCTTGCCGGAAGGATAGTCTCCGGGAGCACGGTGGACAGCACCGACCGCGCTATCAGGAAAGGTATCGGCGTAGAACCGGGCAGCAGTCTCGGCGTCCTTGTCGTACCAAAGGCAGATTGTGTTCTTGGCCATTGCGTATCCTTTGAGCTCATCCATGAGACGGAGGCTCCTGTTGGCAAGAGATTGTGGCGTTCCCGCGCAACCATCCCGGTGCAGCCTGAGTTCCACCATCCAATGGGGAGCATGGAATGCTGGTGCGCGGAGAATGTATGCTTCCTCGCGTCACGCACGTCGCTGACTGGCACGGGCCCGGGACGAGGTCTCGACCGCAGAGGTCGACAGCATCGATTGCGCGCGGACGGCTCGCCGGTTCGCTTCCCAGATGACGGTCAACCGGGCAGCGGCTCGTCTTTCGCCAGGGGCTGAGCGAAGGTGATCCCCGCATAAGGGTCCGCCACCCAAGCGACCGATGCCTGGAAGGTGCGGTGATTCAGCATCTCAATCGTGAGCTGATCGCCGACCGCAAGGTCCATGGCATGCTTCACTCTCATGCCCCCTCGCGAGAAGTCTTCTATGACGACCATTTGAAAGCTACCGCGCATGCACAAGACGGCGTTCAAGCTGACTTCATGGCGCATGAACGACCGACGTTCGACTGCTTGCGTAGACGTCAAGGGCGATAACTGCTGGAGGTAGGCCTGTTTCATGCTGCGTTCCAGATCGGGAGACGCAGAGCTTAAAACTCGACAGTTAAATCTGTGTTGTTTGATTGATTTGCCTTGCAAAATCGCGCACCCGCCGTCGCAGACCCGGCCACGACAGCCGCAACATACCCGGCGTCACAGTGCCGACATTTGGATGACCGTGCGCTCAGGACTCGCAGAATGACGGGCCCGCACGGGTCGAAATTGTCTTAGAGCTCCCGCTCAAGGACTGGTTGATTCATGTCAAAGACGCGTGCGCGCGTCGAAGTGATCTTGAGGCTCGCTTCGGGGGGGTTGAACTCTCACACTTTCCCCCAATCCCCGAGGTGCTAAGAAGACGCCCATGAAGGCAAACACCCGATCAATCGCGATTTGGGCCGCTTGTGCCGGTGCCGCACTCGCGCTTGGCCTGCTTATGACTGCTGGGCCGAGCGCGGCGAAAGAGAGGTGCTGGACAAGCGGGGCCGCGCAATATTTCAATGCGATTCATTACTGCGTCAGCTCTGTGCTCGCGCCCCAGGCGGGAAACACCTACGGACCAGAGCACCTGGTGGATGCGTACGGAGATGGCGGCGCGGCTTGGTGCGAGGGCGCTTCCGGACCCGGCGCCGGCGAAACGATCACGATCCGGATCGACGGTGGGGGCCCATTCCGGCGGCTGCTGATCGGCAACGGCTACAGCAAGTCGCCGCAAACGTACGCGAACAACGCCCGGCTAAAGACCGTCGAGATCAGCGCCGACACTGGGTTCACCACGACAGTCAATCTTCAGGACCGCGGCGACCTCACCCCCATATATCTGCCGGGCATGGCGAACAAATGGATTCGCCTGAAGATCGTCGATGTCTATCCTGGAAGGAAGTTCGCCGACACCTGCCTGTCCTACCTCGGCCCCGACTTCGACTACGAGGAGGAGCTGCTGATGAAAGAGCAGGGGCTGCTACCACGTAACGAGTAGCGGTGACGCGTTCCACCGGCTCGCTCACCCGAGAGCGGCGAACCGATGGGAGGTTTTAGTCTCGGATGTCGAGAGGGCAGGAGGACATATGACGATAAGAACTGCGCATCCGAGCTATGCCGCGACGCGGCGGCAATGGCGAATTGCCGCGATGGTGATTTCTTGCCTTGCTTGTTTTGGGCGCCCCGGTCTCGCTGCGGAGGCCAGCGAGGGGAAGGCGCTCCTTGAAACGAACTGCGGCAGATGTCATGCCGTGGTC
>Ga0315553_10003544_pt1 | contig 12095 bp, 15 predicted proteins | sample SalMarSW160140MG_FD_203099 | JGI IMG/M metagenome (GOLD analysis project Ga0315553, IMG submission 203099) | Salt marsh sediment microbial communities from the Plum Island Ecosystem LTER, Massachusetts, United States - Salt Marsh Sediment SW1601-40 ... | reverse complement strand
CTTTACCAAGAAGATCGACGGCAAGACGTTCGTCAGTGGCGTGTTTCCGAACATGCCCGCCGACAAGGCCGGCCTTGTCGTCGGCGACGAGATCGTTTCGGCCGACGGCAAACCCTTCGAGCCGGTCGGCTCGTTCCGCGGCAAGGTCGGAGATCCCGTCGTCTTGAAGGTACGCCGCGCAGCGGACGGCCCCACCATGGACATCACGGTCGAGCCGAAACGCATCGAGCCGGACGAGGCCTTCGAGGACGCGCTGAAAGACAGCGCCCGCATCATCGAGGCGAATGGCAAGCGCATCGGCTATGTGCACGTGTGGTCCTACGCGGGCCGGAGATACCAGGAGCTGCTCGAAGAGGTGCTGAGCGATGGCAAGCTCAAGGACGCCGACGCGCTGATCTGGGACTTGCGTGACGGCTGGGGCGGGGCGAGCCCGCGCTTCCTCAACGTCTTCAATCCCTACGGGCCGACGCTCAAGCTCACCGACCGCGACGGCGACACCCAGCTCGTCGGCTACCGCTGGCGCAAGCCGGTGGCGATGCTGGTCAACCGCGGCACGCGCAGCGGCAAGGAGGTGCTCGCCTACGGCTTCAAGAAGAACGGCTTCGGCCCGGTGATCGGCGAGCGCACGGCGGGCGCGCTGCTCGCCGCCACCGCGTTCATGCTCTCCGACGGCAGCCTGTTGATCCTTGCCGTCGACGACGCCTCGGTCGATGGGGAGCGGCTTGAAGGCAAGGGCGTGGCGCCGACGATTCCGGTGCCGTTCGACATCCGCTACGCGGCCGGCAAAGACCCGCAGCTCGACAAGGCGGTCGAGGTTCTGGCCAACGGCGCGTGAGGCCCTCTATGTCGGAACCGATTTAATCTTGAGCACGATAACCGTGATGTCCCCGGGCGCTGTCTTCATGTCGTTTTCCGACAAAGGCCGCAGCGCGAACGAACCGTCGCTGTCGCCAACCAGCATTGCGGGCGACGGATCCTCGCTGTCACCCGAAGTCGCCAGCCGCCCCGCGAATGTCTGCTGCAGCTGACCTGGCTGGAGCTCTCGGTCGGAAGGTCCCATGACGGCCCAGAGCAGCACGCGCGTGCCATCCAGCGCGGTCTGCGATCCCATGTTCTGGATTTCGCCGGAATAGCTTTCCTCTGGCCCGTTTCCGTTCGGCCTGAAGGTGCACACCATGGCCCGGGTCTGGCTGGGCGGCGTTTCCACGCGTTCGCCCGTCTCTGCCAGCGTGCAGATCAAATCCCCAACGTTGACTTGCATTGCGCCCGAGGCCGCGTAGGCCAATGTGCACAGAAGGCCTGCAAGGGGCCAACTCATAAGATGCATCTGCCTTACCTATTAGCACGTGCTGGTCGCAAAACGTATGGCGCAACGACTGGTTGCGTGCGGCGTCAAGGGGTGATCACGCTCATGCGGGCGAGCACCGCGCGCACCGCCAGCGCAATGACGCCTGCAAGAAAGGCTAGATAGGGTCGCGCGTGCTCGAGGCCAATGGGGACGAGCACGGTTGCGATGGAAAAGGCGACCACTGCGACCGCCGCGGCGACAATCCAGCTAAAGCCACCCCGATACCAGGCTATGCCGGCAAGGGCGAGCGCCGTCAGCAGGCCGGGCACGATGGCCCACACGAACGTGGCCACCGCAGCGTCCCCGGTTGGCATCACGTCATCAGGCAGCAAACCCGTGAGGCCGAAGGCGGACGCGAGCACTAGAAGGATGGCGATGGCCAGCGCGCTGAAGAACGGCGCGACAAGCGCATAGATCAGGAACGTCCACAGCGCGCGCTGTACATTGCTCATTCGAGTTCTCCTAACGCGCGAGCTCTTTCAGACCGCGGCGGATGAGCTTGGCGGTGTCGGCCTCCTCACCCAGCTCTTTCGCGGCGACAGCGATGGCGCCCGAAGCTTGCGCCGGCTGATAGCCGAGGTTGGTGAGCGCCGACAGCGCCTCGGCCGCTGCGTTGCCCTCGGGCGGCGTCACCGCCGCGCCGTTCATCGCCGCGCCCGGCACATGTAAGCCCGCCACCGACAAGGCCGGCGCCTTGTCCCTCAATTCTGCGACGATGCGCTGCGCAAGCTTCTTGCCGATGCCGGGCGCCTGCTCCACGCTCGCCCAATCGCCGAGTGCGACGGCGTTGGTCAGCTGTTGAGGGCTCAACGTACCGAGCAGACCCAGCGCCACCTTGGCGCCGACCCCTTGCACGGTCTGCAAAGTACGGAACCAACTGCGCTCCACCTCGCTGGCGAAACCGAAGAGGCGTATGGCGTCCTCGCGCACGTGCGTATCGATCGTCAGCGAGACCTCCTCGCCGATCTTGAGGTTGCGCAGCGTGCGCGCGGAAGCCTGCACCTCGTAGCCGACGCCGTTGACGTCGACGATCAGGAAGCCCTCGCCGATGGCGTCGATCTTGCCTCTGAGCTTGCCGATCATACGCTTGCCTCCTTCGCCAGGCGCGCCAGACGCGCCGCCGGACTGGCGCGGTGGTTGGCATGGCAAATGGCGATGGCGAGCGCGTCCGCCTCGTCCGCGCTCTCAAAGCGCGCCTTGGGCAACAGGAAGCCGACCATCGTCTGGATCTGCCGCTTCTCGGCGTGGCCCGCGCCCGTCACCGACTTCTTGATCAGGTTGGGCGGATATTCGGCGACGATAAGGCCGCCCATGGCCGGTGCAAGCAGCGCCACGCCGCGCGCCTGACCGAGCTTCAAGGTGGCGCGCGCATTGTCGTTGACGAAGGTCTCCTCGATCGCCGCCTCCTGCGGCTTGAAGCTCGCGATCACGCTGGCGATCCCTTCGAACAGCTCGCGCAGACGGTAGGCGAGATCGGCGTCGGCAACCGACGTGACAAGCCCGCTCGCCACATAGCGCAAGCGCACGCCGTCGCTTTCCACCACGCCCCAGCCGGTGCGGCGCAGCCCCGGATCGATGCCGATGATGCGAATCATCTGCCCCCTCATGCGCCGACGCATAGCACGGAGCGCGATTCGCATGTGCGGCGCGCTTGCATCGCTTGTCGCCTCGGGTCCATGCTGAAAGGCGTCAGAAAGGGGGATGTTATGACGCTCGGCACCAACGCATGGCTGGCGATTTGGGGCGGCGGGCTGGTGCTCACCGCGATCCTGATCTGGTGGCGCACGGGCCGCTACGACATCAAGGGGGCGGCCGTCGATTCCGTCTGGCAGATCGCGCGCGGCAAGCGCACGGCCGACAATCCCACCGCCATCGAGATGACGGCGAACGAGATTGGCGCCGAGGCAACCGTCGCCGGCAAGGCCAAGCGCACCGCCTTCACGGTTGCCGGGCATTTCATGGCGCAGGTGTTCAGCGTGGTCGCGCTCTTCATCTTGCTGATCGGGATCGTGCTTCTGGGCGTGGCCTGGTTCTGGGGTTGAGATCGCCACCTCCCTCTCCCCACATCAACCTGAGAGGTCACCGCGCAAGCAGGAGGCGAACATGGCCGCGCAAGCCCCGCACGCAGAGCTCGGCTGGAAGGCGCCCACCTTCACGCTGCCCGCCACCGACGGCAAGAGCTACAGCCTCGCCGACCTCAAGGGCGAGCGCGGCACGGTCGTCATGTTCATCTGCAATCATTGCCCTTATGTCGTGGCGATGATCGACCACGCCGTAAAAGACGCGCGCGAGCTGGCCGCACTCGGCGTGGCGACCGTTGCCATCTGCTCCAACGATGCAGTGAGCTATCCGGAGGATTCTTTCGAGAACATGCGCGCCTTCGCCGAGGCGCACGCGTTTCCGTTCCCTTATCTTCACGACGAGACGCAACAGGTGGCGCGCGCCTACGGCGCGGTGTGCACGCCGGATCCGTTCGGGTTCAACGACAAGCTCGAGCTGCAATACCGCGGCCGTCTCGATGAAGGGCGCACGGAGCCGCCGCGCAAAGGCGCCCCCCGCGAGCTGTTCGACGCCATGGCAATGATCGCGAAAACGGGCAAAGGTCCCGCCCAGCAGAGCCCCTCCGTCGGCTGCTCGATCAAGTGGACGTAGCGGCCGAATGCCCCAGCGGTCAGGTGGGCGGCACGCATTGAACGCGAATTTCTGCACACCCATTTTCACGGGGCATTTAGGCTTTTGCCATATCCGTCGCCGACAGGATCGGCGCAGCCCAACGAGCCCAAAGGGCAAATTTTGCAAGGCTGCGCGCGGTGAGGCGTCAGCGCGTGATCAGGACCGAACGAGACAAGCGAGCAAGCGCGACCCGTTGCCCGAAGGTGCGCGGAAAGCCGGCGCTTGCCCAGCTTCCAGCAGCCATCGCCGGCGACATGGCCTTCCGCATCTTCTGCACGCCCGAGCTTTCGCACCACCGCTCCCGCGACCATCATCAACTCACCGAACGCGCGCGCTTTCATTTGCGTCACGCCCGGTGGGAGCGCGTGGCGACGCTCGCCGGCGAGGTGTGCACGTACGTGTACGAGCCTGACGAGGAGCCGCGCGGCACCGTGCTGTTGGTGCATGGCTGGACCAGCGAGGCCGCCTTCATGACGGCGTTCAGCGAGCCGCTGCGGCGCTCGGGCCTGCGTGTCGTCGCGTTCGATTTTCCCGCGCACGGCCACAGTCCCGGGCGGCGCACCAACCTCGCTGCGTGCGCGCGCGCTATGCTCGGCGTTGCCGAGTATTACGGGCCGATCGACGCAGCGGTGGCACATTCCTTCGGCGGCTTCGTGGCGCTGCTCGTCGCCGAGGGCGGACCGCCGCTACCGCACGCGTACTCGATCGGGCGATTCGTGCTGATCGCCTGCCCCAACCGCCTCATCGACGTGACACGCGACTTCGGCGGGCGGCTGGGTCTTAGCGCACAAGCGCAGCGTGTCTATGAGCACCACCTGGAGCGCGTCGGCCACCGGCCGGTCGCCACGTTTTCAGCCGTCGAGCTCTTGCGCAAGGTGGCCGCTCCGGCCCTGCTCGTGCATGGCAGCGAAGACCGCGAAGTGCCGTTCGTGAACGCCGCGGAGGTCGCCAAGGCCTGCCCCACGGCGCGGTTGCTGCCCTTCGAGGGGTTCGGGCACCGGACCATCCTTTACGCCCCGCCCGTCATCCGCGCGGTGATGAAGGAGTTCGCCCCTTCACCGGCTCAGGACGACGTGATGTCTCCGAGGCGCAAATCGGCGCGCGCGTCCAGCGGGCGGGAGATGAACGCTTCGGCGTGATACCAGCCGTCGCTTTCGAGGCCCTCCGGATCGATGTCGAGGCTCGCGAGGCGTTCCAGCACGTGCTCCTGCTCCTCCTCGGAGGCGAAGCGCCGCTGCAAGAAGGTCTGATCCTCGACCTTCTCGGTGACGTAGCCATTGGCGCTGAGAATCTCCTCGATCTCGGTGAAGGGGAACATTCTCAAAACGAAGTGCACCATCCAGGGCTTCCTGGGCGCGTTCACCTCCAGGATGCCCTTGAAGGTGCTTTCCCCCACATAGCCGATGCATCCCGTCGAAATGACGAGGTCGGTATCGTCGAGAACGGCCGCAACCTCCGGCGAGGGCCGGCCGCTTTCCAGGTCGGCGGCCACGCCACCATCGAGCAGATTGGCCTCCACGGCGTAATTGATGGCGTTGGCTGAGGCGTCGAGCCCCACGACCTCAAGCTCACTTTCCTTGAAGACGTCCTCAGCGATCTTCTGGTCGCGGGATAATAGTTGGCTCCGCCTAGCATTGGCGGTGACGTCCGGAGCATAGAGCGAGTATAGCTGCTCCATCTCAAGATCACCCTTCAGCATTGCTGCGTTGATACCGTAGGAACACCCCACGTCGACGATGCGGACCTTGTCCTTGTCATGGGCTTGGCGATAGGCGTCGATGACGTGCTGAAAAACCGGCTTCGCCGTCTGCGGAATGATGTAATTAAGGCGCCTAAGAGTAGCGTAGTACGACCTTGGGTCAGGTCTATCGTAGATATTTGTTAGATCAATCTTCCCGACATCGTCATAGTCAAAGGTTTCTGCTGTATACATAGCAGCCTCTTTCTTCTTGTCACAGCCAAGCCACGCCGCGACGATCTTCGCGATCGCGGCGGAGAATTGCAGTCATGGGGATGATGCAGGGGGCAATTACAGCGAATATCTTGATGAGTCAATTCAGGGTCATTGCGTCGGCATGCTGCCCTGTCCCGCGCAATCCCTGGTTTATGGCGCGTTTTCAGCGCGACAAGGCGGACCTGACGCGCGTGCAAAGGTGCATGCATGAGACCCATGCATGAGACAAAAGGCGCCCCTGGCTTTGATCGTGGTCATGCCCGGCTCTGGGCCGGAGCGCTAGCCTGAGCTCTCAGCCGACAAGGGGGCGCCAATGAGCACGCTGACGATCAATCCGGTGGCGGAGTCGTTTCTGGCCTGCCTCGCCCGCGCAAACCACGTCACCGCGCCGTTCGACTATTGGCTGCTTAAGGGCGCCCTGCCCGAGGCCGATGTCGACGCCATCGCCAATCTGCCGGTCGCGCCGCCGGAGAACGTGGTGTTCAACGGCCGGCGCGAGACCAACAACTCCTCACGCATGTTCTTCAACGCCGAGGCTCAGGAGACCTACGCGGTGTGCCGCCGCGTGGTCGACGGCTTCAAGGATGCGCGCGTCATCAGCGCCATCGAAAGGGAGACCGGCGCCGAGCTCGCCGGCACGCGCCTCAGGATCGAGTACTGTCAGGATGCCCCTGGCTTCTGGCTCGAGCCGCACACCGACATCGCGGTGAAGAAGTTCACGATGCTGGTCTATTTGCTCGACGACCCGGCGCTGAAACTGGCCGGCACCGACATCCACGAGGGCCCGCCCGACTACACGTACGTGGCGACGGCGCCTTACGGGAAGAATCTCGGCGTCATCTTCATTCCCGGCAAGACCACCTGGCACGGGGTCGGACATCACCCGCTCAATGGCTTGCGCAAATCGATCATCATCAACTACGTGAGCCCCGACTGGCGCGACACCTTCGAGCTGGCGTGAAGCGATCAAGTCCACTCCAAGTGGAAAAGCGAGCACTGTAGGCAGCGTCGCGAAGGGGTCGGTGCCAGCGTGGCCCGCCATGACCGAGCGATGCCGGCGATGTCAGCCGGCCCTCAAACAGTCGCCGATCCCATGTCAGCGACTCCCAGGGAGCAGCCGACAGATCTTCCATCCGAACTGGCCTCGGAGTGCCTCTCTGCAATGCCGTATCCTTAATTCGCGTGTTGAGTTGGGCGCGACGCACTTCGGCAAACGCTCAAGCTGGTGGCGACGAGCGTGCGCATCCTCAACAGCTCAACTATGCCACGTCAGCATCCCCATCGCGCACGGTAGGTCCTCGGGGAGCAGCCAAATCGCCTTCTGAATGCCTTATTGAAAGTTGAAACATCCCCAAATCCCCAATGATAAGCCAAATTGGCTATTGGCACACATCGCCCCTTTGGGGATATCAGCTCGGTAGCCACTAAATCCAAGCGTTTGGCCAAGACACAAGAACTAAACGTCATGCCAGAGTCCGCAAACAGCTTGTGCAGATAACGATTTGAAATGCCGAATTCGCTCGCAACCAATGGTGGCGACAGATTCGCAAGAGAAATATTGCGATCTACGAAATCCATAATCTCGCGAAACAAACGTCTGCTCTGCGCCTCGCCCCGGTCGTCGCTCTGGACACGAACATTGCAGCCTCCCGCCAGCGGCAACAGCGAAACGCACGCCTCGAAAATCGCGTTCAACTCCCAAGGAGAAGCGACGCGAATGTTCTGCGACATAAACGAAAGACAGTTCGCCAACGGAGCTGCCAAGCGGTCTCGCGTCAGAAGCAAATTGGAGAGAGCCCGTGGAGCGTCTTCAATCGCGCCAAAACGGTGCTTGGTTGCAAAAAGAGCGATACTCCTCGAACCACTAGTCATCGGCTCCGTAAACATTTTGCACGGCCGAGCGCTGTCAAATATTATGAGATCACCTTGCTTGGCGACATCGGCTCGGTCTCCCTGTTCTACATTCAATTGACCGGCCAACACGTAAAGCACCGCATAACCTTCGACCGACGAATTCGCAATATCCCGACTATTTCGGATGGCGATATGCGGTCGGCTGCGCACATGCGCTATTAATTCATCTTCAAAGTCGATCCTTTCAACACGCGCGATGAACTGCCGGTCCTCGTTCAGCTCATGCGACCACGGAAAACGGCTGTTGCGAGTGGCTTCGCGAAAACAATCAAAAGGATCGTGGAAAGACTCATCCCGCGTATCCCACGTATTGAGTCTGGGTTCTTGGCCGGTGTTCGTGGATGGCTTGGCATTCGCCATATGTCTCCCCCCAACGATTTGAGGGAGTGCGCACGCTGCTTGTGCCCTCAGGTTCCTGCTGTTTCGTCAGCCGGGTGACAATGTTCGGTTGTTTCCTAGAGTGTGCACTCCTACCCAAGACGGAACCCTATACGCGTGCGCATATATGCGTCAATAACGCGCACTACGGGAGGAAGAAGGGGCAATCACGCAAATCACAGACTTGGTGTCGGCACGTCCGCAGACACGGGCGGTTCTCCATCGCCGACGCTGAATGACGGGAGGATCGTTGGCTTCGGCCAGCGAGAGGGGTGGTATTGCGCCCGTGCGGCCGGCGCCAACGGCAGAAGAGCCTGCTTCTTGTCCTCCTTTCAGTAATATTTTCAAATAGGGAGAGCCAGGCAATGCCCAAGGACAAATCCAAACAGAAAACACTGAAAGGCAAGACCAACAACAAGAGCGATGTCGTCGCCGCGCCGGGGATTTTAACGGATATAAGCCGCCGCACTCTTCTTGCAGGCGTTGCCGCAGGGTCACTGACGGCCGCGTCGCTCGGCTTTCCTGCTGAAGCGGGAGGGAGAGGAAAGAGCCACGGCGGGCATCATCATCCTCATCATAGAAAGCAAAGATTCTTCTGAAGAACTGCTATGCCGTTCTGACGATGGATCCGAGCGGCGATATGGCCGGGGCCGATATCTTAATCCAAGACGGAAAGATCCTGGCAATCGGAAAGAATCTCGGCAGGGGTGACAAGACGATCGACTGCTCGACCCTGATTGCCATGCCCGGGTTCATAACGACGCATCACCACAAATACGAGACCCCTCAGCGCTCCGCGAACGCCGATGGCTATATCGTTTTCGGAGGGCCGGGAGGATTTGCAGGACCGGCAGACCCGGAGCAGCAGTCAAACTTCTGGCCCTATGAGTCCTATCTCAACCTGCAGAGCCTGTGGACCCAGGGCAGGATGACAGACATCAACGGCAATGTTTGGGACCTGGGCAAGCCGAGTCAGGCGCCAGAGGATTTGTATATTTCTCACCTCGTGGCCTCGGTTGCAGAGCTTAAGGCCGGCATCACGTGTTCGACCGACACGTCACAGGCGGCACATACGCCAGCGCACGCCGACGCCATGATCAAAGGCTTGATGGATTCCGGTCAACGGAATTTGTACTCCTTTACTGGCGGCGTCAATCGCGCCGGAACCGGCCATGCAACGGATCCGAACGGGTTCGAGTTCCCCGGCTCAATTGACGACGATAGCTGGGGCATCGGCCGGCTGAGGAAGGAGTGGTTCCCTTCTGACGATCAGCTGGTGACGTTGTGTCTGCAGACCAACCAGAACCCGGTGACGAACGTGCAGACCGGCGCGACCGAGTCCTAACTCGGGTTGGGAGCTCGCCAAGCATTACGGCTCTTGGATCGATGCCCACAACCTTGCCAACCCGAATTTTACCTTCGATCCTCTAATGGACGACCCAGAGATCGGTCCAAAGATGACGCAGATCCACTGCAACCGCTGGGGCGATCCTGCATTGCCAGAAGCTCAAGTTGGAGCATCGAACACTGGCTATCCCAACCCCGGCAATGTCGCCGCTTGGCAAGCCTATCACGACAAAGGTGGGCACGTCTCCATCGCGGTCTCCATTGAGATGCAGATGCGTCATGGTCGCCCGCCGATACAGGAGTGCCTCAACAATGGCATAATGCCGAGCCTCAGCCCGGACGTCGACTGCAACAAGAACGGCGCCGATCCCTTTACTCTGATGCGCGCCTTTTTTGACATGCAGCGCCTTCTGAGCAGTGACTTGGCGTTCCCGGTGTCCGATCCCGGGCATCTTCTCGCGCCGCAGTCAGTGACCTGCTATCAGACCCTTCAAGTCATGACCATGGCTGGTGCGGCAGGAAGCGGCTTGGCAGGCAAGGTGGGCATGTTGAAACCAGGCTACGAGGCTGACATCGTTCTCTTGGAAACGAACGACATCAGGATCGCGCCGGCCAACAACGCGCCAGGCACCGTCGTCACGATGATGGACACCAGCAACGTGCGGCACGTGATGGTCAGGGGCGAGTTCAAGGTGTGGGATTACGAGCTCGTTGGCTGGAACGTGGAAAAGTTGATCCGAGACATCAACAGGTCGCGCGACAGAATCATCGAGAGGATCAACTCGACGCCGATAGCTCTAGCGGGCAAGAACACGCCGGTTAATCCCTACGCGCCACCATTGCTGACGTCGTGCTGCTACAACGGTCAGAATGAGATGGCCCCGCTCTATAACCTAAGGCCATAGTCGGGCTAAGGTCGTACCCCCCGTATGGCCTGCGCCATACGGGGGTAGACAATTCGATCGTCACGCCGACAAGCTCTTGCACACATCCCGATAGATATATCACTCGATAAGGCGAACTGACTGTATGCCGCCGGTCGTCGAGGCGGTGGTCCCCGGCGAAAGCTTCCAGTTCGTCTGGTTGAGGATCAGTGTGTTGACGACGATTGTCATCTTCTTGCTCGTCAAGGCAGAACCATAGTTGAAGGTCACGTCGCGGCTCGGCAGATAGATGATCCCCTCCAGGTTCATGTTGCGCGAATCGTCGAAGATCATCTGAGAACGCGACAGCCCGGACTTCTCGTACATCACGAGGTCCTTGTACGCGCCGCTCGTCGGCGCCGTGATGTTGGCCGCCACGCCGCTGTTGAACTGGATTTTCGACTGGTCGGCAAAGTAGAAGGTCACTCCCGAGCCCGACCAGTTTCCGCCATTGACGTTCCAGCCGCCGTTCTTGATGACGTAGACGCCCGGTCTGAACGTGACATTGGTGATGCCGTTGAAGTTGATCCAGCCGCAATAGACGCCGGGGTTCAGCGTGACATTTCCGCCGTTGAAGTTGAGATTGCTGTAGGTGCACGAGGAGGAAGACGGCTGGCTCAGCTTGCCGGCAAAGGGATCTCCGGACGTGGAACACCCCGTGTCGAGATTGGGGTGCGTGCCGCCATTGTCGATAATTCTCGTGCCCGAGATGCACAGATGCTTCGTGGAGATATTGGATCCGGAGTTGAAGATCGCGGCCGGATTAGCCGTCGATTTGACATGCAGCTCGCAGTCGGGCGCATCGACCTCCGCCCCCGAGTTCACAAGCAAAGCCTGTGACGCCGTCGGGCTGAGGACGAGAGCGCAGAACGGAGCCCCCCCCGCGGCCTTGGCGACGGTCTTGATGCTGAGCTGCTTGACGCCCAGCACTGCGGCCAGCGTGGTATCGAGTTGCGCCGTGGCCGTGCCCGAGAGCTCGCCGTCGATTGTCGGGGCGAACGTCGCAGAGACGTTCTTCACCGACTTGTTGATGAAGTTGGCGTTGAATAGTTTCGTCGCCGCCGCGACCTGGGCATCGGTATCGGAACTGGCTCGCGCGCCCACCAGCACGGCGGCGTCAAGCGCGTCCTGCATCTTGGAGCGCGTGTTCACGCCGCGGGCAATGTCGATCGCAATCCCGCTGGCGCCGACCAGCACCACGAGGGCGAGCGCGAATATGACGGCTGTCGAGCCGCCGTCTTCGCGTGCGAAAGTCGTGAGCCTGCTTGCTATGCGCATCAGAACGGGGCCTTCTACGCAAAGATCCCACAAAGACATGCAAAATCTTACGTGCAATGACACGACTTGGCGCCATAAGACTTAAGGATCCGTGCACGGACTTAGTGAAGGCAAGCTTAAGATCTGTGCCGCAGTTGGCGTCTCGGACTTCGACTGCGAATGGTCAGCGGAAGGCGGAGAGGAACGTGCTTTCGCGTTCAATTCGGGCTGGAGCTTTCATGGCCGCTGCGGCTGCGGCCGTGCTGGTTGGTACCAGTGTCCAGGCCGTGGCTTGTCGCCA
>Ga0315553_10003542_pt1 | contig 12101 bp, 14 predicted proteins | sample SalMarSW160140MG_FD_203099 | JGI IMG/M metagenome (GOLD analysis project Ga0315553, IMG submission 203099) | Salt marsh sediment microbial communities from the Plum Island Ecosystem LTER, Massachusetts, United States - Salt Marsh Sediment SW1601-40 ... | reverse complement strand
CCGTTGTTGTAGAGGGTGATCTCGATATTGTTGACATTGATGTAGGTGGAAAGATTACCGTTGAAGGTAATCTGACTTGCGAGAAGAAAATTAAAGTCGGTGGCACTATTACTGTTGAAGGTGAGATTAAGACTTACAGAATAATAGTTGGTGGAAGAATCGAGTGTGATTATACAGCCGCAACTGATGGATTAAGATTAGGTGGAAAAGGTGAGATAACAGGCTTTGTCAACTCTGAGAATATAATAATCCGTGAACGTGCAAGAACACGAACTCTCTATGGCGGGGATATCAGAGTAGAAGAAAGAGCTCGAGTCCAAAATATCTATGGACGCACTATCTATCTAGAACGTAAGGTCATTGTTGAGGGAGAAATCCTATACACAGATAGTTTCGAAGCCGAAGAAGGTGTAGAACTGAGGAGTGAACCAAGAAAAGTAGACCAACTCCCATCACCGGAGGAGCTGAGGTAACCCAAGGGAGCCGCATTGGCAGTTCCCGCCATTATGCCTTGGCGGCTTTGTAACACGGAGGGAGGTGGAATATTCTTACCTCCCCCGAACTAAAATGAAAGGAATGGTTTGTCAAATGTCTAAATCCCGCTTAAAATCAAAACGGACCCGATATGACATCTATGCAGAGATTGTTAGAGTCATATTCATCTACGGATATTGCCCACTTACACGAGCTGCACGTTCTACAAATATGCCAGTGGATAGAGCAAAAGAAACAATTATTGAATTAGTTGACTCAGGTCTTCTTGCTCAAGACGACGATAATGGATCGATATTGTACTCAGTCACCGTCAGAGGTCATCAATACCTCGAGCTATACAAGCGAATGGCAGGACTTGTTGGTATTCCAATCCCAGAACCCATTGTAGGGATGTAAAAGTCAAACAGAATTTATCCAAGCTAAATCTGACCAGCTTCCTCTTTCTTGAGTATTAGAATTCTCCGAGATGAATCATTTCCATAAGGAGAGGATTGATATGACCCAAACTCCTTTTTAATTTTAAAACCCGCTACTTGAAGTAGAATGTCAGCTTCTCGGTTATAGATAATTGCAGCATCGGAATTCACACTAACAATACTTACATTTTCATCATCTTGAACAATCTCATATTCAATGGATACTTTCATGATTTGATTTACAAAGTCGGTTTCTATCTCACCACGCCGTGTGACCATTCTTCCATCTCCAATTCTGATTGGACCTTCCTCAAAAGTAGCATGCCCATTTTGAATTGCCCCTGGATAAAGATCAAGAATGAACACACCATCGTCATCAAGGTGTTTTCTGATACAACGAAGTGTCCTCAGTTGAGCCTCTGTGGTCAAAGCATGACCAAAGGAAAACGGAATGATTACTAAAGAGAATTTCTGATTCAGAGAGAAATCCTGCATATCTCCACGGATGATGGTAATCCGGTTTGCCACATCTTCCTCCAATTCACCGACTTTTCTCATTGCAGTGTCTAACATTGATTTGGATTTCTCTAATGCCGTTACCTCAAAACCGGCTTCAGCTAATTTGATTGACACCCTACAGGTTCCTGCAGCTATATCTAATATTGGGGATCCGTATCTCTTTGCATTTTCAAGATAAAAGGGAATATCTTCATTATTTGCAAAGGCGTCATAAAAATCGCCTACACCGTCGTATCCGTCAAGTGATGCCAAAATTGTCACCAATCTCAATGAGTATTCTCGACAACTAATTTGACTCTAGTTGAATATCTTTGTTATAGTAATTGTGATTCCAGGACTAGATTGTGCTAGTTCGAAGCTTTTATCAGATATGACTCGTGGTGCGCATCGTGTAACTCTCATTGATATCATTGGAGAGAAGATAATGGTCGTTGATAAGAAAACACTCGTTGAATTGTTCACGAGGACTCTGAAACTAAGACTCTTTGAAGAAAAGGTATGGGAATTATTTGGTGAAAATCTTGTTCCCGGCACTCTACACCTATATTTAGGACAGGAAGCTGTTGCGGCAGGAATCACCGCTGCAATGAAGAAGACCGACTGGGTGCAAAGCACACACAGAGGACATGGTCATGTTATTGCAAAGGGTGCTGACATGAATGCAGCTCTTGCAGAGTTACTTGGCAAAGCTACAGGTTCCTGTAAAGGGAAGGGAGGCTCAATGCATATTACTCAGTTTGATGCTGGTGTCCTTGGAGCTACAGGAGTAGTCGCTTCAGGATTGCCTATAGCTGTTGGTGCTGCTCTATCCTGCCAGATGAGAGGTACGAAAGATGTTGTAGCTTGTTTCTTTGGTGATGGTGCATCCAATAATGGAACATTTGGTGAATCACTGAATATGTCAGCAATCTGGAAGCTGCCTGTAATATGGGTTGTTGAGAACAACCTATATGCTATGGGTACACCAATTACAATGACCTGTCCAAGTGGAGATATTGCTGATAGAGCACAAGGTTACTGTATCCCAAGTAAGGTTATTGATGGAAATAATGCTGTGGAAGTCTATGAAGCAGCAGTTGAAGCCGTGGAAAGAGCACGTCAAGGAGAAGGTCCTACACTTATTGAGTGTAAGACTTACAGAATGAGAGGGCATTCGAGGTTTGATCCTGCTAAATATAGACCACAAGAAGAAGCTGATTATTGGTTATCACCAGAAAAAGATGCAGTGATTGTCATACAGAACATAGCATTTGAGAATGGAGCTCTGACTGAGAAAGATGCAGAAAAGATACGCAAAAAGCTCCAGAAGGAGATCGATAGTGCTGCAGAATATGCAATCAAATCCGAGTATCCGAAACCGGAAGACGCTCTCGAAGATGTGTATGCGGAGGTGTTCTAAATGGTAGAAATAACCTATAGAGAAGCACTAAGGCAAGGGCTTCGAGAGGAAATGCTCAGAGATGAATCTGTCTTCATCATGGGTGAAGATGTAGGTCTAAATTGGGGAGGTGCGTTTAAAGCAACCAAGGGTCTTGCTGAAGAATTTGGTGAACACAGAGTTCGTGATACACCCATCTCGGAAAATGCCATTGCGGGTGCAGCTGTAGGTGCTGCGATAACAGGACTACGACCCGTAGCTGAGATTATGTTTGGAGACCTCATCTCATTAGCAATGGACCAGGTTTGCAATCAAGCTGCTAAGATGAGATATATGTTTGGAGGACAAACATCCGTACCGTTGGTCCTGCGTTCAGTATTTGGAGGTGGCAAAAACCTTGCATCTCACCACTCACAGAGTCTTGAGGCATGGTTCATGCATACCCCTGGTCTCAAAGTTGCCGTTCCAGCATTCGCTTACGATGTGAAGGGACTCATTAAAACAGCAATCCGAGATCCGGACCCCGTTATGTTTTTCGAACACAAATTAGTCTATGATAAAAAGGAGGAAGTTCCAGAGGAAGATTATACTATACCCTTCGGTGAAGCGAAGATTCGTAGAGAGGGTGCAGATGTCACAGTATGGGGCACATTCTTTATGCTTCATAAAGCCCTAGAGGTTTCTGAGGAACTTGCGAAGGAAGGTATTAGTGTAGAAGTTATCGATCCAAGAACACTTGTACCTCTTGATAAGAAGACACTTATTGACTCAGTAAAGAAGACAGGTCGACTAGTCCTGGTGACTGAAGAAACTAAGACTGGTGCGACTACAGCAGAAGTGGCCGCAATTGTTCAAGAAGAAGCATTCGACTGGCTTGATGCACCAATCCAGAGAGTGAATGCTCCAGATACTCCAGTTCCTTTTAGTCCCCCGCTGGAACAATTCTTCATTCCGGATAACAAGAGAATTTCAGATGCAATACGTACAATCGTATAGGAGGATATCTAATGGTTACAACCATGATTATGCAACGAATGAGTGTTGCAATGGAATACGGGGTCATTCTGAAATGGCTCAAGAATGAGGGAGATGTATTGAAGAAGGGAGACCTCGTTGTTGAAATCTTCGGAGAGAAGAATGAATTTGAATTAGAAGCCCCAGCAGATGGGATATTACTAAAGATTCTCTGTGACGTCAATGATGAGATTCCTATTAGTGAACCTATTGCAATCATTGGTGAAAAGGATGAAAAAATTCCTGATATCAAGCCTAAGAAGCTAAATGAAGCAGGTGTCATTACGCCTTCAATACCATTACAATCTCAAGCACAAAAGCAAGAAACAACAACTACCAAGACAAAGAGAGCGGTAGAAACTGCATCACTCCTTCCTACTGGAAAAATCAAGGCATCTCCAAGAGCTAAAAAGAAAGCAAAGGAAATGGGCATTGATTTGAAAATGGTTGCTGGAACAGGACCTGAAGGTCGAATTATCGAAAAGGATGTAATCGCTGGTGAATCCACTTCAATGGTTGTTAAAACAGCACCTCCATCCGATGAAAGAAATGTCCGTAAAATCGAAACAATGACACCCCTCAGAAGAACAATCTCAAGGCGCATGACCCAAAGTTCACACAATCCCCACATCACAATGATAACAGAGATTGATATGACTGAGGTCGCAGCACTTAGAAAAGAACTCAATCAGAAGATTGAGAAGAAACATGGTATACGAGTTTCATTCAATGACATCATTGTAAAAGCAGTTGCTGATACGTTAGAACACTTTCCAAAATTCAATGCGATGCTCAGCGGTAACGATCTATACATCTTCGATGATATTCATATAGGTGTGGCAATGGCAACCGATGATGGATTGATAGTACCTGTTGTGAGAAATGCTAACAAAAAATCCATCACAGAGATAGCAATGGAAACAAAAGAAATGGGGAAGAGAGCTAAGAATAATGAGTTGAAAGCAGAGGAGTTAACGGGAAGTACATTTACCGTATCTAACCTTGGACCATTCGAAGTAGACCTCTTTATTCCTGTGATTAACCCTCCTGAAACAGCGATTCTTGCATTAGGGCAAATAAAGAAACAACCCGTTATCATTGAGGACGTGATTGCCATACGACATATGATGATGGCAAGTTGCGCTGTAGATCATAGAATTCTCGATGGAGCACCAGCGGGGCAGTTTCTGAAAGCTCTGAAGGATATGTTAGAGAGCCCGTTCATGATGAAGATGTAGAGGTGCGCTGATAAATGAATTTCAAAACGCAGGTTGTCAAAGTTGTGCTTGGCGTTCTTGCTTTCCTAGGCGTGCATTGCATGCTTTCAGGATAATTGCCACTTCAATCTTGTTCAAATTATTATGAAAGTTGATAATAAGATAGAATCATCCAAACGATTATTTCCTTTCACACAAAAGAAATCATAGTGGGTTGAGATGATACAATCAAAGCAATGCCCAAAATGTGGTGGTGGTAACATTGCTGGACCGCACAATGTCCACGGAGGAGAACATCATATCAGGATTGACCTTCCTGGATTTCCAACAGCAACACTAATCGCGTTTACCTGTGCAAAATGTGGCTATACAGAAATGTACAGCGACAGTGGAGGGTTAAACAATATCCGAAGCTCGTCACGATGGTATTCACGCGAGATGGATTCAGGACCCGGGTATGAAGTTGTACCCACAACTAGAGGTAGAAAATGTGCCGTCTGTGGTACAATCATAGAAGGAAATGATAGATACTGTCCTGAATGTGGGAGTATGATTTAGAACTTTTCTAGAGATGAAGAGGAGTCATCTAAATAAGCCAACATATCATATGATTCGTGAGTGGATCTTTATGCGTTGGCGGCTTCTTCCTAGATATGACGCAGATATTAAGTTCCAACTCGCTGTAGATGAAGCTCAGGCAAGGTTGGCAACAAAACTACAAGAGAAGGCTAATACACTACGATTCTGGGTGGATCACAAGTCCGTTGTGATTGGAAGACTACAGTGTGTTCACAAAGAAGTGAATTTTGAATATTGCAAAACCAATGGGATTAATATTGCTAGAAGATTTACAGGAGGCGGAGCAGTATTTCACGATAAAGGTAATCTGAATTTCACGTTATGCATGATTCAAGAAGATCCAAGAGTGCCAAGAAGACTGCCAGAGGTCTATGAGAAATATATCAATGGAATTACCATTGGATTGAATGAGATTGGAATACCAGTCAAATATGACGAAAATCGATTTTGTCTTAGAATTGGAAAAAAGAAAGTCACAGGAACGGCTGGATGGATGAAGCAGGGGGTTTCATTTATTCACGGCACTCTGTTAATCAATACAAATCTGGAAATGTTGAAGAAAGCACTATCACCACCAGAAAATCAACAGGTGTATCAGAGAGACAGGACTCGGGTAAGATGCAAGGGTAGTATGCAAGATATTGTAACCAATATCGCAGATGAAAAAATCGATTGTCCCTCAGAGGGATTCATTATTGAAGGAATAATCAAGGGACTGGAAAGGACTATTGGAGATACGATAGAGAAAGATGAGTTCAGTCAAATGGAGGTTGATACCGCACAGTCTTTATACCATTCGAGATACCAGAAGTCAGAGTGGAATCTGGGTACTCCAATACCCTTCAATTGATTGAGTTGAGAAATATGACAGAAGACGTGGAACAGAAACTGAAGAGTTTCCAGCGACATTTTGGTGCTTTGAATCGGGATATTCCTGAAACTCGAAACGCGTACACAGACATGTTGAAGACAGTTCATAAGGATGGTGCATTGTCAGCAAAGTTCAAAGAAATCATCTGTATTGTAGCTGCAATTCTTGCACCGTGCGAATCATGTATGGTTTATCATACAAAACAAGCTATCTCTGCGGGAGCGACACGAGAAGAAATCATGGAAGCTTGTGCAGTTGCCATTGTGATGGGTGGTGGACCTGCTGCATCACACATTGCCACTGTTCAAGATTGTTTGGATGCTTGGGCACCAAAGTAAGAATGAATGAGTGGTATTTATTATTCTAAATCAGTGAATAGGACTTTGATAGCCTGTTGTGATTCCATCAATTCGAATCCAGTTTGCCATTCACCTAAATCCAGTTTATGTGTAATCAGTGGTTTTACATCTACTTGGCCGCTATCCAGTAAACGAAGGGTTTTGACCCAAGAAGATGGAAGAGTACCCCAGAATCCAGTCATTGTTAGTTCTTTTTCGAGCATTCTATCCAGATTGAGTTTGGACTCACTTCCTTGAACCCCAACAAGGCCCACATGACCAGCAATTCTCACAAACTCAAGTGCTTGAGCTCTTGCAGATCCAGCACCGGAACATTCAATGACAACATCTGCACCAAGTCCACCGGTCTGTTCTTTGATGAGTTCTAATGGATTTGTTTCAAGCACATCAATTGTCAAATCCACACCTAATTTCTTTGCAATTTCAAAACGAGTTCTATCAGTTGATACACCTGTCGTTATGACATTGGCAGCACCCATGGCTTTTGCAATTTGAATTGCTAAGAGACCCATCGTACCGGGTCCTTGAATTACCACCGTATCTCCAGGAGTAATAGGAGTGGTTTCAAGAACTCCATGCACTGCACATGCAGTAGGCTCCGCTAGTGCTGCTTCTTCAAGTGATACACCGTTGGGAATTTTGTGCACAATGTATTCAGGAACGACAAGATGACTAGCAAAGGCCCCGTTTGCCCTAGAAACTCCCAATACTCGCCTATTCTCATCGGTACATCGATTCATGTGACCAGTCTTGCATTGAAAACATTGTCCACAGTAAGCCGTCGCAGGAGAAACAACCAAGTCCCCGAGTTGAATGTTTTTTACGTCATTCCCAACTCCAACTACAGTGCCTGAGTACTCATGCCCCATAATCACAGGAGCCGTATAGTGTATTTGATCGTGTTTAATGTGTAAATCAGTTCCACAAATACCAGCAGCAGCAATCTCCACAAGAACTTCATTCTTAGAAGGAATTGGTTTCTCAACCGTTCTAAGTTCAATATTATCAGGCCCATGAGCCGTTTTCATAAGACCGCGCACTTACTCTGACCTCACGTGGTAGAAAGATACAGGGTTATAGAAGGTTTGCGGAGTGACTAGGGAGAGGTAGTTGTCTTTTCTAATTCAGGTTCGGATGTGGATGAATCTAATATATGAAAGAAGATGTTGGGCTCATCACCCTCATCAATACTTGTGACTTTGTAGTGCACACTAAGGTCGGATTTTACAGTAGAAGCTGTCTGTGCCCCAACAAATCTAAGCCTAACATTAGCGCTATTCCCCAGCCATACAAAGATATTTCGATTTGAATGATCAACCACACAATAAACCTTTGCTGAATCTAAAGTTCCTCGTTTCACGTCAACTTCTGCATGAGTTCCATCACCGAGTACTTCAAAACCATTGACCATACAAATTCATCCTTCTATTATACTAAGAAGATATGTAATACCAAATGGTATACCATGAGTTGTTTAATTTGAAATAGATAATAACTTTGTGGAGACATTAAACGCGTTTGGCATCGAAAGAACGACTAAATATTCTCGAATGTTGCTCTGACAGTACCACCACAGTAGTTACACTGAGCTTCCATTGGTCCGACCCAATCTATTCCTTCATGTGAGAGGGCTGCTCCACAAGATGGACATCTTTCCGGTAGACGAACAGTCTTCATCACTGAACCATCGGAGCGAGTACGACCTTGATGACTTTCAGGAATCACAAAGGAAGGTGCTTGAATAGTAAAACCTGATGTTACCTGCTGCCCTGCGCGGCAAATTCCTGCAGCAACGATGATAATAATAACAAAAATAAAAATCGGAATTACGAAAAAGAAGATACTAAATATATCGAAGAAATCAAAAAAATCAAAGAAGGTATTAAATTGCACATTCATTTCCTCGCTTGTTTTTACACAGGATGAAGCGAATGGCATTCAGTATATTAAGCTTGGCTCAGACTACTCGGCACTCTCTTCTTCAGCTCGAATGGAGATTGATTTCGCAAAAAATTGCAGACTTATGGCAAGCATCCCGAGCCCAAAGACTATTCCTGTCAGTGTAGGAAAGAGCAGATTAGACCCAGTAAGACCCAGGTACACGAGTAGAAGTCCGATTCCGCCTCCTACAATGAGATGAAGCAATCCACCTAAAAGCGTCATAGCCCTGAAAGCCACCTTTCGGGGAAACTTCATGGAAATGACACGTCCAGATGCACCATCAACTAGTGCATGATAAGATCGTATTCCGTATTTATATTTGAGATTCCAGACTGGAACATGAACTAAGAATATGGCAGGTGTCTTCAAGTCCCCATCCATCTTGGTGATTCTGTCAACTTCCTTCTTTGCTTCGTCTTGTAAGAATACAGCCATCTCGCCCTTTGCAGATTCTATCGCAAAATCCCGGTCCACATCAGCTTGTTGAAGATGTGCACCTACTTCCAAAATCAAATCTTTGTTGAAGAACTCCTTACGTTTTGTTGGAATTACATAACTCGTTAGGAAACCTGGCATGTTACTTGTTGCAGGGATAGCGATATCTCGTTCAGCCTCTAGATGTCCTGTTTCCGGAACGCTCTCAGAACGCATTCTTGGAGCAACACCATCGGTTCCAAAGCGGGGTTTACTTTGGGTACCTGTGTAATTAGCGATTGCTTCAACCTCAACCACCCAGAATGGATAGAATGTTACTTCAGCCTGTTGAATTTCGGTATTCTCTTCTAAGTCTTTGGGAGCACCCAGCTGTTTCATAGCCCAAGCTAACATTTTTTCGGATGCTTGCTCAGAGGTATATTGAAGTCGCATGATATAATGCTCTTTGAATATCTCACCACTGTGTACCTGAATTGTTGTTCCGCAGTACATACAGACAATTACGCTTCTCTGTGAGGGAATATCAAATGGCCCATCACAATTCGGACACCTCATATTCTTCATTTGAATCGCCCCAATATGTCATCGATGATACCTGATAACGAGAAATGCTTCTTACGTTCCTCTGCATCAGCATTCATACATACCTCGTAATTCAAAACGGCACCAATGATTCTGTAAGAGCCCAGCCATAATATTATACCAAGTAGTCCCAGAACCAATGGAATCGCAATGATTTCACCCTCATTATCGTCACTAGCCGATAAAATGAGGACTGTGATGTAAGGAAGTGCCTGGATGATAAGTGCCGCCAATGTCAGCATGGAAATACTTGTGATCCATTTCTTCGCGCGATATAGCTTGGTAATTGGTAACTCACCTAATACTACATTACCAGTCCCACCTGAAACAGCAACTCGATAGGTGCCATTCTGATATGAGTAACGGACAAGCCAGTAAGGAGCATGAACATAATCTGCAAATCTGATATCCATACCCAACCTGTAGTCATAGAGTTTATCCATTTCTTCCTCCAAACGTTTTCGATCCCTATCAGTTCTACGCGACTTAGCACGAGGAAGAGAGTCCCGATCATCGATTTCGGAATTCAGTATTGGGGCTGAATTAGTTGAAGTCATTTCAAATTCAGTGGTTGTGACATCATCGAGTGAAGCTATGAATTCTTGAATTCCGAAACTTGAGGCATACCTTCTAGCTAAAACCCATTCCACACCAACCTCATCGAAACGACCCTCTTTCTTTCTCCAAAGCTTCTGATCGCCTCTACTAAATTGCTCACCGCCCATGTAGTATATATCACAGATTCCTTCAACTCGAAATAAAGGAATCCATTGTAATCGGGGTTCCTCAAGTACAATATCCTTTATTACTCCACGACCCACAGATTTTGAAGCAGCGTATTCTAACCATTTCAGAACTGCTTTTTTTGCTTGAGCATTAGTAAGCTTGTTAGGAACCAGAAGATGTTTCTTCATCTCATTGCCACCAACAACAAAGGTGAACCCGCAATATGGACAAGTAGCAATCACATCATCAGCCCCAAGAGGATAGGGACCATTACATTTCTGGCAACGGTATTGCTCGATTCCTTTAGTTGCAATCAATCATACTCACCACTGAATACCTTCCTCTAATCATATCGGAAGTGCTAAGAATAACCACTCTTTGCCTATTCTGTGTAGTTCAAAACGTATAAAAGTTAGCCAGAGGAAATTACTGCTATAAGGACCAATTACCGGAGGCGTAAAAAATATGCAAATACCAGCGTTTCTTTTAAGAAAGCTCTACGTAAAAGGCAGTTTAGAAAATGTTGACGACGGGTTTGTCTTCAAACTGAAAAATCCACTCTCACCAGGTACAGCAATCAGTATGAAACCAATAAAAATTGGTGAAACAGAATATCCTCTTGACGCATTAACAATTTCTTCGGAGGGTACTGAAATCAAAGCTACAGAGATTTCAGAATCGAATGCATTCCCAATCAAAGTTGGAGTAGAGATTAACCTCCATATTGCTGGAGAACCATTGCCAGAGGGAGAGCACCAAGTCTTCGTTAGCATTAAGACTAAAGAAGCAGGCTCGCTTGCATTTGACTTTACAGATGCAATTTAATTCGTTTTTAGGTTTGCAGTGGGTCTTAGACCCCCTGCCTATTCATTTTCCATATGAAAACCATTTCCGCAACAATTTTCAATACACGTGTTACTCCAAATATTGGGATTTTCATGTACGTAAAGATACGTTCGGATGGTGCTATTGGAATCGCAAGAGGTTCTGAAGGCGAAGCAGAAATCGCAATTGGATATGGAGAGGCTCACATGATTGCTGCAGCGCTAGAAAAACTAGCACAAACAGCACGCAGTTACAAACAGACCTACAAGAAAACAACAGACATTGGAGCTGGAAATCGAATTGATTTTGAACGCTCAGAAGATGGAGTTGTGACCATCATAGGAGATGGTCAGAGGTATATCTGTAGTGAATCAGAAGTAAGAGAATTAGCTAAGATGCTTCAAAAGCTACCACCAATTGAAACTAAACCGGCTTCTGACTATGTAGACAAAATGCCACGAAGAGGTGACTTCTGCATCTCAGTCAGAAATAACCAAGATTCTTTGACAATGACACTTCCTGAAGCTGCACTCGTAAGAACCGCAATTGCCGCAAGCTTAAACGGTAGGTATTATGAAGAACATATAACCATGAGTGAAAGAGTCGTCAGCGTCCTCAGATCTAGCAACCTGAAATGGTCGATTTCCTCAGATAGTAATGCTGTGAAGTTCACTGCTTATGAAGTTGAAACACTCTTGAATGGGTTCAATAACGCCATTTTAGATGTAATCATGGACAATGTAA
>Ga0315553_10003540_pt1 | contig 12102 bp, 11 predicted proteins | sample SalMarSW160140MG_FD_203099 | JGI IMG/M metagenome (GOLD analysis project Ga0315553, IMG submission 203099) | Salt marsh sediment microbial communities from the Plum Island Ecosystem LTER, Massachusetts, United States - Salt Marsh Sediment SW1601-40 ... | reverse complement strand
GCCATACCAATCGCACTGACCTTCGAGAATGGCCTTCGGTATATAGGTCTTGGGGATAAACGAGGGGTGATTGGTCTCATCCGGATGGCCGCCCCTGTAAGCCTTGCGCAGGTTGGGTACACGTAGGGACTTGGGTTGTGCGTACTGATCCGGCTTGTCAAAAAGTCCCCACTCTATCATCTTGGCCTGGTTAACACCGGGTTTGCCAAGTCCCTGCATGGCCAGACAAATATTCTGCAGGCGGGCTGCCTCCGTAGCATAGGGACCGCGAATGCCGGGGCCACCGTTGCCGATGACCACGGTAGTGCGCTTGCTCGCCCACTCCTCGGCCAGCGCTTTGATTACGCGGGATGGCACACCGGTGATGGGCGCTGCCCACTCAGGCGTCTTGGGCACTCCGTCTTCTTCGCCCATGACATAGGCCTCGTACTTCTCCGCGCCAACCGCGTGAGTTTTGAGGTACTCTTTATCATAAGTTCCGTTCTTGAACCAGTGATAAGTAATTGCTAGATACATCGCCGCGTCGGTGTTTGGTAGGATTGGTATCCATCGGTTGGCATGCACAGCGGCGGCATAATTAAGATCGGGAGCTACATAAATCTGCTTGATGCCGAGTTCGGTCCACCAGTAGCTCAATCGACTCGGCAATTGCCCCCCCCAGCCCCAGGGCGTGGTTTCCTGGTCACAGCCCCAGAAAAGGAGTAGTTCAACGTTCTTGGCGATATCATAGAGCAGGTTGCTTTGCTTTCCCTGGCCAACCGGCTCGCAGCCCCAGAAGTGCTTACTCCCCCACCACCAGCCTTCCCAGCTATCTGGCTGGCGGTTCTGTTGGGTGAAACCACCCCATAAGCGGAGCAGCCTGCGGCCGGCACCGTGGCAGGCCTGCACAACCTTGTTCTCTCCGTGCTGGTCGCTCTCATAAAGAAGAGCGGTAGGCCCGTACTTCTTCTTGATGCGATTCATCTCGCTGGCAATAATGTCAAGAGCCTGGTCCCAGGAAATGCGCTTGTACTTGCTTATGCCGCGGTTTTGCGGGTTGCGGTTGCCATTGGGGTCGAAGTCGACACGCATCATAGGGTGTAGGATACGCGACGGTGAATAGACGCGGTTCTTATAGCCAATCGACCACGGCGGCAGCAGGGTCTTCATGCTGGGCTCAAAAATCTTCCCTCTCGATTCCATCTTCCAGGGGTTCATATCCTTGGGATCGTACTTCCAATCGTAGTGCATCGGGCGGATACGTATGATTTTGCCATCCTTGACGTCCACCATCGAGGCGTTGGAACCATTTTCAGGTACACCGCAGAAGCTGATATCCCTGATAAGCGTTTGTCCTGCCACATTTAGCATACTGCCTTTCTCTTTGGGTCGATTTTTAGATTGCTCCTTTTCTACCATGTTTTGCCTCCATCATTTGTCTTAGAATTCTGGCCGACACAGTTCGGAAGGCTGGCACCTCCAGACGAACTGTATTGGACGGCCGATCGGCTCTCTATAGTAGAGTGTAGTTGACTCAGGCCAAGCTTGTCAACCACCTGTGCTTGCCTGACGCGATAGGTCTTAATAATTATCCTTGACAATACGCTGGAGACGACTATAATCTATAGACCAAGTGAGTTCATTCTTAAAGAGGAGGTGATAAAAGTGAACCGAGAAGTGAAACATTATCCAGAGTATTGGGGTGGCAAGAAGCTGGCGTATCCTCATGTAGCTGCCGAAGCACCTAAGTTCTCTAGGTCTGTCGTGGTCGGCAATCTGATCTTTGTCTCTGGCTGTCAAGGCATGAACCCGGAAACTGTCAAAACAGAGACTGGCGTTTTTGAAGAGCAGATGGTAATAGCCCTTGATAAGGTCAGGATGGCCATGGAGGAGGCAGGAAGTTCCATGAATAACATTGTCAGGACACTCATGCTCCTCAAGAATTTAGAGGATTATCCTCGTATGCGAAAGACAGAGCTAGAGTATTATCAGAAACACGCCCCATTTCTGGTCGACAACCCGCCGGCCAGTACCTTTATGCAAGTCGCCAGTCTGGCAAGACCTGAGTTTTTGGTCGAGATAGACGTGATTGGCGTTATTTCCAGGGAGTAAACAGCATGAGCTAGTATAGGCTGATACCTTAGGGCTGACCGATGACTTAGGGCGTGGGGCACGACATTATATGGTGGGCACGGGAGGCATCAGGGCATAGTACAAGAGCGAGCTGTCGTATCCGGTACTATTCCCTACGCACATTGGCAGCGACTAACGGGAATTCCTTTCACTGCGACCGATCGCAAGACTAGCACAGAGAACGGAAAAGGAGGACATTCATGAATTATGAAGATTTTCTGGAACTGACAAAAAAGAGGAGGAGCATCCGCAAATTCAAATCTGACCCTATACCCGATGAATATATCGACAAGATCATAGAAGTTGCCCGCTGGGCTCCTTCAGGAGGCAACTCACAGCCCTGGGAGTTCATTGTCATAAGGAAGAAGGAGTTACGAGACAAGATCGCAGAAATAGCACAGGAGCAGTATGCCGTTACCCACAAAATGGAGATGCTCAGGGAGCCAAAGCTCAGGTTTCCCAAATATACTGCACCGCCCGCGGGAAAGCCAGGATTCGCTGCTGCGCCGATATTCATTCTACCTTGCGGCGACACTAGAACCAAAGAGGTTTATCCCAAATCCATGGCCATGACAATTGGTGACTCAATCTTCATCACAACCATGGCAAATGCCCTCATATATATGATCCTGGCAGCAAACACACTAGGGCTTGGTGCACAGCAGGTATCCGTTATTGAAACCCCTTTTGCGCAGGCACAGATCAAAGTCCTTCTAAAAATCCCCGAAGAGTTCATGGTGTACGAACTGCTGGTGATCGGCTATCCCGATATGGAACCACCTGGGAAAACTATGAGAGACAGGAGTGAGATGGTTCACCATGATTTCTTTGATGTGTCCAAATACCGTACGCAGCAGCAAATCGATGACTATACCGTCTTCTGTCGTACCGAGACGGTTGCCCAGGATGGCACACCATTGCCACCCAAGAAGTGATAACGGAAGATACAGGCCAATACAGACTTGGTCAGTGCTACGTTGGTTCAGTCAACCGGCAGCATAGGCCCTGTGGAGAGATCAGTGTTGCCCGTTTGAGAAACGCTTAGGAAAAGGTTCGAGCGGAGGACACTCGTCTATGTATACACCCTGGTCACGATACTTCTTGAGGCAGCTACCAGCCCGGGACTAGGGGCGCAACCGGTGTCTGCGGTTGCCTCGCGCTATGTTCAAACCCTTATCAAGATTCTTCTGCACATACCAAAGGAATCGGAGATATGCCATATGATGGCAGTGGGCTATCCTGATATGGCGCCACCACCTTATGAATCAAGTAAGGACATATTCTGTTTAAGAATGGAGAGAACTGTGAATGCCTATAGAAAGCTCTCGATAGATAGGCCGGAATTACCGGTCTCCGGTGCCCCAATAGGGGAGCAAGTTCAACTCCGCATCGTCCCTGATAAAGAGTCAGGTTTAGCGGAGATTAGATTTTGGTATGACAACAAATTAGTTGGGGTGCGAAAAGTCAAAAATGAAGACCTGAATTCAGTCCACTTTTAGATTTTAGCTAACAACGTGTCAGCTCCCTTAATTCCAGTTTGGGAGAATTATGGTTGCGGCGCAGAATTTTTGGTTTTTCGTTTCACAGTAAGTATCAAAACGATAAGGTGTACTATAGTGGTTCTGGGCGATACCTAGTTCGTGATTGGTCAGAGAAAATCCTCACAGAGATAGTAGTTCTCCTATGCGGGTATCTGGTCGGGGAAATCAGTACCGAGATAGTGGTTTTCGCTGACTTCAGCTTTGAATTCTGTTCAAGATACAGCCCACAAAGAGTTGACAAAGCCTTAAGGGTATAATAGCATACAGAGTGAACGTTCACTCTATGCTTGTTGTCACTATAAAACCAAGCTAGACTAATCGTTCTCCAGATTGCGACTGACAATGGAATTCGAAATCCGAACTCACAGTAAAGATCGAGACTTGGTGAGCTTACGTAGAAGGCAAATAGCTTCGCGTGCAGCGCAGGTTTTCGTGGAAAAGGGGTATAGACTGGTAAATCTCCGCCAATTAGCCGGTGCCTGTGATATGAGTGTTGGCAACCTTTACAACTACGTCGGGACAAAGCAGGACATCCTCTATTTGGTTTTCGATTATGTGATGTCTGAGGTGGCAGAGTTTATTGAAGGGACTTCTCCTACCTATGATGCTTTCCCTGCGACTAAGGCTCTTCAGATGGCTATCGATACTTACTATCGGACAGTGGATCGACTTCAAGACTCGGTTGTTTTTATGTATCAGGAAACCAAGGAGTTGCGTCCAGATGCGCGTAAAGGCGTTTTTGAAATGGAAAGACGCCTTAGCAGCACATTTGAGCGTATATTGGACAGAGGCTGTGCAAGCGGAGAATTCAAGACAGGCAGTTCTCCGGTCATTGCACAGAACATAGTCATCCTCGGACATATGTGGGCTTTCAGGCGGTGGCTACTGGGAAAACGTTATGGATATGTATTAGAAGATTATATAAAGGAACAGACCAACTTCATTCTTGGAGCAATACGTGAAGGCAAACAGGCCAGGTAAGGGATGGTGAACTCGGATAAGATGAAGTCTTTTTCGATAGGAGGTGCCTCACCATGGACACATAGATGCTTAGCAGTTTCACAACCATCCAAGTAAATCATACAGGAGGGAGCAACGATGCAAAGAAAGTGGGACCAGACAGCTGATATTATCATAATAGGTGCAGGTACAGCGGGACTTTATGCCGCCATCGAAGCAAGGAAAGCGGGCGAGAGTGTGCTTATTCTGGAGAAGATGAGGGATGCGGAGTGGCGGAGTAGCATGCCGGTCATTGCTGGAGTTATCGACTTTGCAGGGACCAAGTACCAGGAAGAGAGAGGCATTAAGGATGCGCCAGCGAAGTATGCGGAGGACGGGGTAAATTATTGCGGAGGTCTACCTGAACTATGGAAAGCCATGACAGATGAGCACTTGAAGGTATTGACATTGTTTGAAAAGGAACTGAATCTCAGACCCAAGGGCGTTATTGGTGGATGGGGACATAGTGTAGCCAGATCCCATACGTTTGATGGACCTCAAGTTCTGAAGAAGCTTGAGGATAGAGCGTTAGAGTTAGGCACCGTTATACTGTGGGAGCATAAGGCAAAGCAGTTAGTTACAGACCCCGAAAAAGGAGTACTAGGTGTCCTGGCCACGCACAAAGGCAAGGAACTGAGTTTTGAGGCTGGCAAAGCTACCATAATAGCTACGGGAGGATTCGGAAGGAACTTGGACCTGGTAAAAGAATTTGGGCCTGACTACCTGGTCAATGCCATTCCGCTTATGCCTCCGAGTCATACAGGAGACGGGCTATTGATGGCTTTGAACGTGGGAGCAGCAACCAGACATATCAAACATGGACCTAAAGCTTCCTTACCAACGTGTGTTGATAAGAAGTGTGATACATCCATAATGTACCAAGGAGCTATAGCTGTCAACAAGGAAGGCAAAAGATATATTAGAGAAGACAAGTGGTATGGCTATATCTCGGATGCAGGGGTGAAACAGCCAGGGGGTTTCTTCTATCTCATCTATGATGACGCCATGAGGACGGAGACGAAGAAATCCTTTCCAACATGGCTCCGGCATAAAGAGTATAAGGGTGATACAATCGAAGAGGTGGCCAAGGATATCGGCATAGACCCAAAGGGACTGAAGGAAGAAATTGCAAAGTACAATGAGGATGTGAAAAGAGGTCGTGATACGAAGTTCGAGAGAGCGACTCTTGATGGGAACGTAGGGGTTCCTATCCCGTTGGAAAAGCCACCTTTTTATGGAATGAAATGCACAGCATCTATGACTTCCTTCAAGGGAGGTATAAGGATAGATGCAAAGGCCCGAGTGCTCGATTGGTCTGATAAACCGATACCGAGGCTCTATGCCGCAGGAGAATGCACTGGGGGGTTCTTTGGCGCTGGGACCTATATATGGGGCACGATGACAGTCATGTCTATGAGCATGGGTGCAATCGCTGCAAGGCATAGTTAAGTAAGCAGGATTGGGCAAATCCAGAAGCCCTCTGGTGGAAACGGGAAAGAGAAACAGGCAATTGTGCCTGTACCGGGCAGCCGCTGCTAAATTGCTGGCAGCAGCTGCCCGCAGAAAATGGATGAATGCCGATAATAAGAATCGACTATGATTTGTGCACAAGTTGTGGTTTGTGCGTAGACTTATGTACCATCAGGCTACTTGTATCTGAAGATGGCTTGGCTAAGCCAAGGGCGGATAGAGTCGAGGATACAAGAAGGGCCGGAGGGGCGCTTGAATATGATGCACCTGGGTGTTCTGCTTGTAGAACATGCGAGATATCCTGTCCTGTAGAAGCCATTGTAATAGAGGTGTAGCAAGCACACGGAAATGTTGGGTAAGAGCAGCGTAGCATTATCTCTAGCCAAAGAAGCTATCAACGGAGGCTCGGATGCGAGTCTCTGCTCTGGTCTTGATTTAGAGGGACAGTGCTTTGCCCTCTGCTTCACTACCGAGGACCAGAAAGAAGAGAGGGCACCATTTGTGGAGGAGAGGAAGCCGCAATTTGAAGGCAAATAGAAAGCTGTTACCAATGGTCTCTGTTACTACTTGACAGAATTATTGAAGAGGAGGTCTGTTACAGTGGAAATTAAGCGAGTTTTCGTAATGGGTGCAGGCGCGATGGGTAATGGCATAGCCCAAATTTCGGCAGAGGCAGGCTATGATGTAACCATGATGGATATCAAGGAGGAGTTCATAAGCAAAGCTCTGGCTACAATTGAAAAGAGCCTTGACAGGAAGATCAAAAAGGGCACTATTCGGGAGGGCGAAAAACAAAAAACAATGCTCCGAATCAAAACCACCCTTGATATAAAGGATGCCCGTGATGCTGATTTGGTAATTGAGGCGATACCTGAGGAACTGGAACTGAAGATCAAAGCTTTTGTGGAGCTGGACCGGATATGTCAGGAGCACACCATACTGGCCTCAAACACGTCAGCGCTTCCTATCGGTGCTATGGCAGCAGTCACCAAAAGACCGGAGAGATTTATCGGCATTCACTTTATGAATCCAGTGCCGGTGATTAAGGGGGTCGAAGTAATACCAGGGAAATACACTTCAAGCGAAACCTTGAAAACGGGCGTGGAGTTTGTCAAAAGCCTAGGTAAGGAACCCTGTGAAGCGAGAGACTACGCTGGTTTCATCGTCTCACGTCTTGTGGATGCCCTTATGAATGAGGCAATCCTCTGCGTTATGGATGGAAACAAGCCAGAAGAGGTTGACAAAGCGATGAAACTTTGTTGTAACTTCCCTATGGGCCCGTTAGAACTTTGTGACCTCGCTGGTGCAGACATTGTATTGCATGGCTTGGAGACGTTGCATAGGGAGTTTGGCGAGCGACTACGCCCGGCACCTCTCCTTTTGTCCCAAGTTCGGTCTGGCGACCTCGGGCGCAAGACGGGTCGCGGATTTCACGACTATACGCCGAAAGAATAGTTGGCCTTCCTGCTTAATTAGGCGTTGAAGAGTAAACAAAAGGCAATTAGGAAGAAGACGGGAGAAAGATAACTACCAGTGAAAACGATGCAGTATATTGTAAGCGCGGTTATAACACCTCCTTGGTGTAGCGTGCTTTCAGGGGTCTAGAGTGTATTTATCAGGAGAAATCTGTCAAAGTCTAGATTCTGAGAAAGAGTAAGAAGTTATGAAAACTATACAGGGTTTCCCATCAACTTCACAGGATGACTATCCACTTAATGTGACCACCATATTAAGGCACGCCGTTAGAAATTTCGCTGGCCAGGAAATTGTCAGCAGAACACGCAGTGGCATTTTCCGATATACCTATAAAGATGCCTATGAACGGGTGCAAAGGCTTAGCAATGCTTTGGAGAATTTGGGGATTAAACCTGGAGATAGAGTGGGAGTGCTCGAGTGGAATACATATCGGTATTTCGAATTGTACTTCGGAATACCCGAAACCGGGGCTGTACTCCTCCAAATGAATGCAAGATTGGCACCACCAGATTTGAGCTATGTTGCCAAGCATGCTGAATCGCAGTTAGTCTTTGTCGACGAAACGCTTATACCCATTGCCGAAGATATAGCATCCGAATTTAGACCGACAAAAGGATGGGTCATTCTGACAGACAAGAGGCTGGATGACGTCAAAACGAAACTAAGTCCGATATACAGTTACGAAGATATCCTAGAAGAGGCAAAGCCAGAATATGGGTGGTCACTGATTGACGAAAAATCTGCTTACAGCGCTTGTTATACTTCTGGGACTACCGGGCGGCCAAAGGGTGTCTTCTACTCTCATAGAGACGCTTATCTCATGAGCACTATGGCGGCCATTATCTTAGAGCTAACCTGCAGGGATTGCCTTTTGCAGATAGTCCCGCTGTATCACGCCTTGGGATGGTGTCATCATATAGCGGTTCTCTTGGCTGGTTCAAAACTTGTTCTCCTCGGTAGATATACGGCGTCAGAGCTGGGATCGATTATTGACTTAATGGTGCGGGAGAAGGTGACGGTTAGCATTGCTGCTTCAGCAGCTTGGATGCCGATATATGAATATATAAGAAACATGAAGGAAAAACCTGATCTAAGCGGTGTCCGTCTTTTCTCCGGCGCCAGTGAACCGCCGATAGCTATGCTAAAAGGTTTTTATGAATTAACCAAGGCTAAGATCTATCATGTTTCCGGAGCAACGGAGAATACGGCATGGTCCACAATGAATAAGCCGAAGCCCTGGCTGGAAAGAAAACTATCAGAGGAACAGAAATGGGAGGTACAGAAAAGACAAGGACTTGAAGTTCCCGGTTGTGATGTCAAAATAGTTGACGGGAAAGGCAATGAACTTCCTCGCGATGGCAAGTCAGCGGGAGAGCTTTTGTTGAGAGGTCCTTGGGTAGCAAGAAGCTATTACAATGCCCCAGAAACTACGGACCGATTCACCGATGATGGCTATTGGAGAAGTGGCGATATTGCGACTATTGACCCTGAGGGGTACATAAAGATCGTGGATAGGATTAAAGATGTGATAAAGAGCGGCGGGGAATGGATTTCATCTGTGGATATGGAAAGTGAAATAATGTGTCATCCGGGGGTCTTAGAGGCTACTGTAGTTGGGATACCTCATCCTAAGTGGGAAGAGAGGCCGCTTGCCTTAGTGGTTTTGAGAGAGGAATCTAAGGGAACGGTTACTCAGGAGGATGTCATTGCTCACCTTAGCCAGAGGTTTGCCAAATGGCAACTTCCGGATGAGGTGAAGTTTGTTAACGAAATCCCGAAAACAAGCGTAGGGAAATTCAAGAAGAGCGTGATAAGGGAACAATATAAGGAGGAATATGTAAGACGGCAGAGCTAGATTACTACTCGCAGTAATACCATTTTCTGACTCACAAAACCTGAGCAATCTAAGTAAAAGGAGGTAAGAAATGAGACGGGACATTGAGTTCAAGAGCAAGGGAGAGGCATGTCGCGGCTGGTTTTACACACCTGACAGGAGGAAGGGACCCTTCCCAACGGTAATCATGGCCGGTGGTTGGTGCTATGTTAAGGAAATAGTCATGCCCAATTATGCTGACTATTTTGTACGTGAGGGCTTTGCCGCGCTGATATTTGATTACCGTAACTTCGGTGCCAGTGAAGGCAAGCTCAGGCAGCACCTTGACCCCTGGTGGCAGATTGAAGATTATCGAAACGCCATAAGCTATGCCGAAACATTACCTGAGGTGGATGCCGAGCGCATCGCTATCTGGGGGATTTCTTACAGTGGCGGCCACGTTCTGATTACCGGGGCTATAGACCCTAGAGTTAAGTGTATATTGTCAACCATTCCTGTCGTTGACGGTTATGAGAACATGAGACGCTCGCATGGCGAGAGAAGGTTTGAAGACCTCCTCAATGCTGTTATAGAGGACAGAAGAAAGAGATACAAAAATGAAAATGACCGGGGTTTTATGGCTTTCTCTTCACCAAAGCCGGAGGAGGAACTCTCGGTATGGCCCTACCCGGAGATAAAGAAGGTTTTCCTGGAGTGGAAGAAGTCGGCGGCTCCTTTGCATGAGCACAGATGCACAATAGAGTCTGCGGAGAATTTGCTGGCCTACACTGTATTTCCCTACTTACCTAGAATTACAAACACTCCCGCGATGATGGTAGTGGCTGAAGGTGACAATATCACTCTCTGGGATCTTGAAATTGAGGCCTTCCGTCAAATTAAATCCCGTCAGAAAAGACTTTTTGTCATTCCCAAGACGACTCATATGACGCTTTACCGTGACATGTCAAGGCTTGAAATGGCAGCAACCCAAGAAGCATCATTTCTCAGTGAATACTTGCTCAAACCATACAAATAAGGGGAGAGAGAGAAAGGGAACGCTTTGTGGCACTTTGGGTTCGTCCATCAAATATGGGTCTTCTTTCTCCTCCTAGAGGGTGGAAGCCTCCATGGCTATTCTCAATCGCTCAAAGGACTTTACCAAGCTGACATGCCTCCATCTATGTTTATTACTTGCCCGGTAATGTAGCTTGAGGCATCACTGGCGAGGAATAATACCGTTCCCTTTAACTCACCCTCCTGACCAAACCTGCCCATGGGGATGTGTTGAATGAGTTCATTTGCTGCCCTCTGGGTTACACTCTCCGTCATGCGCGTTTTGAAGAAGAATGGGGCTATAGCATTTACACGAATATTACGTTTAGCCCACTCCACAGCGAGCTGCTTGGTCATAGCTATGATCGCCGCTTTGCTTGCTTGATAGCCGATTGCTTGCATAGCTCTTGGGTCAACTGCCAGTAGCCCGGTTGTAGAAGCAACATTTATGATATTGCCACCTCCCTGCTTCATCATCTGCTTACCTACCTGCTGGCTGCAAATTAAGGCTCCCTTCGCGTTGGTATTTAAAACAGCATCCCATTTCTCAAGGGGCATATTCTCTGGAGGTGCCCCCCAGGTTATTCCAGCATTGTTGACCAAGACATCGATCTTTCCCCACCGCTGCAAAGCTTCAGCCACGAAGCGCTTTACACCCTCAGGTTTGGCAATATCAGCTATTATCGGCAAACATTCAATACCTAGACCTTTCAGCTCTTCGCAAGTTGGAATCAGCCACTGTTCCCGCCGTGCCGTGATTACGACCTTTGCTCCCGCTTCCCCCAAGCCTATAGCTATTTCCTTACCTATGCCTCTCGAACCTCCGGTAACTACTGCTGTTTTCCCCGCAAGGTTGAAAAGCTCACTAACATGCCCCATCATCTTATTACCACACTAATTGCTAGCGTACGGAAGGACTAACCTTTCAATGAAATCAGTTTATCGTAGCTGCCGGTTGTAAGCTCCTCTCTGTATTCTGCGCCGTTCTGAAGAGTGGTGTCCCCTATGACCCTAATTGGGAGGCTAATCGCCATTTTGCCCTGGCAAAGGGTTGACATGAGTATAGTGGTGATCAGCTTCCTTGATTTGCCATGATTTGCGGTGCTGGTGGCCGATGGCACATCCCGGTCAACTTCATAATTCAGACGCCAAAGTATGCCTTCTTGATCCCCTCGTCTTCCTGGAGTTCCCCCGCAGTGCCGCTCAGGGTAACACGCCCCACTTCCAGAATATAGGCCCGGTCGGCTTCCTCCAGGCTTCGCTTCACATTCTGTTCCACAAAGAGAATGGTAATGCCCCTCTCTCTGATTTCCTGTAACGCCTTGTATAGGCTGGTAATAATAATAGGGGCAAGACCGAGAGACATCTCATCCAGCAGCATGAGCTTAGGGTCCGCCATCAAGCCCCGCCCTATTACCAACATTTGCTGCTCTCCCCCGCTGAGCGTTTTAGCCGTTTGTTTCTTCCTCGTTTCCAGTATAGGGAAGTGTTGATAAACGTTTTCCAGGTTTTCTCTTCTTCTCGCCCGCGCCCTCCGACTGTATGAACCCAGTATGAGATTGTCCAGCACGCTCATGTCGGGAAAAATTCCTCTTCCTTCCGGAACCTGAGTGATGCCAAGTTCAACTATGCGGAAGG
>Ga0315553_10003536_pt1 | contig 12112 bp, 8 predicted proteins | sample SalMarSW160140MG_FD_203099 | JGI IMG/M metagenome (GOLD analysis project Ga0315553, IMG submission 203099) | Salt marsh sediment microbial communities from the Plum Island Ecosystem LTER, Massachusetts, United States - Salt Marsh Sediment SW1601-40 ... | reverse complement strand
CCGCTATGCCTTTGCGCCGGTCGGGCATGGTTACCCGGTGCTCGCAGTTGCTGCGTCATGGTTTCAACGCTTGGAGCGTCCCGCAGGCGGGCGGGTATTCTGCTGTTTTCCCTGTACTTCGGGCATACTAAAAATCTTCGCCTAAGGGCGAGGGTTTTTCTCCCAATCCCCGAGTGGGACAATAAAATCCCACGTATTCATATGGCACCGTTACAGAATGGGGCTGGCCGTGGAGCACTTTCCCTTCCTGGGCAGACCCTCTCCGGTGCTCCTCCCCAGACAGCGCTTGTTGGCTGCATAGCTAGGATTGAAATGCAGGGAGGGTTATCATGGTTGAAAACTGCAAGCAATACTCCTGTCACAGAAAACCCATAGTTTCCATAAAGGAGCTATGTTACTTGTGGAAGCATAGCAACAATTTTTTGGCACAAACACGTTCTTTTATAATTAAATTCTTGAATGATACATTTTCCTGTGGTAAAAGAAGCAAGATTTTCGGCGAAATAATACGTGAATACATAATCTAAGGAGGTATACATGGCGGCACTATTTGGTGGCTTAGCGGCATTTATTTTGGGTGTTATTGGAATCATTATCTGGTGGGGATATTTTGTAAAGGCCCTCGCAGCTGGAATACCCGCGCTGCTTATTTTAGGCGGTGCCTTAGCTACTTATCTGGGTATAGAGGAACTGAAGGATAAGAGGAGCGCAGATAAGTTTGAGGGAAAGCCTGACACAAATGAATTGAAAGAGGAAGTTGCAAGCCTCAAAAAAGAGGTAGAGGATCTCAAAAAGGAGGCATAGGACGTCACTGTCGAGAGAACCGCTCCTCAAAAGATCTCCATTTAGCAAAAAAGATATTCTTCCTCAAAGCTGGGACGCGGGGCTATCTTACAAGGGCAATGAGTTATTTCAACACTCTTTTCATTGGCTTGATGTTTGTAGTCCCCAAAAGGCTTTTATATTCATTGCCTCGCCAGCCACTGATGGCGCGGTGGGAGGAATATACCATCCGCTGGACCCCACGGATTGCTCATCGTAAGACCTACAGAAGGATGCGACTGTTTCTGTAGGCGTCTAGGTCTCTCCATATCAATTCATGGGCTTCCACTTGCCTCTCTCCTTTCGTCATATATTATATGGCATCATAGCTTATCCGTCTCTAAGATTGTCTTGCAGCGATTTTAGGTGCTGTGCTATAAGACATCTCTGCTATGGGATACAAAACAATCCCATAGGACTCAGATAATTCATAGGAGGATTGAATGGTGGAAGAAGAACGAGAAATCATGGAAGTTGACGTGCTCTTTGTTGGTGGGGGCATTGCCTGTCTCAGCGGCGCCCTTCATCTGTCAAACCTTATTCGAAAACACAACGAAAGGGTTGAGGAGCAAGGACAAGGTAAAAAACTTGAGGATATTACGATTGCCCTGCTCGAAAAAGGTACTGATATAGGTGCGCATAGCATCTCCGGCGCGATCATGGACCCCATTGCACTCAAGGAGCTTGTTCCTGATTTTATCGATAGGGGCGCACCATTAGAATGTGAGATAACCAAAGAAGAGGTGTCCCTGTTAACCAAAAATGGCCGGGTTAGGTCTCCTGTGATACCACCCCCTCTCAACAATCACGGTAATTATATCGTTTCCCTTTCGAAGCTTGCCCATTGGCTTGGCTCCTTGGTTGAGGAGAACGGGATTGATATATTTCCGGGATTTGCGGCAATAGAGACCCTCTATGATGGCACCACGGTTATTGGGGCAAGGACCGGCGACAAGGGGATAGGCCCGGACGGTGAAAGGAAATCGAATTTCGAACCTGGCATCGATCTGCATGCCAAGGTCACGGTATTCGGCGAGGGTTCAAGGGGTAGTCTTGCCAAGGATCTCATAAAAAAACTGGGCTTAGATGAAGGAAAAAACCCACAAACCTATGTATGCGGCGTGAAAGAGGTGTGGGAGGTTCCAGAAGAACGATTTGAGCCCGGCAGGGTCTTCCATAGTATGGGTTATCCACTTAAGAGCAATACCTATGGAGGGGGGTTCGTTTACGGGATGAAGAACAACATGGTTTCCCTGGGTCTGCTCACCGGGCTCGACAGCGACGACCCCTATCTCGATGCCCATCTCGAATTTCAAAAGTTCAAAGTCCACCCTTACGTATCTGAGATAATAAAGGACGGGACAATCATTCAGTACGGCGCGAAAACAGCACCAGTTGGAGGATACTTTTCGGTTCCAAAACTCGCCTTTGATGGCGGGCTCATCGTAGGTGATTCAGCGAGCCTCTTCGTCAGCCAAAAGATCAAGGGCATACACGTTGCTATGAAATCCGGCATACTCGCTGCTGAAACGATCCTTAACTCCCTCATGAAGGATGATTACTCGGCAGAGCAGCTTGAGAACTACCAAAACACGGTCTTGAACAGCTACATCGGTAAGGAGCTCCACAAGGTACGGAATTTCCATCAGGCATTCCAAAAGGGACTCTGGGTGGCCCTTATAAAGGCTGGATTCCAGTATATCCTAGGAGGAAGAATCCTGAAAGGGAGGCTCTCCACAGAGTCCGATTACGTGCACTGCACAAAGGTCATTGACTACTATGGCGCCGGTTCACCCACAGACGAGCAGAGAGGGGTTCCTAAATTCGATGGTAAGATAACATTTGATAAGGAATCCGATGTGTATTACTCCGGCGCTATTCATGAGGAACAACAGCCACCGCATCTCAAGATATCTGATCTCAACATCTGCTACACGACGTGCAGGGAACAATACCAGAACCCCTGCACACGATTCTGCCCTGCCAATGTGTATGAGATGGAGATTGACGAGGAAACGGGCAAGCCTACATTGAAATTAAATTTCTCTAACTGCGTCCATTGCAAGACATGCGATATCAAGGACCCGTTTGAGAACATCACCTGGGTTCCTCCAGAGGGCGGAGGAGGCCCGAAATACACCGTTGTGTAACGACCATTTTTTCTTGACAGCCTGTCTTTTTATCAATTATAGTTATTTTATAGCTAAATCATAGCTATGTTACTAGCCGCCTATATCAGCTAATATCTAAAATTTGTGTCAAGTTTTTGCTATTGATGTAGGATGATATAAGAAAAGGCAAAGGCATAAGGCATAAGGCCGTGCGCCATGCGCCTTGTGCCCTACGCCACATGATTAAAGCAATTTGGGTCATATCTTAATCCATTCGTTACTTGTTGGTTTGAGGCGGAGCTTCGCTAGCATTTGAGAGGCACGGAGATGGATATAATAGATGAAATTAAGCGTATCGTAGGAGATGAGAATACGTTTTCTGACCGAGTGGAATGTATCTGCAACTCGCGTGACGGGTCGGTACACGTGGGGATTCCCGATGCGGTAGTCTATGCGCGGACAGCGGAGCAGATATCCAGTATTATGCGACTGGCCAACCATGAGAAGGTCCCTGTAACAATCCAGGGTTCGGGAACGAGTCAGACCGGCGCCTCCCTACCGACTGAAGGGGGTATACTCCTTGATGTCCATAGGATGAATAGGATCCTGGAGATCAACGGAGATAATTTCTACGCGGTGGTGGAGCCGGGCGTGATCTGTATGGATTTAAACAGGCAACTTGCCAAACAGGGGCTCATGTTTCCCCCCAATCCGGGCAGCGAGCTCATCGCAAGCATCGGCGGTATGATGTCCACGAACTCAAGCGGGCACCGCGCCATAAAATACGGCACGGCAAGGGACTACGTGAAAGCCCTGAAAGTGGTCTTAGCAGACGGCACCGTTATTGAGACCGGCTCCAGAGCACCCAAATCATCCATGGGATATGACCTTAACCACGTCTTTGCAAGCTCGGAGGGAACGCTGGGGGTTATTACCGAGATCACGGTGAAGATCCGACCTCTTCCGGAGTATACTGCCCTGGCACTCGCGATCTTTAAGGACCTGGATGCCGGGGGCAAAGCGGTGAGCGATATCATCGCATCCGGGATACAGCTCACCGCGTGCGAGATCCTGGATAAGTACAGCCTCAAGATAGTCAAAGAATATATAGACAGAGATGTAACCAATATAGAGGCCATGCTTATTATAGAGCTCGATGGCGCCAAAGAAGTCGTAGCCAGGGACATGGACAGGATTGGGGAGATTTGCAAGAAATATCAGGTGGAGGATTTCACCTGGAGCGATAACCCGGCCAAGGCTGAAGAAATCATGGAGGCCAGAGGAAAACTGATACCAACGCTCTCAAGAATAAAACCAGGCTACCGGCTTGTTCCAATATCAGAAGATCTTGGCGTACCCCCATCAAAGATCCCTGAGACTATTAAGAAAGCACAGGCAGTCGCAGAAAAATACAACTTGCTGCTTACTACCTTTGGTCATATTGGAGATGGTAATGTACACACTACCTTTGTAACCGATATGCGAAGCCGGGATCAATGGGACAGGCTTAAACCGGCCGCTGATGAACTTGCTGAAATTGCCCTTGAGATGGGGGGCACCATTACCGCTGAGCATGGGACAGGTCTTGCTAGGGCGCCATACATAGAAAAGCAGATGGGCCATGGATTAGATGTGATGAGGGCCATCAAAAAGGCCCTCGATCCCAACAACATACTAAATCCCGGCAAAATGGGGCTTGACCACAATAAACACGATATCTACGACTATTTTGCCTTCAAGCCCCTTCTCGAGCACCCCGAAGGACTTAACTCCTTCGGCTACGATGCGGATAACGAGATCCTTGCATGCATCAACTGCGCATTCTGCCGCCTCGGCTGTCCTACCTATGAGGTAACACAGCTTGAATCCAGAAATGCCAGGGGCAGGAACATCCTTGCCTTCAACCTGATGACCGGACAAATTGGGCCTTCCAAGGAGCTGGCTGAATCCTTCTATACCTGTACGACGTGTAATTCATGCACCCAGTTTTGTCCCGCCCAAATCAAGGTGGATGAGATTATCCAGAAGGGCAGAGAGAAGCTCTTTGCCTCGGGAGCTGCCCCTGAGCCCGTCATGGCTCTGAGGGAGAGCATCCTTAGCACGGATAACGTCTATGCCGCGAAAAAGGGAGATAGGGTCGCCATCTTTCCAGCATCGGTCAAGAAAAGGATGGAGTCCGGCGTGATCAAGAAAAAGGCGCCAACGCTCCTCTTTATGGGTTGCGTATCAAGCTACCTCGATATGAAGATCGTGCCGAGCTTCCTTAAGATCATGGATACTGCCGGTGTGGATTACACCCTTTTAGGGGAAGGGGAAATCTGCTGCGGATTTCCGCTGCATCTTATGGGCGATCTGGAAAAATTTAGGGAAACTGCCAGAAACCTCATTGAACGCATAAAGGCCACTGGTGCAAAGGAGTTGGTGACTCCTTGTGCCGGGTGCTATAAGACGTTCAGAAAATTCTACCCCGAAGTAGGCGACCTGGGAGTAGCGGTATATCATTCCGTTCACTATATCCAGAGATTACTAGAGGATAAGAAGCTTACGTTGGGTGGCGACCTTAACAAAAGGATCACCTACCATGATCCCTGTGACCTTGGCAGGACCTTTCAGATCTTTGAGGAGCCACGCGAGATACTCAAGGCCATTCCCGATGTCGATTTCGTTGAGATGGCCAGAAACCGCCTGAAAGCTAGATGCTGTGGGGGCGGAGGAAGCGTTATTGCACTTGAGCCAGAGCTTGCAGCGGAAATGGCAGCTGTTAGGGTGCGAGATGCCATGGAGGTAGAGGCGGAGATCATCGTCTCCGGATGCTCGGCCTGTAAGGATAACCTCAGAAAGGGAATAAAATACATCCCCAAGGAAGAGCGGCCAAAGATCAAGGTCATGGATATTACCGAAATAGTCGCCGATTCTCTTGTTTAATGTTCCTTGAGTTTATGGAGTTTTTTCCAAGATATCAGTATGCTATTTCCTTTAGATGAAGCCTGTTGATCTTCGGCCTGGAAGCTTCACCAACAAACCCAATCAACTCAATGAACTCAAGAAACCATTACAAAGGAGGAAAACATGACAACAAGCAAATGGATGCACGCAGGCACTGTTGTCAAAATGAATGCCATCAATTATCCCGACAAACTGGGATGGCAGGACAAATCCAAGGAGTACACCTTCAAGGAGTGGAATGAGAGGGCCTGCAGGCTAGCGCATGGGCTTTCAGGGTTAGGCGTTGGCTATCAAGAGAGATTCGCCGTCCTGGCTTACAATCGCGGCGAGTGGATGGACATCTACGCTGGGTGCGCCAAGGGCGGTCAGATTATCGTTCCCCTCATGTTTCGGCTCGCACCGCCGGACATCGAATATATCGTCAACCACTCGGATTGTAAGGCCTTCATCGTGGAGCAGCCCTTTGTGGATATGATAAACGGCATCAAGGATAAGCTTCCCGTTCCAAAGGATGCATACATCTACTTGGGAGAAAAGCCCGTTCCAGAGGGCTATATCGGCTATGAAGAATGGCTCTCTAAGTCATCTCCGGAAGAGCCGGATATTATGGTAGACAGTGATGATATCTGGACCTTTATGTATACCTCGGGAACAACGGGAAGACCGAAAGGCGTGGTGAAGACCCACGAAAGCTACCATGCCCAATATGTCCTAAACATCATAAACCAGGGCGTCATACCCGCCGATAAAGTGATGCTGGTGATGCCCATGTGCCACGTAAACTCCATATTCTACTCCTTTCCCTATACCCTGGTGAGCGCCCCGGTGTTCGTGTACAATATGGTAAGCTTCGATCCTGAAGACCTGCTCAGGACCATAGAGAAATACAAGATCACCTTTACCTCACTGGTTCCAACCCACTACATTATGATGCTCTCCCTTCCCGACGAGGTGAAAAATTCGATCGATGTATCCTCTATTCGGCAGCTCCTTGTATCCTCGGCGCCTGCCAGAAAGGAACTTAAGCTGGCGATTATGGACTACTTCAAAAAGGCAGAACTCTGGGAGGCCTACGGCACTACAGAAGGCGGCCTGGTCACACTCCTAAGGCCGGAGTGGCAGTTCGAGAAGCTCGGCTCTATCGGCAAGGAGATCTTCGGCACGGACAGGATCAAGATCCTCGATGAGGACAGAAATCCCGTACCCGACGGTGACGTGGGAGAAGTCTTTTACAGGACACCCATGATCTTCAAGGAATATTGGAAAGAGCCGGACAAGACCAAGGATGCCTTTGAGGGAGAGTGGTCCTCTGCTGGAGATATGGCCACAAGGGATGAAGACGGCTTCTATACCTTGGTGGACAGGAAGGCGAATATGATCATCACAGGCGGGGAGAATGTATATCCCTCGGAGGTGGAAAATATCCTGGGAGCCCACCGCGCGGTAAAGGATATGGCGGTAATCGGCGTTCCCGACGATAAGTGGGGTGAGGCCGTGAAGGCAGTGGTTATCCTGCATGATGACTACTCTGCCAGCAATGAGCTTGCAAAGGAGATCATGGATTTCACCAAGGGCAAGATCGCGGGCTTCAAGAGACCGAAATCGTTGGATTTCATCAAGGAAGAGGAGATGCCTCGCACCGGTACCGGAAAGATCTTGCACAGGATTTTGAGAGAGAAATATGGAACGTGGAGTAATGCTTAAAAGGTAAGCGGCAAACAAGAAAAAGTAGGCAGCAAGAACATTAACACTCATTACCGAATAGAAGATGTTTGAATCACCGGGTACGTTCAACACAACCATACAAGCAGGAGGATAATAGAGATGCTAACAAAAGCCTATATTCCGTACAAAGGGTACTACTCAACCCCGTTCTGCCGATGGCAGGGCACCATGGCGAATGAGAACGCCATCGAATTGGGAGCGAAAACTGCTCAGCGATGGATCAAGAAGAACAACATAGATCCTACTATCTTTGATTACATGTACTTTGGAATTACCGTTGCGCAACATCACCTCTTCTATAGTCACACCTGGGCGGCTGCCCTGCTCGTGGACGGCCAAAAGGACCTGCCGGCCCTCATGGTCCATCAGGCATGCACGACCTCGACAACCTGTGCTCATTTAGCAGCCGTTAACATAGAAGTGGGAACCTACAACACAGCCTTTGCCCTGATGGCAGACCGTTGCTCCAATGGTCCTCATACTGTCTGGGCAAACCCCTTCGGCCCCGGCGGAGAGGTGGAGTCGGAAAACTGGATGATGGATAACTTCAACGGAGACCCCTGGGCCAGACTAAAGATGATCCAGACCGCCGAAAATGTGGCCAAAGAGATCGGTACCACGAGAGAGGAGTGTGATGCGGTTACCCTCCGCAGATATGAGCAATATCAGGATGCCCTGAAAAACGACAGGGCCTTCCAGAAGAGATATATGTTTCCAGCAGAGGTGAGGGTATCGAAGAAAAAGACTGTTTTTGTCGAGCAGGACGAGGGTGTGACGCCGACCTCTGCCGAAGGCCTCGCCAGGCTCCGGCCCGTTGAGCCGGATGGCACGCACACCTTCGGCGCCCAAACCTTTCCCGCCGATGGGAACTGCGGCATTATCGTCACTACCCGGGATAAAGCCAAGGATCTGAGCGCTGATCCGAAGATCGAAATCCAGATAGTCTCCTACGGCTTCGCGAGAGCCAAAAAGGGCTATATGGCTGCGGCCCCGGTACCGGCGGCAGAGATGGCGCTTCGGAATGCCGGCATCACGGTGAAGGATCTCAAGGCGGTCAAAACCCACCAGCCATTCGCCGTGAATGATATCAACATGGCCGTCAAGATGGGGATGGATGTGAACTGGATGAACAACTACGGGAATTCTCTCATCTATGGCCACCCCCAGGGACCCACTGCCGGTAGGATCATGATTGAGCTTTTCGAGGAAGTAGTGATGCTCGGCGGCGGATACGCCCTATGGGCCGGTTGTGCCGCTGGTGATACGGCTGCTGCTATGGTCTTCAAGATAGGCTAATGAAAAATTTCAAGTTTCCCCTCCCCTTGTGGGAGGGGATTATGGGGAGGGGGCACCCTCACCCCTACCCTCTCCCATCGAGGGAGAGGGATTTTTTTGACTTTTTACAAAACCATCAAACGTTATGCGCCCTAAACTCTGCCCTTGGCTATAACCGCAGCACCAAGAGCAGCAGTAAGTTGTGGTTCATCCGGCACTATGACATCGCAACCTGTTATCTCCTCAACCGCACGTACCAGGCCTTTATCCAGAGCTCCGCCGCCCACAAGCGCATACTCCCTCTCAAGGCCTACCCGCTCTGCAAGGCCATGGATTTGGGCTGCCAGGGCCCTGTGAATCCCGGCCAGGAGATCCTCCTTGGTCGCTCCCTCGGCTATTCGTGAAACGGCCTCTGTCTCTGCAAACACCGCGCACCCCGTGCTAAAATCCACCCTTTTGGTGGAACGAAGAGCCAGGTCCCCTATCTCCTCGATCCTTACCTGGAGTACCTTTGCTATAATCTGTAATATGCGGGCAGAACCTCCGGCACACTTGCCGCTCAACAGAAAGTTCAGGAGATTCCCGCTCCCGTCAATGCGAAAGGCCTTGCTGAAAAGGTCGCCTACATCCACGGCAGTCCGTACCCCGTGAGAAAGGAAAAAGATCCCCTTGCTGTGGCAGGTAATATCTGTAACCACCTCCTGTGCGAATCCTACGTTCTTCGCACCGTACCCGGTAGCAAGGGTATAGGAAATATCTCCCGATCGTATGCCCGTCATTGAGAGGAGATTGTCCCTGATCGTATCAGCGGTCTTTCGATAATCTCCTCCTGATGGAACAACAACAGATCCCATGATCTCTTTTTCATGCATAAGCAGCCCCTTGGAAAAGGCGGAACCGACATCAATACCTAGTATAAACGGCATTTTGTTACCCTCCCTCTCTCAGAACACCTCGAATCGAGAATTATTTGCCAGAGCGCTTGGCGCTCTGTTGATACGCTCTCTTTGCACTTATCCCCATCATTAATCCAGCCTCTTTCTAAACCGTTTGACCGCGCCGATGAACACAATCAAACCCAGCACCATCATGGCGAGAAATTGCGGCCAGAGGATCGCCATACCTACCCCCTTCAAAAATACACCACGTACGATAACCAGGAAATACCGCAATGGGTTCAGATAGGTAAGCCATTGAATGGCCGTCGGCATGCTGGCTATGGGGAACACGAATCCGCTGAACATGAAGAAGGGCATGATGAAAAAAAAGGTGGTCATCATGGCCTGCTGTTGTGTCGCGGAGATGGTTGATATGAACAGCCCTATCCCCAACGTACTTAAGAGAAAAATGCATGCCGCAACGACAATAAGTAAGAAGTTGCCCTTAATGGGGATGGAGAACCAGATGATAGCAAAGCCGATCACCATAATCATGAGTGTCTGGGTAATGATGATATAGGGCAGGATCTTTCCCAAAATAAACTCAATGGGTCTCAGCGGTGTCACGATAAGTTGTTCGATCGTTCCGGATTCCTTTTCCCGGATGATGGCCATAGAGGTAAGAAGCAAAGAGAGGATCATAATCAGAATGGCCACGATGCCCGGCACAAAGTAGTTCCGGCTATCAAGGTTCGGGTTATACCATGTCCGTATTCGAGCATCTATCTTCCCGTAATCCAATCTCTGCTTGTAACGCTCTTTGATCATAGCTTGATTGAACCCCTCGAGGACAAGTGAGGTATACGCGATTCTCAAGGAGGCCATATTGCTCATGCTTCCATCGGCAAGGATCTGGACAGGGGCTGAATCACCGCTTCTTATGCGCTCAGTGAAGTCAGGGCCGATCTTAAGCGCCAGGTCTACCTTTCTCCTGAGCAATACTTCCTCTAACTCCTTTGGATGATGCGTGTAATGGGTTATCCGAAATGTCCTGTTCGCATTCAAGGCGTCCATCAGCAATCGACTCTCTCGGGTACGAGCCTGATCAACAACGCCGACCCTCACATCCTTTACCTCGGTGCTGAGCACGTAGCCGAAGATGAGCAGCTGCGCAAAGGGAGCGATAATCAACAATGGCCTGACTTTTTTGTCTCTGAAGAGCTGGATGAACTCCTTTCGGACCAATTCCCGTATCCTGAGCCAGCTCATGTCACATTCCCTCTTTTCGCAATAGGGCAAAGCCAACGTTTGAAAGGACTGCCAGCATGCCGACAAGTATGAGGTAGCTCGGCCACAAGTGTGCGAGACCAAGGCCTCGGAGATAGAGCCCGTTGAGTATATCGATGAAATAGGTGGCAGGAATGACATACGTAAGCATTTGGAATATCTTCGGCATATTTCCTACAGGAAAAACGAAATTGGAGAGCAAGAGGGAGGGTAGAAAGGTGATCAGTATGGCCATCATGTTTGCGACGAGCTGGGATTTCGTTGCAATGGAGATGAGAAGCCCCAGACTCAAAGCAACCGATATGTAGATCGTGGCTGCAAGCACCAGCAAGGAGAAGCTTGACTTCATTACCACGCCGAAGAGCACCTGTCCCATAAAAACCGCCATCAATACATCAGCTAGCGCAATCAAAAAATAGGGAATGGCCTTGCCCGCCAACAACTCGCCTCCTCCTATGGGCAGCGAGCGTAAGGTTTCCATGGTACCGCTTTCATACTCACGGGCAATCACCAGCGAGGTCAGCATTGCCCCTACAATCATGATAATGATCGCGATAATACCCGGCACGATAAAATTTCGGCTGTCAAGATCCTCATTGAACCATACCCGTATCCGTCCATCCACCGGGGCCTTTATGCTCTCCATCCCCTTGCGATTGAGAAAATCGAGGAGGCAATCGTGATTGTAGGCCTCCACAAAGGCGGTGATGTATCCTCTCGATATACCGGCAAAATTTGGGTCGCTTCCATCAAGCAGCGCCTGGATAGACGCCTCGCGGTCTGCCTTGAGATCCTTGGTCCATCCAGGAGGGATCACGATGGCCATGGTGGTAAGACCTCGATCGAGGTACTGTACTGCGGAGCGGGAAGCATCGAGGTGGCGAATGATCTCAAAATAAGAAGATGCGTTGAGTCTCCGGACAAAATCGCGGCTTTCCCCTGTCTTATCATAATCCACGATCACGGTCCTCACGCTATCGACATCCATTCTCAGGGCATAGCCGAACATAAGAATCAGCAGCAGAGGGATCACAAATGCCAGATAGAGGCTCCTAAAATCCCTCACCA
>Ga0315553_10003535_pt1 | contig 12112 bp, 17 predicted proteins | sample SalMarSW160140MG_FD_203099 | JGI IMG/M metagenome (GOLD analysis project Ga0315553, IMG submission 203099) | Salt marsh sediment microbial communities from the Plum Island Ecosystem LTER, Massachusetts, United States - Salt Marsh Sediment SW1601-40 ... | reverse complement strand
ATGTCAGTCTGCCTTCATCCAACGCTAAGATGAGTAAGCTATATGTGTGGTTTGCTTTTCTGCGACTCATGCTATTAATTGTCCAATTCCTGGTCATGGTTGGTTTTGCAGAAATCAACCTAAGCTAATGTCAGGCGGGCTTGCGTCAAGAACGAGGATTTGTGGGGTGGGCTATGGAAAAGGGTCAAACTTTCACCTGGTCAAGGACTTATACAGCTGAGGAAGTCCGCACCTTCAGCCAGATCTCAGGCGATAAGGGAGAGCATCACATCCTCCCGGATGAGCAGGGACGCCTGATCGTGCAGGGGTTGCTGACGGCCACACTTCCCTCCAAGATCGGGGGGACATCAATTTCATTGCCTGTGACATGCATTTTCAGTTCCAACGTCCGGTATATACCGGTGATACGATCACCTGCCACGTAACCCTGGATGAACTTGAGCCGCTGCCGAACCACACCAGGCTTCAAAGCAGCTGGATATGCACAGACCAGGACGGGGAGGTCGTGATGACCGGGGGGTCGGCGGGCATCATTCGTAGGTAGTATGTATATATGTACAATCGAGGTTCCGAAACCCCAAACATCTCAATCACCCGAAGCGTATTGAATGAAGGTCGAATGATGCTTATACTCGAGTCAGGATCAGTTTCTTCATCATCCGGACTAAAGTAGGTCAGCTGCCTGCGGGGAGCGGCCAATGCTTGAATCGATCATCCGAGCAAGTGCTATTGTGTGCGGTTTGGTCGTGATCCTGCTCCCTCTGGCCCTGGTATATCGCCAGCGGTCTCGTATCAACGACTCAGAACGGCAGCGTAGGCCAATCTCACTGCGGGTTCCAGCAACATTCACGCTATCTGCGTTGTACGTCCTTGGTGGGATCTTGCTGTGGAAGCCCGTCTGGGAATCAATCAGCGAGTCCTTGAACAGCATGGTGCTGATCCTGGGCTCGCTCCTGTACTTCCCGGGGATCGCGCTCTACCTGTGGGGTTTTTTCACTTTGGGTAAGATGTTCGCGGTCTCGAGCAGCAGGGCTGCCGCGCTCTACCCGGACCAGGTGCTGATTGAGTCTGGCCCCTATCATTATCTCCGCCATCCAATGTATATGGGGGTAATCTTGGCTGCGCTGGGTGCAGCGCTGATCTTCCGTACCTGGGCTATGGTCCTATACAGCTTAACTGCACTCAGCGTGCTGCTTAGAGCTCGTAGAGAGGACGAGCTGCTCGCCGTGCATTTCGGAGCGCGTTGGGAAGAGTACCGGGCGCGTGTTCCAGGGTGGCTGCCGCGATTGCGGCGTCCGGGTTCAAACTCACTACATGGGGCGGGGGACGAATAAGCCTCCTCGTGAACGGCCAATGGAATATGCTCGAGCTGTCGGCCACAACCGCGCGATAATGGGGCGAGGTTCCCTATGAACAATTGTCCCGGTAGTAACCTTGGAGGTTCGCAGATGAATGCAAGCAGCCTGATCCGGGCAATCATCGGCTTTGCTCTTTACCTTGGTCTCGTTCCAGCAATTCTATTCTTGGCCGCGGGCACGCTGAGCTGGCCTGAGGCGTGGGTTTACATCGCACTACTCCTGTTATCCACCATCATCAGCCGATTGATCATCTGGGTTCGCAACCCGGATCTGCTTCGAGAACGCGCAAATTTCACTCGATCTGAAGGAGTACCCGCAAAGGACCGGCTTCTGGTCTTGACCTCGGTCTTGCTTGGCCCGGTGGCATTGATGGTAACCGCAGGACTTGACCATCGCTACCAGTGGTCTCCACAGCTGGCAACTGGATGGCGTGTCAGCGCCGGGTTGCTGATGCTGCTTGGATATGCCCTTGCGGTTTGGGCGATGATCGCCAACCCCTACTTTTCCGCTGTAGTTCGAATCCAGGAGGACCGTGGGCAGGTTGTCGTTACGGAAGCTCCCTATACCTTTGTTCGCCACCCGGCCTACAGCGGCGCCTTTCTGGGCAATCTCACGTTACCAATCATGTTAAATTCGCTCTGGGCTTTACTTCCCAGCCTGCTGCTCATGATTCTCCTCATTTCTCGAACTAAACTTGAGGACGATCTCCTGCAAAGTGAGTTGGCAGGCTACCGCGAGTACTGCACGAAGACTCGCTATCGTCTGGTTCCCTGGATCTGGTGAGCTATTTTGCCGGTTGGAAGCGTATGGTTTTACCCGGAGCTCAACGGATGATAGATAGCCGGGCTCATGTGCTTGCCAGTGTACGGTCCAAATTCAGGACGAACGAACGGGAAGTGTTATGTCAGAAGGTGAGCGTCCCATTAGCCGAGTTAATCGCTCCAAGCAAGATGCACGCCGGAGCTACGATCGGCTCAGCGGCATCTATGATCTTTTGAGTGGCACAAGTGAGTGGCGTTTCGTCCAGATCGGATTGGACCAGCTGCAAGCAGCTCCTGGTGAGAAAATTCTTGAGATCGGGTTTGGGACCGGGCGGGCGATGTGCAAGCTGGCCGAGGCAGTTGGAGATTCGGGAACCGTTGATGGCCTGGACATCTCACCGGGTATGCGTTCGGTAGCCATGCGCCGGCTTGAGAGTGCGGGAGTATCCGAACGTGTCCGGCTGGAGTGTGGAGATGCTGCCAGGCTCCCTTACCAGGATCAGATCTTTGATGCGCTCTTCATGAGTTTCACCCTCGAACTTTTTGACACCTCCGAGATCGGTATCGTCCTCAATGAGAGCCGGCGCGTGCTCCGCCCTGGCGGCCGTATCGCCATCGTTGCGATGTTGAAAACCGAGCGGGAGAATCTGATGACCTGGATGTATGCTGCCGCGCATCGTTGGATTGAACGCTTTGCAGACTGCCGGCCAATCTACCCGGAACAGGAGCTGCTACGGGCCGGATTTCAGATTCGCGAGGTTCAGCAGCATCGCATGTGGGGCTTACCAGTGGCTGTTGTCCTGGCGGAAAGCCCGGTTGGATAACATTTCCACTGGCTGGGAGTCAGGATCCTAACATACAGCATGACGAGGATTCGCCAACGCCGCAGGATTATAAGGAGGAATTCCATGGAAATGATTAAGGCCGTGGGTGCGCCAGCGGCGATTGGTCCCTACAGTCATGCTGTGCGGGCAGGGGATGTGCTTTACTGTTCTGGCCAGACCCCAATCAACTCGGAGACAATGACACTGATTGAAGGTGGGATTGAAGAGCAAACCGAGCGAGTACTGGCAAACCTCGAGTTGGTTCTCGCCCAGGTAGGACTCAGCCTGATGGATATCGCTAAGACCACGGTCTTTCTGAAGTCGATGGATGACTTTCAGGGCATGAATGCAGTCTACGAGAGGATGTTCGGAGATCACCGGCCGGCCCGGACAACCGTTTCGGTGCGCGCCAATCCCCTCGATGCGCTGGTTGAGATCGAGTGCATTGCTAGTTATGACCGTCTGAACCAACGCTGACTGCAGCGGAGTGTCTGAATATCTCTCTGCCTATAGAACGCTTCTCTTGTCTTGGCAAGGGATCTGTACCCAGGCTTGATTGAATGGGTTTAGGGAAGGTCAATGCGAGGCATGAAGGTGTCGATATTCTATACTTCATTCGCAATTACAGTGATTTCGAGCGTTCTCTACCATGTTTTCCAGCGTGCCATTGCCCCGGGTGTCAACCCTGTCCTAAGCTAGATGGTGACCTATATAGCGGCGATTGTGCTATCCGCACTCCTGCTATTGATCTCTCCCCTGCGATCCTCGTTAGGGGCGGCCATCAGTGAGCTGAATTGGGCGAGCCTCGCTTTGGCGGTGGCGATCGTTGGGCTGGAAGTCGGCTTCCTGCTTGCGTACAGGGCAGGCTGGAATGTGAGCCTGGCTGGTGTAGCGACGAATGTTGCCGGGGCGCTGGTGTTATTGCCGATCGGGATCACGATTTTCAAGGAGCGGCCTTCAGCATTGAACCTCGTTGGGGTCGTTGTTTGTCTACTCGGCTTATGGATGATCAATGCACGGCAGTGAGGTGGATTTCGCCCTGTGAGGTCTTATTTACGGAGGATGGTTATGGAAGTTCTGGATCGTCCTCTTCATTCGTCGCGTGTTCGGTTTCCGATAGGATATTCAGGCAGTCCTGGCAGGATGCTTTGCTACTCTAGGATGCATTGAAAGAGGGCTCATCTATCTCACACCTGAACCTGTTGCTTGAAATCGAGATCTATACTGGCGAAATAATCAGTGGGTGAGGGGGAGAGGAAGATCAATGAAAAGGTCGCGTTGGGAAAATCGTGCCCTCCTCTGCGGGACATTCTTCTGCGCATTGTCAGCGGTGCACCTGATCGATGAGTTTCTTTGGGATGCGCCGGCTGAGTTCCATCTCTCGGTAGATATTACGCTCCTGCTGGCGTTACTCTACATGCTATCTATCATAGGCCTGCTGGTGCTTGCCGGCCGTGGATCGCCGGGTGGATTCGGCGGCTTGTCTCTGGGCGGGGGACTGATCATGCTCGCGGACTCGCTCAAGCATGGCACCGAGATCATCCAACCCGGCATATGGAGATCTGGGTTTTCTTCGGAATTGCTGGCATTTGGACTCACGGTTGCAGCTGGGGCGACTGCAGTCACCTCTTTCCTCGCCTGGCGAGAGCTCCGTATGTCAAGGTTATAAAGTGTGGGCTGTAGCGTCTGTACTGGCAGGGAGCCATAGAACAGTGCATGTCCGGGAGGGCTCCCGCATGATAGCTGGAGTGGTCCCATGTAGAAACGAATCTTCGCATAGCCAGCTCGACTAAGCTATACGCATTATCGGGCCGGGTTATGAGTGCATATATCATTTACTAAAAAGGGTTAGAATAACCATCGGAAATTTAAGTGATGGATGAACACTGAAGCGCATGAAGTTGGGAAGACGAAGAATGCCGGCTCTCAAATCGGCGTTCGAAAGACGATTGCATGTTCGTTTAAGGTCGCTTGGCGTCTGATTGCTTCACCTGAAGGCCTGATGATCTGGTCAGGTGGTGGCTCGGTTCAGGGGTGGATGCTGGGCGCGGCGCTACGTTTTCCGGATGGCACCCACGGGCAGGTTCGGGTGTTTGAACCTAATTCACACATCCGCATAACCTGGCATCCCCCGGGATGGATCCGTCCATCGATCATTCAGGTCAGGATCATTGATCATGGCGATCGGACCGTGATCGCGTTTCACCAGGAGCAATTGCCCGATGCCACACAACGCGAACAGAGGCGGGCGTGCTTCAGGCGAGCGATGGGAAAACTCGAAGATCTCCCTCAGAACTGATCGAGCCTGCGTTTAGCCACATGGAGAGTGGGTTGGTCACACGCAAGCTCGCTAGAGCAAGGCAAGACGGATGAACTTGACAGATTTTGTACCAACAGACTCAGCAGTTGAACCGAACAAGGCAGCATGCGGGAGGCATATACAGGATGAAACAACGTGAATTTTCATTTGCTGGAGCTGGTGGTGATTCGATGTTTGGCCAGGTCTGGCAGCCGCCTGGGGATCCTAGGGCGATTTTAGCTATTGTCCATGGCCTTGGAGAATACTCCGACCGATACCATAACTTCGTGCAGCCGCTCATGTCGGCCGGGATCGAGATCTGGGCCTATGACCTACGCGGACACGGCCGCTCGGCGGGTAGAAGGGGTCATATCCGTAAGTGGGGAGAGTATCGCCAGGATCTTGATCTCTTCTTGAGGCGAATTGCCGAAGACCAACCGGCTAAGAAATTATTCCTCTATGGACAAAGCCTGGGTTCGCTCATCGTTGTGGACTATGTCCTCCGTGACCCGGTTAACCTGGAAGGCGTTATCCTGAGCGGATTAGCGACGGAACCGGTGGGTCTTACGACGCCCGTACGGATCATGATAGCCAAACTGCTCTCCAGGGTGTGGCCGACATTCGCGATGTTAATCGGGATCAAGGGGGACCAGCTTACACATATCACGAGCGTAGCGAAGGCCTATGATGAGGACCCGCTCATTTTAAGCCAGGGAACCGTACGCTTCGCTGCCGAAGGCCTGGCGACGATTGATTTCATCAAGCGCGAGACATCCCGCTTCTCGCTACCCCTGTTGATTCTGCATGGTGGGGATGATCCGGTTAATGCTCTTTCTGGAGCGGAAACGTTCTATGAGCAAGCCGCTTCTGCGGATAAACAGCTCAAGATCTACCCTGACACTCTCCACGAACCGCATAACGATGAGGTCTCCCACCAAGTTATACGCGATGTTATGGCATGGATTGAAGCACACATCGAGTAATTGCTCTTCCTGATATCCGAGACAAGAGGCTGGAGGTAGATCAGGGTTTTGCCTTCGCTGAGGAGGGTGAGGTGAATCGATCGATACTGAAACGGATATTGAACATCCTGGCCTATGTCGTCCTGGTCGGCGTGAATGCATTCGCCAATATACTCCCGTTGAACGGGCTTAATACGGGAGAAATTTCGGATCGCTTCCAGACATTTTTTGTCCCGGCCGGTTACGTTTTTTCTATCTGGGGACTGATCTACATTGGGCTTGGTGCGTTCGCAATCTACCAGGCGCTTCCTTCGAATAAAGAAAACCAACTTCTGGGCCGGATCGATTTTCTCTTTCAACTCAGCTGTGTGGCAAATATCGCCTGGCTGTTCCTGTGGCATTATGAAAAATTCCCGTTGACGCTTGTAGCGATGTTCGGTCTGCTGGCTATACTGCTGCTTATCTACACCCGCCTCGAGATCGGAAAAGGCTCGACGACACGCGGATTATTTTGGGCCGTGAATATTCCCTTCAGCTTGTACCTTGGTTGGATTAGTGTTGCTTCGATCGCCAATGCAGCGCAGGTCCTCGATTTTGTGGGATGGAACGGTTGGGGGATCGCGCCGGAGATGTGGACTGTCGCGATGCTGATCGTCGCTGCCGGCCTGGCAAGCCTGATGGCAATCTCGCGCGGGGATGTCGCTTATTTATTGGTGCTTATCTGGGCTTCAGTCGGGATTGCAGTGAAGCAGGAAGCGACACCGATCGTGGCCATTACCTCGTGGTCAGTGGCAGGGTATATCGCATTTATGCTGCTGATTGCGTTTATCCAACGCCGGCGGGTTGTAGATCTGGCCTCCAACTGAGCCGCTCCTCCACCAGCTTTATGCACTCAATTCTCAGGCGCGGGAATCATTTGCCTATGGATCAGGCCTGATGATGCTGGTACAATCGGCCTCGCGTCGAAGCAGATAATGGGTCCTTGCATTGCTAAAGACAGTAAGTATACCCACGGGTGGAAGGTGACATATGCAAAACATCAAGATAAGATCCAACCCAAACATGCAATTATTTGTGGTGGCTATCTCCGCCTTTTAGGCGCTGGTGAGTAACATCTGGTGAATTGGTCAACCCAGTTCACCCGTGAATGCCCCGGGTAGATGGAATTACCATCCCGGGTAGGAACCTGCAAAGATACGAATCAAAGGTCTCCGGCACAGCATCAAGCCTCTCGGCAGCACCATCAAATGGCCATGACCCACCACAATTTACCCTGGCTCGGAGGCTTTGATGTGGTTCTCAACAACGCGCACACAACTGCATAAGACATACCACGAATTTCCCAGGCCGTTCTGGACTCTGGTCATTGTCACCTTCATCGATCGGCTCGGTGGCGCACTCCTCTTTCCGTTCTTTGCACTCTATATCACCGGCAAGTTCGGCGTTGGGATGACGCAAGTTGGCGTGCTCTTCGCTGCATTCTCCTTTTCCAGCTTTGTCGGGACGATCCTGGGCGGTGCGCTCACCGACCGCCTCGGCCGCAAGGGCATGCTCATCTTCAGCCTGGTCTCAACCTCCTTCAGTTCGGTCCTGATGGGGCTGGTGGATACCCTCTCACTGTTCTTCGTGATCGCACTCCTGGTGGGCATTTTCACCGATGCCGGTGGACCTGCCTACGAGGCGATGGTGGCAGACCTGCTACCCGAGAAAAAGCGCGCACAGGGTTATGGCATCTTAAGGGTGGCGTTCAACGTTTCAGTGGTTATCGGGCCAGCGATTGGCGGATTCCTGGCCACCCGGTCCTACCTGGCGCTGTTTATCACCGACGCTGTCATCAGCCTGATCGCGGCGACTGTAGTCTGGAGGGCCATGCCGGAAACTCGGCCCGAGGGAGACCCGGACCAGGCTCTCGAATCAGTAGCTGGCACATTCAAGGGTTACCTGCAGGTGCTGCGTGATTCGACCTTCATGCTTTACTTGGCAGCCGTCATGCTGATGAGCCTTGTGTATATGAATATGAGCACCACGCTCGGTGTGTACCTGCGCGACACGCACCAGGTCCCTGAATCTGGGTATGGATGGATCCTCAGCCTGAATGCCATCCTAGTCGTCTTGTTCCAATTTCCCATCACAAGGAAAATCGAAAAACGCCCACCGATGCTGATGATGGCGCTTGGAACCGCGCTCTACGCGATCGGGTTCGCAATGTATGGGTTCGTCAGTTTGTATGTGTATTTCCTGCTGGCAATGGTGGTGATCACGATCGGCGAGATGCTGGTCGCTCCAGTCGGTAAGGCGATTGTTGCGAAATTTGCACCCGAGCACATGCGTGGGCGCTACATGGCTGTTTCCGGCTTTTCCTTCCTGATCCCCTTCGCGGTCGGCCCGCTCCTGGCCGGGATCGTGCTCGATACGATGGATCCACGTTTGCTATGGTACTTCGCCGGGCTGGTGGGCGTGCTCTCGGTCATGGGCTTTCTATGGCTGAATCGCTGGGTCGATCCTGCGGTAGTGGAGCTCGGCCAGGGCGAAGCACGCTCAGGGTAATTCGGGATTTCTTCTTTGGGTTGGTATAAGGAAGTTGAGAGGACAGATTCTACGACGAACCTCATTGACTCGTGTGTCATGGGCATAAGTGCGTCCAAAGTGAGCAGGTATTTGTACTTATGAGCGCTTCAACTCGGAAAAAGAGTGGTTATGGCTGCTCGCTCCCCGAGAAGCGATTGATTGCACAACTTGATCCGGAGTGCGCATTACGCGACAATAACGGCAACGAGCAATTCCGGCAGCGCGCAGAGCCTAATATTGTAGGTTTGCGAACGGTACCGGAGTGATGGTGAAAGGAAACCCGATGCCTGATGTCTCCACACAAAAACGGGTCCATAATATGCTTCTCGGTCGCTTTGAGCGACCAGCGCTGCAGTGGCTTGCCCGCCACACGCCGGCACGTATGACGCCGGATTGGTTGACAGGGATCGGGATTGTGGGATCGATCCTAGTTTTCACCGGCTACACGCTGACCCATTTCTCCCCGCACTTCCTCTGGTTGGCGACCTTTGGTTTTATTATCAACTGGTACGGCGATAGCCTGGACGGCACTCTGGCCAGGTATCGAAAAATCGAGCGCCCGCGTTTCGGGTTCTTTGTCGATCATACCGTCGACGCGTTCAGCCAGGTCATGGTCTTCCTCGGGCTAGGATTCTCCCCCTATGTCCGGCTCGATATCGCCACCCTCGCGCTGGTGGGATATCTCTTGATCTCAATTGTCCTTTACATCTATGCGTATGTAACGGGAATATTTAAGATTTCCTACGCCCGTATTGGACCAACCGAGATGCGGGTCATCGCCATACTGATCAACCTGGTGGTTTACTTCTTCGGAAACCCAAGTTTCACATTGTTTGAACGCAGCCTCACATTATTTGACTCTGTGGTCATGGTCATTGCCATCGCTCTGATGCTTGCCTACGCGATCACTTCACTGCGCTACGTATTCAGTCTGGCCGGGATTGATGCGGCTTCCCCAAAGGATGAGGCCTAGGTTACCTTTCCTTCCTGGCCAAGAAGCAGGGCATAGCCGAGCGAAGGTTGTTCGGCGGGCTTTCTTTCATGCTCCACGGTACTATGTTGTGCGGAGTCTTGCGAAGATCTCATCGTTCGCGTTGGACCTGCGATGACTGATCAAGCGTTGAGCGAACCATCGACACGTGCGTTCGATTTTATTGGTCGTCCGATGCGGGGTTGGGTTGTGGTTGAGCCCACCGGCTTAGAAGATCAAAAGAAATTGCTGGATTGGATCAAACGCGGTTATTCGTTCGCAAGCTCACTGCCACCCAAAGGTGTGTCCTGACGGTGCAGGGAGGCAAAAGAAGGACTTAGTATGAGTGCTCTAATCTCACGAGCTGAGAAACTAACGTTTCATCCTCTGACACCGGACCGCTGGGGTGATCTGGAAACCTTATTTGGCAAGCATGGTGCCTCTGGTGGGTGCTGGTGCATGTGGTGGCGGACGACACGCGCTCAATTCGAACGAAATAAGAACGAAGGTAACAAGCAGGCCTTTAAGGATCTCGTGGATTCGGGCCAAGTGCCTGGCATTCTTGCGTACCGCAGCCAGCTCCCGATCGGCTGGTGTTCGATCGCGCCGCGTGAACAGTATGGCGCGCTGGAACGGTCGCCGACCCTGCGCCGGATCGACGATCAGCCTGTGTGGTCGATCGTATGCTTTTTCATCACGCCATCTGAGCAGCGTCAGGGGGTGGCCAGAGCGCTGGTGAAGGCCGCTCTGGCATATGCACGCAGCAAGGGCGCGCATATCGTCGAAGCATACCCAAAACGGCTGTCTGAACGTGACTTGGCTCCAGGCTCGATCTACATGGGCGTACCAGCATTATTTGAAGCAGCCGGCTTCTCAACTGCTGCGCAGCCGTCCAAAGCACGTAAGATCATGCGCATAGCCCTATAATAGTTGCTTTTACCAAGAACGCGCTGGCTTATATACTAACCGCACGATTGATCGGGTTCAACGAAAAGTGCCAACAGCATTACGGTAGAATGTACTCATGTCTGAACATGGCCACGACCATTCATCTCACGGCACGGTTCGTAGCATCAAGGTCGCCTTCTGGCTAAACCTGAGCTTTACGCTGATCGAAATTGTCGGTGGTTTATGGACCAACAGCCTGGCAATCCTATCCGATGCGGTCCATGACTTTGGTGACAGCCTCTCGCTCGGCCTGGCCTGGATCCTCGAGCATCTCTCCCACCGTCACGACGACAAACGCTTCTCATACGGCTACCGCCGTTTTTCACTTCTTGCAGCTCTCATCAACACGCTGGTCTTGATCGGGGGTTCAATCGTCATCCTCACCCGGGCTGTTCCCCGCATCCTAACGCCTGAGGCAGCCAATGCACCTGGCATGGCTGGGATCGCCGTACTCGGGATCGTTATCAATGGGATTGCCGCTCTAAAGCTGCGAACTGAACGAGCGCTGAATGCCCGCGTCGTTGCCTTGCACCTGCTCGAGGACGTCCTCGGCTGGATCGCAGTCCTGATCGTGAGCATCGTCCTCATGGTTACGGATCTCACGATCCTCGACCCGATTCTTTCAATCTTGATCACTGGTTATGTGCTCTACAATACGCTGCGCAATCTGCGCCTAACGCTTGCGGTGTTCATGCAGGCTGTACCGGACAGCATCGACCTGGCAGCGATCGACGAGCGCCTGCGACAAATCCCGGAGGTTTGTTCAACCCATCACACACATGTCTGGTCACTGGATGGTGAGCATCACGTGCTCACGACGCATGTCGTCATCGATGAGCAGACGTCGAAAGATGATGTTGTTTGCATTCGTAACGATATCCAGAATGTTATCCGTGAGCTGGCCTTTTCGCATACCACCGTTGAAATTGAGTTTGGCGAGGATGACTGCGGCATGGCGGCAGAGAGCGCGTAAGCTATGCCTTGGACAGATCAATTTCCTGATCTGGCGGTAGTGGATCACGCCCTGGAGACGGTTTCAAATCGGGTAACGAATGGGGTTCGAAAGCGAACAGTCGTGTTTAATGCGCGTCCAGTTGTACGCCGGGGCGCAAGCTTTATCGGACCCAGCGATCAAACCGTCCGGGCTGGCATCCTTTTCGTGCACTGGTACGAACCTGAAGCAGCTGATTCGAACCGGACACAATTCGAAGCCGAGGCGGCCATCCTCGCCGGGCGTGGCCTGCTCTCACTCCTGGTCGAGACCATGTGGTCTGACCGGGACTGGTTCATCAAACGCACCCAGGAAGAAGATTTCCAAGCTTCCCTTGATCAGGTTCTTGAGCTGAGAACAGCACTGGCCGTGCTGCGCGAAGAGGCCGGGGGAGGGGAGATACCCGTTATGTTTGTCGGTCATGATTTCGG
>Ga0315553_10003533_pt1 | contig 12114 bp, 11 predicted proteins | sample SalMarSW160140MG_FD_203099 | JGI IMG/M metagenome (GOLD analysis project Ga0315553, IMG submission 203099) | Salt marsh sediment microbial communities from the Plum Island Ecosystem LTER, Massachusetts, United States - Salt Marsh Sediment SW1601-40 ... | reverse complement strand
CATATCGCCGTTGGTTTTTTCTAGAGCTTTCTTGCAATCAAGAACTCCAGCGCCTGTCTTTTCACGCAGTGCTTTTACGTCACCCGCTGCAATGCTCATTCTTCTGTTTTCTCCTCGTCCCCTGCGCCCTCGGCTTCAATTTCCTCAGACTCTTCAGCCGTTTCATCCTCTTCCGTCACATCGGACTCTTCTATTGTTTCAGGCTCTTCCGTCGCTTCAGATTCTTCATCTGATTCAGGACCTTCAACGTTCTCGAGTTCCTCAGTTGTCTCAAATACTTCGGTGGTATCCTGTTCCTCGGAAACCTCTTTCTTCTCGAGTTCTTCTTCGTCCTTTGCTTTATCTCCGAAGGCTCCGCTTTGGATCTTCGCCAGTGTGGCTTCTCCCAATAGTTCTTCATCGCTCATTTCGTATTCTTCAGCGGGCAGAGCTTTACCCGCATCGGCGACTTGCTCTTCCTCATCATCTTTACGCATCGCCTTGCCTTCGAGGACAGCGTCGGCAACCTTAGAAGTAAGCAGCTTGATCGCGCGGATCGCATCGTCGTTTGAAGGGATAACATAGTCAATGACACTCGGATCACAATTGGTGTCGACCAATGCAAAAACGGGGATGTCTAGCAGGTTAGCTTCGTGAATAGCGGTGCTCTCCTGGCGGACATCGACAGCGAAAAGCCCCTTTGGTGGGGTTCGCATCTCGCGAATTCCGCCCAGTCGGGCTTCCAATTTGTCAATCCTCCGCGTAAGACTTAGCGCTTCTTTCTTCGTGAGAAGCTCAAATTCGCCCGCGTCCCTACGGCGCTCTAACCGTTCGAGTTCGTCAATCCGGCTGCGGATCGTCAACCAATTCGTAAGCGTACCCCCCAGCCAACGCAAGTTGACATAGGGCATGCCACAACGCACCGCCTCCAATTCGATTGTCTCCTGCGCTTGCCGCTTCGTGCCTACAAAGAGAATACCTCCGCCCCCGGCGACGATATCTCGAATGACAGCGTAAGCCACTTCGAGCGCTTCTAAAGTCTGTTGAAGATCAATAATGTGGATGCCGTTTCGCTCGGTAAAGATGTACGACTTCATCTTTGGATTCCACTTCCGAGTTCGGTGACCGAAGTGGACCCCTGTTTCAAGCAGGGCTTTCATACTAACAACGGCCATGAGGTAACCTCCTATGCGTTAAACCTCCGCCTCATTCATTCTACGCCGGAACCAGTTGGCCCACCGGCACGCCCGGCGTACTCCTGAGGCGTGCGTATTTGCCCGCATTGGGCAGAATTATTCCCGCCCGGATTCATGATCAGGCGGGACCGAAGGAGAGTATATCACGGGCGTGAACCTTCGTCAAAGAGCGAAAATTGCTCATTCAATGTACAGGCCAGTCAAGTAATCAAGTTGATGTACAACCTGAGGTGTGCTAGATGACGATGCAAGATCCTTCAAAGGAAAACCATGAAAGCTTGATCGAACGATTGGATGATCTCGTATTCAAAATTGCGGTTTAATGGGATTTCTGCTGCACGCGTGCAGTGAAGCGGTCTATCTCGATCACTGCACGTTCATGTGCCACTTCACCGATTTTCTCCACCTCATCCCAGATTTCAGTCTGGAATGAAATCACGTTCTTCTCGATCAGGACAATCTCCGCTTGGATGGAAACTTTTCCCCCCAAGGGGGTTGGGGCGATATGGCGTACGGTAAGGGCAATCCCCACTGTTGTCTTCCCCTCGGGTAAGTGAGGTTCAACAAGCTTCCGGCATGTCTGTTCTACGAAAGTGACCATCGCTGGCGTTGCGTACACTTGAAGTGAGCCGCTCCCTAGATGCGATGCGACCCGCTCAAGGGTAACCTGCTGTGAATCCTCGATGCGATTTCCAACGGCGATTCCCTGAGTTTCCATCACCCGATAACTCCCCGTTATAAATGCTTATGAGGCTTGCCGTAGGGCAATAGCGACTGCAATTGCGTGTTCATGTGTGTGACTCAAGCTAATCGACCAGGCGGTGATCCTTAATTCACGGGCTATCTCTTCGGCACGACCGGACAGGTGAAGCATCGGCTCTTTATGTGATCCGCTGATGATCTCTATCTCTGTCCAGCCAACATCACCGATGCCGGTGCCAAGCGCCTTCGCTACTGCTTCCTTCGCTGCAAAGCGAGCCGCCAGTGCCGGTGTGCGCCCTCCTGAATCAACCAATTCTTTGGATGTATACAAGCGTTGAAAGAAGCGCTGACCATGGCGTATGATGGCGCGGTCGATGCGCTCGACCTCGACAATGTCTACGCCGGAGGAGACTAGTATCACACACCACCCCCATCCGGACCCGCGATTGCGACTGCAAGCCGTTCAAGGTCGAGATAGCGCTCTCCCATAGCCAAAACCTGATCACAAGTTATCGCTGCGACCAGATCCTGATAGCGTTGATAGTAATCCAGCCCCAAACCATAACGTTCAAGATGCGAGATCGCCCCTGCAACTCCCTCGTTTGACTCAAGTTGCATAGGAAGACGACCAATAAAATTAGCCTTGTTCGCGAACAACTCTTCCTCACTCACACTGTGAGACGTGAAACGCTTGATCTCATTCTGGACAATCTCGACCGCCCGATCCTCGTCTTTCGGATTTACTCCGGCAACCACCTGCCAGGGACCAGGACCCGGCCCACCCGAGATTGAACTGTATGCATAATACGCCAATCCTGCGCTGACACGCACCGCCTCACCAATTCTCCCCATTAGACCGAAACGCCCGAGGATGCTATTCCCCATCGCAGCCGCCAAATAGCCTTCATCGTATCGACTTGGTCCAGCGGCTCCGATCACCAGATCACTCTGTGCCTTTTCTTCAAGTCGAACGACTACTCTCCTGGATTTCTTCAATGGTTTCAGTTTCGGCAGATCAGGCATCTCCTGTCGCTGCTTCGTTTTCCACTGACCGAGCGTAGATGTTACGAGGTCTAAAACCCTTTCCGCTTTTACTCCCCCAACGATTGTTATCACTAGACCAGAGGGGCTGAAATAATCGCTATGGAATCTTCGCAGATCGGAGCATGTCAACTCGCTGATTGTCTCTACATAACCGTCCGTCGACAGCCTATAAGGGTGATCACGGTACACCAGTGTGTCAAACGCCATCTGTGCCCGTGCCCTAGTATCCTGTTCACGAATCGCCAGCGCGGTGAGTTGCTGGGCTCGCAGCCGGTCAAATTCCGCTTTTGGGAAGGATGGATTCTGCAGGACATCGGCTAACAGTTCCAACAACAGACCGAGATCTTCTGTAAGCGCCTTCCCTTGAAAAGCTGTGGTGTGTGTCCCACCATACAGCGACAAGCGTGCGCCGATGGATTCTATAGATTCGAAAATCTGTTGAAAGGAGCGGGTTCGTGTACCACGGGTCATGGCGATTGCTGTTATATGAGCCAACCCAGCGGTATCTGCTGTGTTCGCAAGCGCGCCTACCGGAAGGTAACCGGAGAGTACAACAGAAGGGCTGGAGAAATTCTCCCGTATGAGCACCACAACACCGTTTGTTAATTCTTCCCTGCGGATGGTTTCCGGCCCAGGTAGAGCAGCAAGGTCAAGCTTTGGCAGTTTTGGTGTTTCTTTAGGCATGACTCAGCTCGAATTAGGACGGTAGAATCCAACAATGCGATTGGAGTCTACGAGATATTTTTTGGCGATTTCCCACGCCATCTCGGGGGTTACCTCTGTCAGGCGGTCTAGATAGCTCTCGTACCATGAACTATCAGCAAACATCTCACTAAACCCCAGCCAGAACCCCTGATTGGTGATGCTTTCGCTGCTGTAAGCAAAAAGAGCGCGCGCTTGTTTGATCGCTTTTGACAACTCATCTTCATCGATCGGCGCTTCGAGAGTACGGGCCATCTCCTGATCTAGCACGGCAAGCGCCTGCTCCGGCGTCCGATCTGGGCGCACCGTGATGTGGATGTTATAGAGGTAAGGGTCGATTGATGCGGCCAGACCTCCCTGAACGGATGCCGCAACTTCGCCGTCAACGAGCGCACGATAAAGGCGCGATGTTTTATTAGATATCCCTCCAGCGAAGAAATTAAAACTGGATGCCCCTGCCAGCACACTGCCCAGAACGTTCATCGGGAGGAAATCTTCGTCATTTGCCGCTGGAGCATGATAGGCAATTTTCAGATAAGGCGTTTCACCGGGTCCACTGACATTTACAACCCGCTCCCCTCTCTGGGAGGGTTCTTCCCTTGACATCTGCTGCGGCGCCTGAACCTTTGGTAACGGACCAAAGATCTCTCTAACCTGGTCCAGCATTCGACGGGTGTTGAAGTCTCCGGCAATGGCCAGGACTGCATTGCTGGGAATATAGTATTGACGGTAATGCGTATAGAGGTCGTCACGCGTCATCGACTGCAAGTCCACCATATCCCCGATTACTTCATGGTGATAGCTATGGACCCGGAAGGAGGCTGCCTGGACTTCCTCCGCCAGACGGAATGTAGGCTCGTTCTCATGCCCCTGGCGTTCAGCGATGATCACGGCCCGTTCCGCCTCTACTTCATTTACATCGAAAAGGCTGTTCTCCATACGATCGGCTTCAAGATCAAGGGCTAGTCTGATGCTGTCTGCGGGCAACGTCTCAAGATATGCTGTCCAATCTAGCCAGGTGAAGGCATTCCAAACACCCCCGGTGCGTGAAATGGCGCGATCTAATACCCCGGCTGGGAAGGTGGGGGTTCCCTTGAATTGCATATGTTCGACCCAGTGGGAAATCCCAGTCGTCCCGGGGATTTCATTGCGCGATCCTACTCGGTACCAGATCCAGCAGGTTGTCAGATGTGCGGTATGAATCTCTTTAAGGCGTACCTCAAGACCGTTACGAAGACGTGTAACGAGGGTGGGCTTGGGCGCATCACTCATGGGAGAGTTCAACCATTTATTGGTTTACCGCCGTGATACCCTCGGCCCACCGCAAGATAGGTAAACCCCAGTTGCGCCATCTCATGAGGCTCATAGATGTTGCGACCATCGATGACGATCGGGTTGCGTAGAAGATCTTTAATCCGTTGTAAATCTAGCTGCTTGAATTCATTCCATTCAGTGCAAATAACCAACGCGTCGGAGGCTTCAGCCAAAGCGTAGGGATCCTCCACCATATCGATCTCGGGCATTAGCTTAGCGGCACCGGGCATTCCCACCGGGTCGTACGCGCTGACCTTAGCGCCACCTTCGAGCAACCGCTTCGCAATATCGAGCGCTGGTGCCTCACGGAGATCGTCGGTATTGGGTTTGAATGTAAGCCCCAGAATCCCGATTACTTTCCCTTCGAAATCTCCCACTCCTTCTCGGATTTTTTCAACGAGCAATCGGCGCCGATCATCGTTAATATCCATGACGGCTTGAAGGATCTGCGGGTGACGTCCTTTCTCATCCGCCATATGCGCAAGAGCCTTCACATCCTTTGGGAAACAAGACCCGCCATACCCAAGACCGGCATCCAAGAAATAGGGACCAATGCGGGCATCATAGCCCATGCCGGTGCTTACTTCTTTGACATCGGCGCCTAACGCCTCGCAGATATTTGCGATTTCATTGATGAAGGAGATGCGCGTGGCCAGGAATGCATTCGACGCGTATTTGACCATCTCTGCTGTACGTAGGTTGGTGATCATGATCGGCGCCCGTAGAGGTAGATGCAGCTGAGCGACTTTGTCAGCCGCTTCATAATCCTGGGATCCGAGGACTGTCCGCGCAGGATTCATGAAGTCGAGTATCGCCGATCCTTCTCGCAGGAACTCAGGGCAAGATACAACAGAAAATGGAATCGGCTTAGGCTGGCTGTTGCGGATGATCTCCGCGACCCAGTCGCCCGTCCCGACGGGAACCGTGGATTTGTTGACAATAATGAGGGGAGCATCCATCGCTTGCGCGACTGACTCTGCAGCCGACTTAACGTATTTCAAATCAGCTTCACCATCAACGCCGGATGGTGTTCCGACGGCTATAAAGACAAAATCCGCCCCTTTAATCGCTTCCGTGTATGAAGTTGTAAAGGACAATCGCTCCGAAGCGACATTGCGTTCGACCATCTCCTCCAGGCCGGGCTCGTAGATCGGCATGATCCCTTTCTTAAGGCCATTAATCCGCTCTTCATTGATATCAAGAGCGATAACGCGATTGCCAAGATCAGCAAAACCCGCGGCGCTTACTAAACCCACATATCCAACACCCACGACAGCGATGTGCTTCACAGGTCCTCCTTTAACTAAAAATCATGAATAAAATGTGCACTGGCGCAATCATACCATGGCTGGTTTTCAAAGCAACCATATCCTATCGTAAAAGGTCATACAGGCCTTGTGACACAATGCACTTGTTCCTTTTGGAGCCCCCATCGTACACTTTTATAACTAGACAACTCCTACCCTGATGGTTAGAGTATCTAGGTCGAATTGGAGGATATAGAATGCAGATTACACGTCAGGCGGACTACGCAGTCCGCGCGGTGCTTTACCTTTCTGGTCTGGATAACGGACGACGGGCGCCAACGAGTGAAATCGCTCAGGAACAGCACATCCCACCGTCATTCCTGGCGAAGATCGTCTCGCAGCTTTCAGTTGCCGGTGTCGTCCAGACTTCGCGCGGTGCCCGTGGGGGCGTATCCCTTGCTCGCTCTTCAGACAAAATCTCACTGCTTGAAGTGGTCGAAGCCATTGATGGCCCGATCATGCTGAACGAGTGCGTCCACGATACAAATGCATGCGTATTTGGTGATGACTGTCCGGTCCGGGATGTATGGTGCAACGCGCAGGGAGCGCTGGCTAAAACGCTTGGCGGCACAACCTTCGCCGCTTTGACCCTTCAATGAGCAGAGCCCTGCAATATCAAACCTTAGAGTATTAGCAGCTCCTTTCGAGTCCAACCCTGATGACCCGGCGCACAATGTGTCGGGTTTTATCTGTTACCCAGATTGGATGGCCGTTCAATTGAGCCGTATAATTGCATCTGACAATTTTGGGAGGACGGTATGAACGTCCATGATGCAATCCGTATCAAACGCGCAATTCGCAAATTCAGCGATGAGCCTCTTCCTCAAGATATCGTGCGCAAGATCGTCAACGCTGGACGTAGAGCACAATCGGCGAAGAACCGACAACCCTGGCACTTCATCATCATCCGCGAACGTGAGACTCTCACAAAACTGTCTGAATTAGGCACCTATGCCGGACATCTGGCAGGGGCTGCTATGGGTCTAGCGATCGTCACCCCAGATCCGAACCTGCGCTGGTCCATCATGTTCGATGCAGGGCAGGCATCTGCCTATATGCAACTCGCCGCCTGGGAGCTTGGTGTGGGCTCATGCCTGGCAACGATTTATCAACCGGAGGCAGCCAGGGCACTCCTCGGATTACCCAAGGATTGGCATCTTCATGTCACACTATCCTTTGGCTATCCTGCCCATCCTGAACAAATGACCGAAAAAGCGAAAGTCGGTGGGCGAAAGAATTACGGAGAGGTCACCCACCTAGAATGTTGGCCTGACGACATCCAAGAAATACTAGATTGGTAACTTATTTACCACCAGACATAAGGTGCTTATCATCCCAAAATATACTTCCCATATTCATTGTCCGGTCATCGATTCTAGGCCCAGGGTAAATCTTAAACATAACGAAATTTGAACTTGCAAGAATGGAGGCGAAAATGTCTCAATCGCGATCGGTACGAGCCCCGCGGGGCACAGAACTCACCTGCAAATCTTGGCTCACAGAAGCTGCCTACCGCATGATCCAAAACAATCTGGATCCTGAGGTCGCGGAGAAACCCGATGATCTAGTGGTTTACGGAGGGCGAGGGCAAGCAGCTCGTGACTGGGACTGTTTCGATGCAATCCTGGAATCGCTTAAGCAGCTAGAAAATGATGAAACCCTGCTTGTGCAATCCGGCAAGCCGGTCGCAGTTTTCACGACCCATACCGATGCCCCACGGGTACTGCTCGCCAACTCAAACCTCGTACCTCATTGGGCCACCCAGGAGCACTTCGACGAACTAGCCTCGAAGGGTTTGATTATGTACGGTCAGATGACCGCCGGCTCTTGGATTTACATTGGCACACAAGGCATCCTCCAGGGGACCTATGAGACACTCGGATCCCTGGCGCGCCTGAACGGTTGGCCTTCACTGCGCGGCAAATTCGTCCTCACCGCTGGCCTGGGTGGAATGGGCGGTGCCCAACCCTTGGCGATCACAATGAATGAGGGCATTGGCCTGATCATTGAGATCGATCCGGAGCGAGCAATGCGCCGTCTCGAACATGGGTACGTAGAGCATGTTGTGAATGAACTTGAGGAGGCGATGACACTCGTCGAAGAGGCTCTTAAGAACAATGAACCTCGGTCGATCGGTCTGATTGGAAACGCGGCCGATATCTTCCCCGAGCTCTTGCAGCGAGGTATCACACCGGACATCGTGACCGATCAAACACCTGCTCATGACGTCTACGACTATATCCCTCACGGTCTGACACTCGAGGAGGCCAACGAGCTGCGCGAGAACGATCGCGAAGCATACGCCCGCCAAGCCATGACATCCATGGCCCGGCATGTCGAAGCCATGCTAGCTTTTCAACGCAGCGGTGCAGAAGTCTTCGACTATGGCAACAACCTGCGCCAACGTGCGTTCGACCACGGGGTGCGGGATGCTTTCGATTTCCCTGGCTTCGTCCCAGCATACGTTCGACCCCTGTTCTGCCTTGGGAAAGGTCCTTTCCGCTGGGTAGCTCTCTCTGGTGACCCGGAGGATATCTACCGTACAGATGAAGCCGTTGCTGAACTCTTCCCAGACAATGAACACCTGCTTCGCTGGCTTAAAATGGCGCGCGAGCAGATCCACTTCCAGGGATTGCCAGCACGCATCTGCTGGTTGGGCTACGGAGAAAGGGTGAAGGCCGGTCTACGCTTCAATGAGATGGTTGCCAGCGGCGAGTTGAAAGCACCGATCGTTATCGGGCGCGACCACCTCGATGCAGGCTCTGTCGCTTCACCCAATCGAGAGACAGAAGGAATGCTAGACGGGACGGATGCTGTCAGCGACTGGCCGCTGCTGAACGCCATGCTTAACGCCGTAGGTGGTGCGACCTGGGTGTCATTCCATCACGGAGGCGGCGTCGGCATAGGCTATAGTCAACACGCCGGGCAGGTAATTGTCGCCGATGGAACACCAGAAGCAGCGGCAAGGATTGAACGTGTGCTGACAACTGATCCAGGTACCGGGATCGTCCGCCATGCTGATGCTGGCTATGAGGAGGCAATCGCAGCCGCTCGACGTCATCAAATAAAGATGCCGATGCTGCAGTTAAACCCGGAGAAAGGTTCACCTGACAATTAGATGAAATCAAGCCAATCGCAGCAGAATGCGATTGCGCATCTCTGATGTGATTATCGGTCCCGTAACGACTTCCGGGTAAAATACCCGTCCCATGCGTAAAATGCCATCTCTCAGGCTCTTCTTGCTTGCTGTTGTCGTCATCGCCATAGCTTCGTTTTTCGGTCCTGACGAACGTTCGTTGGGAACCAACGTTCGTCTTGTTTACATCCACGGTGCATGGGTATGGACGGCGCTCATCGCCTTCGGCTCAGCTGCGCTGGCTGGTCTCGGGAGATGGCTCCTATCAAGACAATTACTGCACACCTGGTCGAACGCCTTAGGACAGGCCGGGATATTTTTCTGGATCACCTACCTGCCGCTTAGTCTATGGACGATGCAGGCAAATTGGAATGGGCTTTACCTCACTGAACCGCGCTTCCGTTTCGCCGTAGATTTTGCCATCATCGGCATCCTACTTCAACTCGCCATCCGGATCTTGCAGAATCCCCGCTATTCCAGCTTGATCAATATAGGCTACATCGCCGCACTCTGGTTCACTCTGTCACGGACTGAGCAGGTAATGCACCTTCCCTCTCCTATCCTCTCTTCAAATTCAATCGAGATTCGACTTTTCTTCTTCACCCTGCTTGGGTTATGTGTTTTCGCCCTTTGGTGGCGCAGTTATTGGCTGCAGCAGCGAGTACTTGAGCGCTGATGAAGCAGCCATCGCTTGCTCCATTGCGCGGCCAGTTAACACTCTTCTTGATCACCCGAACCATCATGAACACTGGCTACAGGATGGTTTACCCATTCCTGCCCTCCTTTGCTCGCGCGCTGGGCGTTGACATCTCAGCGATCTCGCTTGCGATCACCGCCCGATCCAGCCTTGGCATCTTCGGACCGCTATTTGGGTCCGCAGGCGACCTGATAGGTCGCAGGTCTGCCATGCTCGTCGGTCTTGGTTTCTTTGCTGGTGGTTCCGTCCTTTTACTTTTTTGGCCGACATACCCGAGTCTCTTTATCGCCTTGCTTCTAGGCGCCGTGGGGAAAATCATTTTCGACCCAGCGATGCAGGCCTATATTGGCGACAATGTCCATAACAGTATGCGCGGGCGCGCAATTGCCATTACCGAAGTTGGTTGGTCAGGGGCCTCGCTTGTAGGTCTGCCGATCATTGGCTGGCTGATCTCCCGAAGCGGTTGGGTCGCTCCCTTCCCTCTACTTGGATTGCTCTTGGCTCTCGTATGTATTTTCATCTGGCGACTGCTTCCTTCGGATCTATATAGAAATTCGGTTCGAACGACGCTTAGCGGTTCTCTCCGGATGATTACATCTCATCCTTCTGCACTCGCCGCACTTTCAGTGATGCTGCTCTTGAGCGTCGGGAACGAGTCGATTAATATCGTATATGGCATCTGGCTTGAATCTTCTTTCAGCTTACAGGTTGTTGCCCTCGGCGCAGCATCCGCCATCATCGGATTTGCTGAATTGGGCGGTGAGGGGCTGGTGGCCGCCCTGACAGATCGGTTGGGGAAGGTACGCTCCCTCTACTTGGGACTGGGGTCTGTAATTCTAGCCTGTCTCTTGCTCCCGTTTCTAGGAAGGAGCCTGTTTTCTGCATTGATTGGACTCTTCATCTTTTATCTCTCCTTTGAGTTTAGTTTCGTTACACTGATTTCCTTGCTTACCGAACTCGCACCCTCCGCTCGAGCCACGTTGATGGCCGCAAATTTAGCTGCAGCCGCCGGTGGTAGAGCATTGGGCGCACTTAGCGGACCTGTATTGTTCAAAGTCAGCATCTTCGCAAACTCCGCGTTTGGGGCGACGACGGCGATTATCGCCCTGATCTTCCTGATTTCCTGGGTCAAGGTAGAATAAAGTGGCGTGCTTAGGGGACGACTTATGACTGAGAAAACACGAGCTGACCTTATCATTCATTCAGCATCCCAACTCCTCACACTTGCAGGAGGACCGCAGAGAGGGACATCCTTGGGTGATCTTGGGATTATCGAGGATGGTGCGATCGCGGTCGCTGATGGAAATATTCTTGCGGTCGGGTCAACGGATGAAATCCAACAACGGTTCCGCGCGAATCAGGCGATCGATGCCGGCGGGAGTGTTGTTCTCCCGGGTTTCGTTGATCCACATACACACTTAATTTTTACAGGAGATCGGGCGGCTGAGTTCGAGATGCGTATCGCCGGCTACACCTACATGGAGATCATGGATGCGGGTGGCGGGATCATCTCAACTGTTAAGCAAACTAGAGCTGCCAGCATTGAAACGCTCGTCTCCCAGGCTCGCTCACGACTTAACAGCATGCTTGCGCATGGCACAACGACTGCCGAGGCGAAAACAGGATACGGGCTTGAATTGGAAGCTGAGCTTAAAATGCTTCAAGCGATTCTCTTGCTTAACAAAGAAGGGCCCATAGAACTCGCACCTACTTTCCTCGGAGCCCACGCCTTACCTCCAGAATATGCCGACGCAGTGGAAGAAGGTTATGAAGCGTATACCGTCGAGATCGTCGAGCAGATGCTCCCTGCGGTCAAGCTGTGGTGGGCGAAGGAAGCGAGCGGAGAACCTTTTCCCTTCGTAGATGTCTTCTGTGAGACCGGTGCCTTTAACCTTAATCAGAGTCGCCGTATCCTCTCGCGCGCCAAAGAGATGGGCTTTCCAATCAAGATCCACGCGGACGAATTTGATGGTTTGGGCGGAACCGGGCTGGCGGTGGAATTGGGTGCGACTTCGGCCGACCACCTCGTAAGAACGC
>Ga0315553_10003532_pt1 | contig 12121 bp, 11 predicted proteins | sample SalMarSW160140MG_FD_203099 | JGI IMG/M metagenome (GOLD analysis project Ga0315553, IMG submission 203099) | Salt marsh sediment microbial communities from the Plum Island Ecosystem LTER, Massachusetts, United States - Salt Marsh Sediment SW1601-40 ... | reverse complement strand
GCGAAGTCAACGGATTGCCCGCTGGTGACTTCGGACACCCGGACGCCCCGCTCGCGCGCGATCATCGGCGCGTTCACGGTGTTGATCGGCCCCTCCATCAGCATCGAGAACATCCCCTTGAGCAGCGAGGCGGTGACCAGGTCGAGCGGGTTCTCGGTGAACTCGCCCCGGTAGGTGACGCGGACCTCCTTGATGGGCCTGTCCCATAGCTGGACGGCGGCCTTTCCGAGCCGCTCGGCGAGTTCGGCGTAAGGGAGGACGTCCGCCAGCGCGTCGGGCTCGATCATCGGAATGTTCACGGCGTTGCGGGCCGGCTGGTCCGCCAGCACCTCGCACACCTGCCGCGCGACCTGCTCGGCGACGTTCTGCTGAGCCTCGTCCGTCAGCGCGCCCAGGTGCGGCGTGCACACCACGTTGCTCATCCCGACCAGCGGGTTGTCCTTGGGCGGCTCGGCCGTGTAGACGTCCAGCGCGCAGCCGGCCACCTTGCCGGACTCGAGTGCATCGCGCAGCGCCGCCTCATCGATAATCCCGCCGCGGGCGCAGTTGACCAGGCGCACGCCGTCCTTCATCTGCGCCATCTCTTCGGCGCCGATCATGCCCCGGGTCTCTTCGTTGAGCGGGGTGTGGACGGTGATGTAGTCCGCGGTGCGGATGACCTGGTCGAGGTCGGCCATTTCGATTTCCAGGGAGCCGACGGCGCCGCTGACGGCGAGCGGATCGTACCCGATGACGTTCATTCCGAACCCGGCGGCGCGGCGCGCCACCGCCCGGCCGATGCGGCCGACCCCGATGATGCCGAGCGTCTTCCCGTGGAGCTCGGTCCCCTTGAACGACTTCCGGTCCCACGCGCCGCTCACCAGGCTCATCTGCGCCTGCGGGATGTTGCGGGACAGCGCCAGGAGCATCGCCATGGTCAGTTCCGCGGTGGAGACGGTATTGCCCTCGGGCGTGTTCATCACGATCACGCCCTGGCGGGTGGCGGCGTCGAGGTCGACATTGTCGACGCCGACGCCGGCGCGGGCGACCACGGTCAGCTTCCTGCCCGCCCGCAGGACGTCCGCGGTGACCTGGGTCCCGCTGCGCACGATCAGCGCGTCGCAGTCTGCGATCGCCGCCCGGAGTTCGGGCCCCTTGATTCCCTTGCGGTCGAGCACCTCGTGGCCCGCGGCGCGCAGTATTTCGATGCCCTCGTTGGAAAGGGAGTCGGTGATCAGCACCTTCATTGTCTCACTCGCTTTGTGCGGGCCGGCCCGTGTACAGTTCGGACTGTTTGTATTTCTGGAACAGCTCCTGGAACAGCACCTTGACGATCGCGGCAATGGGGATGGCGAACAGCATGCCCAGGAACCCGAACAAGCTGCCGAAAACCATGATGGACAGAATGATGATGACCGGGTGCATGCCCACGCTCTTGCCGATGACCTTGGGCGTGACAATGATGTTGTCGACTGCGGACCCGATGGCGAACACCACCGCGGCGGCGATCGGATGCCACCAGTCCTGGTACGCGGCGGCGGCGAGAACCATCGCCGGGACCATGCCAGACGCCAGCCAGAAGTACGGCACAAACGCGCCCAGCCCGCCGGTGATGCCCACCACGTACCAGAACGGACAGCCGACGATCGCCAGCCCGATGGTGAAGATTATCGACAGCACGGAGACCACGACGACCTGCCCGCGGAAGAAGGCTTTGATGTTGAGGTCGATGCGGCGGGCGATGCGGATGATCTCGGGTTTGTAGCGCAGCGGCAGCGCGCCGTCCACCCACTTGCGCACCCGGCCGATGTCAATGAGCAGATAGATGGTGACGACGAAGAACAGGAAGAACTGGAAGACCCACACGATGGCGGTAAGGGTGCTGACGACCACGGTGCGGGCGCCCTGGCCGATGGCATCGGCCGCGGCGCGGCTCTCCACCAGGTCGCCGAGCAGCCGCTTGATCATCTCGGTGCGCTGCTCGGCCTTGGCGTCGCGCAGCTTCTCGACGAACGCCCGCGGCTCCTTGGGCAGAATCTGCACGACTTGGTTCATGTTCTCCGCGGTGAGCAACTTGTTCATCGTCGCGATGGCGTTGGGGATCGCGATCTTGAGGAAGATGATAATCAACGCGACGAACGCGAAGACGAGCACGCCCACGGCCACGCCCCGCCCGAGCTTGCCCGGCGCCGCGGCTCCCTTCTTGCGAAGCTGGAACGAGCCGCCCTGCGTGCTCTCCAGCCAGTCGACCACCGGGCTGAAGATGTACGCGGCGATCAACGCCAGCGCGAACGGAATCAGCACGCTCGAAACGACCTGAAGGATCTGGAGGGCGAGGAAGATAAGCAGGAGCAGCGCGATGAAGCGCACCCACGGATTCCCCAGCACCGCCTTGACGATCCCTCGCGTCTCCGCGACGCTCTCATCTTCCATGATCTGTCCCCTTCCGCAGGTATTGGGTATGTCGGGAGGGATTATAGGCAAGCGGCGGGCCCAAATCAATATCAAGGCTCAGTGCACCGCTCAAGAAATCTCTTGAGAAGCCCCGAGGAATCCATTCTAATTCCGGTAACACGGCAGCGACTTGAAACCTTTGCCCTGAAGGTGCGGCGGAGTCTTGAGGAGAAGGCATGCGGAAGTTCGTGGTCGTGTTGGCGGTGCTGGCGGTGGGGGTGGGGATCTTCGCGCTGACGCTGTCGTTCGAGCCGGAAACCCGCCCGGCGCCGCCCGCGAAACCGACCACCCGGCCCGCCGGCCCGTCCACCCAACCGGCGCAGGCGAACGGCCCCCCCGCCCCGCAGGCGAAACAGGAGTTTGTGTTCAACAACGGCGCGGAACCCGAGACGCTGGACCCGGCGCTGATGACCGGCGTGCCCGAGCACACCCTCGCCATGGCCCTGTTCGAAGGATTGGTCGGATACCACCCGAAGACGCTCGAGCCCGTCCCCGGCGCCGCGAAGAGCTGGATGATCTCGCGCGACGGGCGGACCTACACGTTTCTGCTCCGCAAGTCCGACTGGTCGAACGGCGATCCGGTCACCGCGCAGGATTTTGTCTACTCGTGGCGCCGAGTCCTCGATCCGAACACCGGCGCCGAATACGCCTACCAGCTCTGGTACATCAAGAACGCCCGGGCGTACACGAAGGGGAAACTGTCCGACTTCTCCAAGGTGGGCATCCGGGCGCTGAATCCGCACGCGCTCGAGGTGACGCTCGAACACCCCACCGCCTTCTTCCTCGGCCTGCTCGCGTTCGAGACGTTCATGCCCGTCCATCAGGGCTGCGTCAACACGCACGGCAAGCGGTGGACGCGCCCGGGCAACATCGTCGGCAACGGACCGTTCGTCCTGGCGGAATGGAAGCCGCAGCACAAGATCGTGATGACGAAGAACCGGCGCTACTGGAACGCGGCGAACGTCGGGCTCGAACGCATCGTGGCGTTCCCCATCTCGAACGAGAACACCGCGCTCCTGCGCTACCAGGCGGGCGACTTCCACCTGCTCCCATCGCTGCCGGCCGACAAGATTCCGAAGCTGAAGACGCACCCCGACTACCACAAGGCCCCGTACCTCGGCACGTACTTCTACCGGTTCAACTGCACCCGCAGGCCGTTCGACGATCCCCGCGTCCGCAAGGCGTTCAACCTCGCGCTCGACAAGGCTAAGCTGTGCAAGTACGTGCTGCACGGCGAGTACGATCCGGCGACGGGGTTCGTGCCGCCGATGATACCGCCGTACACGTCGCCCAAGGGGATGGGCTGCGACCCGACGCGCGCCGCGGAGCTGTTGGCCGAGGCGGGGTATCCCGGCGGCAACGGATTTCGTCGCGTGACCCTCATCTACAACACCAGCAAACGCCACGAGCGCGTCGCCGTCGTGGCGCAGCAGATGTGGAAGAAGGCGCTCGGCGTCGAGATCAACTTGGTCAACCAGGAGTGGAAGGTGTACTTGAAGACCATGCAGAACCTCGACTACGACATTATGCGGTCGGCATGGATCGGCGACTACATGGACCCCAATACGTTCCTGGACATGTTCGTGACGGGCGGCGGCAACAACCGCACCGGCTGGAGCAACGGGCGCTACGACCAGCTCATCGCGGCCGCTGCGAAGACGCCGGACACCCGGAAGCGGCTCCACATGCTCCGGGAGGCGGAAGACATTCTCATCAACCGAGACATGCCGATCATGCCCGTCTACTTCTACGCCAACCTCAGCTTGCGCCGCACCTCGGTCCGGGGCTTCTACGAGAACCCGCGAGACCTGCACCCGTTCCAGTACATCCGCATCGCTCTCCCCGCCGCCGCCGCGCAACGCCTCCAAATACGGGTTGAAAGTGAGTTTTGAAAGAACTATCATGTTTCGGGTTGTAGCCGCGCACCCTCCCGTCTTGCGCGCGTTTGAGAGGAGAAGGAAATGAACCGGGACGCAAAGATCGGTATCGTGGTCATCCTGATTATTGTCGGGCTGCTGGTCATCATCTGGGGGCGCAGCGAACGCTCCAACGAGGAGTTGCTCGCCGGCGACCCGACCACCGGCAAGACCCCCACCGGTCTGTCGCCGAACAGCCTGGGCCCCAGCAGCGGCCGCGCCGACGAGGCCCTGTCCAAAGAAGCGCGCGCGGTCAGTCCCGAAGGCATTAGGGTGGTGAGCTCCGCACAGTTGCCGCTTCCACCGGCGCGCAGCATACCGGACCCCGACGGCAAGAAGCCGGCCGTCCCCGAAACCGCCGAGCCGAAACCCGCGCCCAAGCACTGGGAGTACACCGTCACCAAGGACGACCTGGCGCTGGAGCAGATCGCGCGGAGCCAGTTGGGTGATGGGAAGCGGTGGCCTGAGATCGCCAAGCTGAACAACATCCCCAAGCCGTACGTGATCCACGTGGGCGACAAGCTCAAGATGCCCGCCCGGGAAACGGCGACCATCGTCGAGTCGGCCAAGCCGCCTGTCGAGCGCACCACGACCACCCCCACCCCCACCACCGCCGGCCGCCGCAGGTACATCGTCAAGACAGGGGACATCGGCGTGATGCAGATCGCGCGCGAGCAACTCGGCGACGCCGGCAAGTGGAAAACGATCGTGGAACTCAACAACCTGCAGAAGCCCTATCGCGTCAACGTCGGCGACGTGCTTCTGCTGCCGGAGTGACTGCGCGCCGGAGTCCTTCATCCCGAACAGCCAACGCCAATGATCCGCATCGGCAATGATCTTGACGCCCCGCGTTCGCTCGGCCGGCCCGTCGCCACCATCGGAACGTTTGACGGCGTTCACCGGGGACACCAGCGGGTGCTTGCCGACCTTCGGAACTGGGCGGCCGAGCTGGGCGCCAAGTCGCTGGTGGTCACCTTCGACCGCAACCCACGCACCCTCACCCGCCGCCGGAAAGTGCCCTGCATCACCTCGCTCGAACACCGGCTCGTCCTGTTCGAGCGCCTCGAGGTGGACGCCTGCGCCGTGCTCCCGTTCGACAACCGGCTGCGGCGGACCTCCGCCCGGGAGTTCGTCGTCGGCTACCTGTGCCGCAGCCTGCGCGTCCAAGGGCTGCTGCTGGGGTTCAATTGCCGGTTCGGACACCACGGCGAGGGCGACTACGCGCTGGTGAAGCAACTGGCGGCTGAGGGTATCTGCCTGGCGCGCCGGTCGGCCAGGCCGGCAACGGTCGGCGGACGGCGCATCTCCAGCTCGATGATCCGCGAAGCCATCGAGGCCGGCGAGTTGCGGGCCGCGGAACGGATGCTGGGCCGGCCGGTCTCGCTCCTCGGGACGGTGACGCGGGGCCGCGGGCTGGGCTCGAAGCTCGGGTTCCCCACCGCGAACCTCGACCTGCACCACGAGGTGAAGCCGCCGAGCGGAGTCTACATCACCGCGGCGCGGATCGGGAGGAAATGGCTGCCCGCGCTGACCAGCGTCGGACGACGGCTCACGTTTCCCCGGCCGCCGCGCACGGACGTGGTCGAGGTCTTTGTTCCCGGCCTCAAGCGAAACATGTACGGCCGGGACATCGAGGTCCGCTTCGTGCGGAAACTTCGGGACCAGGCCCGGTTTACTTCGCCCGAGAAGCTGGCCGAGCAGATGCAGAAGGATGTGGCGGCGCTGCCGGAGAAGTGGTAAACTGCCGGCGGCGGGCACGCCGCGGCCCGCAGCCGGGAACGGCGACCGCTCGGCACGGACAACGGGCTGTCGGTCGCTGGCGGCTGATCAGCGGAAGGGAGGTGCGAGATGGCCAACGGACAACCGCTGTCGGACGCGGCGCAGAAAGAGCTGCTGAAGATCGCGAGGAAGATCATCGAAGCGGCGGCGAAGGGCTTCGGCAAGCCGGACTGCCGTCCCGAGGGCCTGCCCGAGCTCGACGAGGTGCGGGGGGCGTTCGTCACCATCCACAAGCACGGGCAGCTTCGCGGTTGCATCGGGACGTTTCTGCCCGACAAGCCGGTCTGGCAGGTCGTCGCCGAGATCGCGCGGTCATCTTCGGTGGCCGACCCGCGGTTCCCCCCGGTCAGCGAGAACGAGCTCGGCGACATCGACATCGAAATCTCGGTCCTCTCGCCGCTCGAGAAGACCGACGATCCGCTCTCGCTCGAGCTGGGCGTCCACGGCATATACATCACGCGCGGCATGCAGTCGGGGACCTTCCTCCCGCAGGTCGCCACCGAGCACAACATGACGAAAGAGGAGTTCCTCTCCACCTGCTGCTCCCACAAGGCCGGTCTGCCGCCCGATGCGTGGAAGGACCCCGAGACCGAGGTCTCCCTCTACACCGCCCAAGTCTTCGGGGAGAAGGGGGAATAGCGGGCCCACCATGCGGCCCCGCGTCCGGCGGCGCCTTTTGCCGCCGTCATTTCCTTGGCCCATCCGATCTGCGCAAGGGGCTCTTCGCGGGCGGGACTATTCCTCTTCCAGCTTCTCCGGCTCCCGCGCCGAGCGCAGCTCGTTGATCTTGTCGATCGGCTTCTCGAGCTGGCGGACGCGGCGGCCGGACAGGCGCTCGTGGGTTCTCCGCGCGGTGTCGAGTTGAGAGCCGAGCTTCTCCAGCTCTTCCTTGAAGCTCTGCCACTGCTTGGCGAAGGCGCCGATGAGCGCCGCCATCTCGTACGCCTGCCGCTCCATCGCCGCGTTCTCCGCCGCCTGCCGGATCACTGCCAGCACGGCGTACAGGGTCAGCGGCGAGCACAGCACGATCTTCTGCTCCAGGGCTCGGTCGACCGCCGAACCGTCCAGCTCGTGGATCGACGAGTAGACCTGCTCGTTGGGGATGAAGACCAGCGCGTAGTCGACGGTGTGATCCTCGGGGTTGATGTAGTCGCGGGTGGCGGCCTCGCGGACGCGGTTCTTCACGTCGCTGATGAACGCCTTGCCGTACCGCTCGCGGTCGGCGTCGGATTCCGATTCCAGATAACGGATGTAGTTGGCCAGCGGGAACTTGACGTCCATGTTCAGCCGGAGGCCGTTGGGCAGCGGGAACGTAAAGTCGGGCCGGGTGGCCCCTGTCTCCACCTGCTTCTGCTTGAAGTAATTGACGCCTTCGATGAAGCCGGCGAGGCGGAGCACGTCCTCGGCCATCCGCTCGCCCCACTGGCCGCGGTGCTGGGGGCTGGCCAACGCGGTGGTTAGTTGCTCGGTCGTCTGACGGAGGCGCGACGTCTCCTGCGCCGTGGTCTGGAGCTGCGACGACAGAGCCTTGTGCGAGCCCTCGCGATCCTTGTCTGCTCTTTGCACGAACTGCTGCAGCTCGACCAGCCGCTTCCCCATCGCCTCCAGGTTCTGGTCGATGAGTTTCTTGTCGCCGTCCAGTTCTTTCTTCGCCGCCTCGGTCTGCGCCCCGAGCACCTGCGTGGCCAGGCGAACGACCTGCTCGGAGTTTGTCTGGAGCGCCTGCTGCGACAGCCCGGCGAACGCGTCCTTCATCTGTTGTTCCGCCGCACGGCGGGAACGGATCACGAAGTACGCGACACCCAGCCCGGCCAGAAGCCCGATAACCAGCCCGATGACGATTTCCATCCGCACGATCCCCTGCGGTTTCGAGCAATTCTAGTGCGGCGATCAGCCGCCGGCAAGCATGTTCCGCTCCGAACCCTGCGATTGGTCGTCGGTCGGCTCGTGGTACTGGAACACGTCCTCGATGGTCACCCTGAAGACGCGGGCAAGCCGGAAGGCCAGCGGGAGCGACGGGGCGTACTTGCGGGCCTCGACGGCGATGATCGTCTGACGGGTAACGCCGACGCGAGTGGCCAGTTGCTGCTGGGTCATCTCGCCGTGGTCGAAACGCAGGCGCCGAACGCAGTTTCTCAGGTCAGTCCGCGCCATGGTTGCCCTCCCGGCCGTAGAGGACGAGCACGGTGACGGCCCGAGCCACGAATAGAACGACCATCCCGGCGACGACGACGTACGGCAGCGCCAACACGTCGATCATCCGCCGGCCCCGCAGGGCGCAGACGGCCCAGGGAACCATGCAGGCCGCGACGAACGCGGCGTACGACGCCATGCCGCCGACGGCCGTCGCCCGCTCCGCAATAGCTCGGTCGCGCTCGTCTGTCGGCACCTCTCCCGGCCGCGGGCGCTTGCGGAAGAGGAGCGGTGTCAGCCCGTACACCCCGCACAGGCCGAATGCCGCGAAGGCCAGCTTGGGCCCGACCGCAACCGCCAACCCGACGAATCCGGCCAGGGCCACCACGAAGACCGCCAGGACGAACCAAGCACGCTTCTGCTCAGGGACCATTGCCACCTTCCTCCCGAGGCCAGAGCCGCATCGGGTGTAATATAAACCATACATATAGTAAGGGAGGCATTACATAATGTCAAGCGTAAATTACAGACGCCCCATCGCATCAGTATTCGGGCGGCCCTGCAACACGCCGGCCTTGACAGCCCCGACAACCAAGCGTGGGAGCATGGGCGCATGTAGACGCGGGGCAAGGGGCTCTGACCGCGTGCGGCGTGTTCACGGCGCCGAAGATGGAGATTCTTCGCTCCGCTCAGAATGACAGGATCCAGGGACCGCCAACACTGTCATTCTGAACGCAGTGAAGAATCTCTGCGCCTTGGCATTCGGGCTGGAACATTGCTCTGTCACATCTCCCATGCTCCCGCGCCCCCATGCTCCCGTGCTTCTCCTCCGCCGCGCTCCCATGCACCCATGCCCAGAAGCGCGCGCAGCAAACGAGCTTGCCCATGTCTCTACCCTCTGATATAGTGCGGGGAGTCCACACGGACTGGATAGCAGACCGACAAATGATTCGGGGTGCATTGGTGATGAGGAAAGGCAAAGGAGTCGTGTTGGGGTTGCTCGCGTTGCCGCCGCTTCTGCTCGCGGGCTGCATGCGCGTGAACATCGAACGCGATGCGATCGAGGTCAGGGGCAGCCTGACCACGGACGGCTCGCTGGCCCCAGGCGCCAAGAGTTCGGCGCGCTACCAGAGGGCGATCGGCGCGGTATATCCGGCGCTGGTACGCATCAAGGTGGTGACGCCGTTCTTCAGCGGCGGCCGCGAGGTCCGGGTGCAGGCGGGCGGCAGCGGGGTGATCATTTCGCCCGAGGGACACGTGGTGACCAACCACCACGTCGCCAGCAAGGCGACCAGCATCGTGTGCGTGCTCTCCAACAAGGAAGAGATCCGCGCCGAGCGCGTCGGGACCGACCCGCTGGCCGACATCTGCGTGCTGAAGCTGACCGAGAAGCGGAAGTACCCGTACGCGAAGTTCGCCGATTCGAGCAAGCTGAAGGTCGGCGACACGGTCCTCGCCATGGGCAGCCCGGGCTCCATCTCGCAGTCGGTCACGGCGGGGGTGGTGAGCAACGTCGACCTGATCATCCCCGGCGGCTGGCGCCGGGTCCGCATGGACGGCGAGAACGTCGGGGCGCTGGTCAAGTGGATCGCGCACGACGCGGCGATATTCTTCGGGAACAGCGGCGGCCCGCTGGTGAACCTGGCGGGTGAGATTGTGGGGATCAACGAACTCGGTCTCGGTCTGGCCGGCGCCATCCCGAGCAATCTGGCCAAGGCGGTGGTCGAGCAGCTCATCCGCGCGGGCAAGCCGAGCCGGAGCACGCTGGGGATCGTGATCCAGCCGCTTCTGAAGAGCGGCGGCCGCAAGGAGGGCGTGCTGGTGAGCGGCGTGATGCCGGACTCGCCGGCCGAGAAAGCCGGCTTCAAGCCGGGCGACATTATATTGTCGTACAACGGTACGCCGGTGACGGCCCGGTTCGGTGAGGACCTGCCGGTGTTCAACCGTCTGGTATTCGCCACCCCGGTGGGCTCGACGGCGAAGGTGGTGGTCGAGCGGGACGGCGAGAGGAAGACGCTGGAGGTAACCACGAAGCGCCGACAGAGGGCCCGGGCCGACACCCACGAGGTGAAGGAGTGGGGCATGGCGGCGCGCGACCTGACCGAATCGGACGCCAAGGCGCTGAAGCGGAAATCCGCCGACGGGGTGCTGGTGGCGAGCACCCGGCCGGGCGGGCCGTGCTCGGAGGCAAAGCCCGCGGTCCAGGGCGGCGATGTCGTCGTCGAGGTGGACGGAAAGCCGGTGAAGAAGATCGACGAACTGATCGCAGCGACGGCCCGGACCGTCAAGGATCAGAAAGAGCCGGTGCCGACGCTGGTGGCGTTCGAGCGCCAGAACCAGCGGTGGCTGACGGTGGTGCGGGTCGGGATCAAAGAACTGCGCGACCGCAGCCCCGAGGCCCGCAAGGCGTGGGTGCCGGCATCGCTCCAGGTGCTGACTACCGAGCTGGCCGACGCGCTCAAGCTCAAGGGCAAGTCCGGCGTCCGCCTCACCGACGTGTACGAAGGTCGGTCCGCCGCGAAGGCCGGACTGAAGGTGGGCGACATCATCACCGCGATCGACGGCGAGGCGGTCCGCGCCTCCCGGCCGGAGCACATCGACCTGTTCCCCGTAATGGTGCGGCAGCGGCGCGTGGGGCAGACCGTGAAGCTGACGGTCATCCGGGACGGCAAGGTGCTGACCACACCGGTCACGCTGGAGCGGAGCCCGAAGTCGACCCGCGAGATGAAGCGATACCGCGACGTCGAGCTGGGCTTCACCGTGCGCGATCTGTCGGACGAAGACCGCCGGACACGGAAGATCGAGGCGACGATCACCGGACCGGTCGTGTCGGAGGTCGAACGCGGGAGCCTGGCGGCGGTGGCGAATTTGGGGGTCTCGGACATCGTGCTGTCGGTGGACGGGAAGGCGACGCCGCGGGTGGCGGCGCTGAGGAAGGTAATGACGGAGATCCGCACGACGAAGCCGCCGCGAGTGGTCTTCTTTGTGAAACGCGGGATTTACACGGTGTTCGTTGAGGCCGAGACGCCGTGGCTGCTGAAGAAGAAATGAGGATCGGCCTGCGTATGACGCCAGGGCTCGCCCGGCGGTTAAGGAGGACGCAATGGCAGGCAGGAGAATTGTGGTGGGGCTGATGTGCGCGGCGGTGCTGGGGTGCAGCGCAGTGCTTGCGGCGGAGGCCGATCTGAAGGCCGCAGCCAAGTCGATCGTGGCCAAGCACGGCGCGGCGGTGGTCCCGCTCAAGGTGGTGACCAAGGTGACCGGGAGCCGCGGCTCGAGCGAGCACGAGGCGAAGCTGTTGGGAACGGTGCTCGACGCGACGGGGCTGATCGTCACGTCCAATTCGGTGGCGGACCCGGCGAGCGCCCAGAAGAAGGCCCGCCCGGAACTCACCATCGAGTCGGAAGTCAAGAGCGCGAAACTGATCGAGACCAAGAAAGACGGCACGGAGATCCCGCTGAAGGTGGTGTTTCGTGACCGGGACCTGGACCTGATGTTCTTGCGGCCGGAGAAGAAGACCACGCTCCCGCACCTGGGCCTGAAGAAGAAGGGCCCGGAACTGGAACTGGCGGACGACATCATCGTACTGTCGCGCCTCGGTGCCGTGGGCGACCGGCAACTGGCCGTGTCGCTGGGCCGGGTGCTCTCGGTGATCGACAAGCCGCGGAGGCTGTACGTTGCGAACGGCGTCCAGGCCTCCCTGGGCTGTCCGGCGTTCAGCGCCGAGGGCGGGCTGGTCGGAATCTTCGTGCTGCGCGTCACCCCGACACCGGGCAGACCGCAGATGCTCACCCCCATCCTTCCGATCGGCGACGTCCTGGAGGACATGAAGCAGATCGAGGCGCCGGAGGAGTAGCGGA
>Ga0315553_10003529_pt1 | contig 12131 bp, 10 predicted proteins | sample SalMarSW160140MG_FD_203099 | JGI IMG/M metagenome (GOLD analysis project Ga0315553, IMG submission 203099) | Salt marsh sediment microbial communities from the Plum Island Ecosystem LTER, Massachusetts, United States - Salt Marsh Sediment SW1601-40 ... | reverse complement strand
CAACCGAATGTAGCCAAGATCTACAATCTCGCCGATATCTCTACGGTGCCCTCACGCGTCGAGCCCTTTGGGTTGGTAGCCGTGGAAGCCATGGCATGCGGTACGCCCGTGGTTGCAACCAATGAAGGTGGCCTCCCCGATTTCATTCACGATGACGTTGGCGCTCTTGTGAACGTGGACGATTCCGGTGGCCTGGCAGCGGCAATCATAAGCGAAATGCGTTCAGGGGCAAAAAAGCGTAAAGGGCCTCTCGCCGCGAAATACGCACTCGAAGGTTTTTCGTGGTCGATCCAGGTTGACAAAATGATCGCGGTCTACGATGAAGCCGTTCAGAGGAGATGAGAGACAAGAACGAGCATTGTATCAAACGTAGTTAAGGGAGTGCAGTGAGCAAGTATACGGAATCGACGATCGCCCTGGGCATGATCACTCGACATTTTAATGACCCCAAGCCCATCTTGCTCTTTTTAGAGAATGCCCGAAGGTATGGCCAAGTCATTGATCGGGTGATTGTTGCCTATTCACACAGCAAGGACGAGTCAACCGTCGCTGAGGTTGAAAATCGGATCCCGTTAGATCTCCTCCTGGTCTCTGATCTAAACATTTTGCGATCCCAGATGTATCAGACCGGTCTCTCGGCAGAAGCGATCAAGGATTTGCTGGATCTGCCTGATGGCGGTGAAGACGGTGAAATCCCCTACGGTGCCTATCGCAATGCGGTGCTTTTCAAGGCTTTGCTGGACGGAATTGACTACCTGCTGTTCTTTGATACGGATGTGGAGCCGCGCGTGCTTACCGACCTTGATGGAATGGAGGCGCAGTGGCGGGAGATCGATTTCGTTGGGAGCCATCTACGTTCGTTAACTAGGGAAAATATCTCGGCAACGACCAGCGAATACTCGGGTTATTACATTATCCCGCCCATGTCTTTCCCTGGATTGGGCGAATTGCTTACCGGGTTGGGCAAGGGGATGGCATTGGAATACATGGAGGACTGTCACGAACATCGGTGCTTGAATTTGGGGCCAGTGTCACCGGGCTTTCCCAGGCTAACCAACAAGCCCTTAGGGGGAAACCTGGGCCTCGATCTCAGAAAAGCGTGGCGGCTTGCTCCGTTTTATTCCACGATCTATACCTTCTCGAATATGACAGTGAAGGGGCGCGGAGAGGATACGCTTCTTGGCCAGGCGATTTCGGCCTCCAATGGCCAGATCATGGATGTGGATCTGCGAATCTTCCATCATACCTACAAGGGCTTCCCGTTCGTTCCGGATATCCGCAGGAAGTCGATTCGTGATCGCTTCTATTGGGCTTGCCTGGGCTGGATCGGGCGTAATCCTTTTCTGAGCTGGTATCTCGACCATTTGGGGAAACTGGAAATAGACTTTCGATCCGAGACCGCCATGCAGCGAATCGGTCTCGAGATTGGCGGCGAGAAAGCGGCAATGCATTTGAGGGATCCACGTTTTAAGGGACTCATAACTGCGTTCGAAGCTTCCTTTGAAGGCTTGCCTGACGTCATTGATCGCTATCAACGCTTGATGCAGGGCTGGCAGGCCTTTCTTCGTGCGATCGGGCAAGAACGACCGCCCAGCGAGGTGGAAGATCTCAACGCTGGCGATCTGCGCTTGGCGTCCTGACCCCAATCGCTTGCCTCCTAGCTCACGTTCTTTATAACTTGTTCGCTGTGTCGGCATGGTGTAGAAAGATGGAGAAGGTAGTTCCAATTCGTCTTGAATGAACAGGTTCTCGCTGAGTAAATGACCTTGATCGAGGAAAGGAGATGGCGGATCTGGATTGCCAAACCATGAAAGCAATCCAGAAGCGCAAAAGATGATGAAATCAGTCATGGTGATTCCCTCCTACTGGTCTCGAGAATCAGCCGTAGGGTGGCAGCCGGGGGATGCAGTCTACGATCACCCCACGCCGCTAGAAGAAGAAGGTACCCTGGCAAGGACCCTGGAGTCGCTGCGCACCCTCGACAACACCAACTTCTCTCTTGTCATTCTTGCCTGTGCGACCGCGGCGGGAATCGAGCAGCAGGTTGAAGCGCGTGTACGGCAGATCACCCAGGCGGTTGATCTGCCTGTTGAAACATACGTCATTTCTCATTCCCATTTGAATCGATTTCACGAAGTATTAATGAACAATAGTCAAGAGGACCTCAGCGATGTTCTTTCATTGAGGGGCTATTCCAATATCCGCAACATGTGCCTGTTTGTCCCATATGTCATGGGCGCAGAGGTGGCAATACTCATTGATGATGATGAGCTATTCGATGATAAAAGCTTTGTGGATAAGGCAACCGAATTTATCGGTAACCGCTTCATGGGTCAGACGATCGATGGCGTGGCTGGATATTACCTGAATTCCAAGGGGACATATTATGATGACGTCCCCGAAGAAATTCATTGGATGACCTACTGGGATCGATTCGGCAGCAAACGCGAGGCCTTCGACAAAGTTATTCCGGGTGAACCTCGATTAAAGCTTACCCCCTTTGCCTTCGGCGGCTGCATGGTGATACACCGCGCCCTCTTCAGGACGGTGCCCTTCGACCCGCGCATCACACGCGGAGAGGACACTGATTACGTGTTGAACGCGCGCATGTTTGGGTTCAAATTCTTCTTGGACAACCAGCTCTGGATCCAGCATCGCCCCCCCACGAATACCCATCCCACCTGGCAGCGTTTCCGCGAGGATATATTCCGGCTGCTTTACTCAAAAGCAAAGATCGACGGCCAAACGGAACAGGTGAATATGACCCTGGTCGAGGCAGAGGATTTCGATCCCTACCCGGGTCAATTCCTTCGTGACACGCTGGATGACAAGATCTTGAAGTCCAATCTAATCCTGGCGTTAGATTACCTGGCGAATGATCGCGTGGACGATGCCAAGGAGACGATCCGCAATATATGGCTGGCGAAGACCAAAGCAATTCCGACGGATAACCCATTCGAATCCTATCTCACTTTTCAACGTCGTTGGCGCAAGCTTCGCAAGCTGACGGCAAGCGAACTCGGTCAAAAGATGCAGGAAGTCATCCTGTCGGGAAACTTGCGTAAGGAAGAAGAGGAACGCAAAACACAGGTTATGCGCGAGAAATTCCAGGAAATGAGCGCAAAGGAGATGCGTGACCGTATTCAGAAATTCCCACTGCTAAAGGGTTTGAGCCTACGGCAAGTCGATGCGCTGATCGCCATCAGCCGTCGTGAATTTTTCGCCAAAGATGAGGTTCTAATCCGGCAAGGCTCGCAAGAGCATGATCTATTTTTCATCTTGCGTGGACGGGCACTGATCACGATGATCAACCATGCCGATGAGGCTGTGGGTATGGCCGAAGCCGGCGATGGTGAAACGCTCGGTGAGGTTTCGCTGCTGATCGATTCGCCGCATTCCGCATCGGTGACCGCCATGGAACCGATGGAGGTGATGCGCATCACCCGACGTACATTAGCCTCCTTGATGGCGAGCGATCCTGAGTTAGCAGCCCGTCTCTGGCACCGGTTAGCCCAAATGTTGGGCGACCGCCTGCGTGATTCGAATGTCCGTTATCTCAAGCGGGCAAGCGAGATCCAGGATATTTCCGACGAGTTGATCCATACCGGTCCATTAAACCCGGAGGACACAGAAGAGGAATAATGGTTTCCCCTGAAAACCACTCTCGACTCGTCATGAACCCCGCTCACCTTGAATCGGCGGAGCAAGACCTGTTGTAGGAAGAAATCAGGTAATTAAACTTCTCGTGGGGATTTTGGAAATAATCGATAGCTCTGTGCAGGCTCTCTTGCAATGAAGTATGCGACGAATCCGCATTAATTCCCTGTTTGATTCTTTATGCCAACTTACTCAAAACAGAGTTCTGATGGTTGGTCGATAAGAGTTGCTTTTGTTCCCTGAGATTATTTCAACAAGCGTTTGATCTCGGCAGCATCGATTCTCTAATGATCGTTCCAAAACCCTTGCCTTCTATATTAGCGATTGGATCACACGAGAAATAACAACTCAGAGACGGGTCTGTTTCCGGAACTGGATACATCCTCTGGACGAGATGGATTGAAATCTTCGATATAATGAAACAAAGTTGGCTCTCTCATTGGGAGGTAAGCATGGGCGAGGATAAGAAGCAGCGCGAACACCGTGAGTGGATACCCGAAGAGGTTCGAGAACACATGCGATCAGCGAGGGCTGAGATGCGGGAGAGCGTAAAGGCAGTATTCCCGCCGGCGTTCCTTGAACATAGACGCTCGGCCCGGAAAGAAATGCTCCTCGCTGCCCGCGCGCTCCTTGATCGGGCAATTGAGCGTAATAACGTCTGACCGTACTTGCATCTCAGCAATAGACCAGACTCAAGGACAGGTTATCGCCACCCTGGAATTTTCACACTCCAGGGTGGTGTGCTTATCATGAAGCTTGCTCAACAGCGATCATGATCGGGAAGTCATCTTGGACGATTGGCGATAAGAGTCCAAAGGAGCGTAATAAACGCCAACCCGAAGCTAATCTCTCCCCCAAGCTGGTTGTCATTGGTGTAAAGCAGGCTGCCAGCAATAATCAGCGCCGCAAATATCCCCGCGCCAACCAAGCGCTGAATTGCCAGGGTTAGCAAATTCAATTGACTTTTCAGATCTGGGGCGGCACGCGCCATGATGGTTAGATCTCCGCGCTCCATGCGAGTGAGCGCAGCATCGAGTCGGGTCGGTAAGGTCACCAATGCCCGACCTTGCTCCACAAGTACTTTGAAAAGTTCCGACAACCATGCTTCCCCCTCCTCGGCGAGCAGATGCTCTGCGAACGGTTGTATCCCTTCAAACACATTGAAGTCTGGATTCAGGCCTGTACACATCCCCGAAAGAATGGCTACACATCGGCCGAGGAACAGTAAATCAGCCGGGAGTTGAAACGGCATTTCATAGAGCAGATCACGGAATTCACTGGCGAAACGGCGCATCTCCTCTGGATGCGTGCGTATGAGATCGCGCATGCTTTTCCCCCAGATACGTTCGAGCATCGCTGCTTCGGCGAGACGAATACGCTCCAGGTCAGCTTCAGGCAGGATCACCCCCATTGTTTTGTAGGCTTGCATCAACCGATCCAGATCACGTGTTCCTATGGCGATGACAAGATCGCGAAGCCCTTGCACCATCTCGGGCGTGACGCGACCGACCATACCGAAATCAACGAATACCAAACGCCATGCGCCATCCTGCAATGGCTCGACGAAAAGATTGCCAGGATGTGGATCCGCATGGAAGAAGCCTTCGATAAAGATCTGATGTAAGTAGGTGCGAAACAGCCGATCGGCGACTTCTGCTCGATCCAAACCTGCGCTATCGATCGCGGTAAAATCCGTGATCTTGATGAAATAAACATCCTCAAGTGTTAGCGCACGCTCTGTAGTATGACTGGCATACACAAGAGGGATTCGCACGCTGGGATCGTCAACATACATAGCGCCAAAACGGCGGGCGTTCTCCGCTTCGGCGAGATAGTCAACCTCCTCCCACAACGTGCGGCTGAATTCATCAAAGAGGGCGTCCAGATCAACCCGCCGGGTAATCGGTCGGTATCGTTTCAACCAGCCAAGCACGCGCTTGAGCACAGCCAGGTCTACCTTGATGAGATCGTGAATATGGGGACGTTGTACTTTGACAACAACATGCTCGTCACCGATAAGGCGCGCTCGATGAACTTGTCCGAGGGAGGCCGAGGCAAGCGGAGTTTCGTCGAACCAGGTGAAGTTGGACTCAAGGATCGAACCCAACGATCCTTCCAGCTCCTGGCGTATCGAATCAAAGGGTTCTGGTGCGACCTCATCCTGAAGGTTGGCCAATTCAGATGTTATTGGCTCAGGAAGGACGTCGAGGCGGGCAGAAAGGAACTGGCCGACTTTAATCCACACCCCCCCCAAGCGGGTAGCGAGGGAGCGAAACCGTCGGGCTGCCCCCTGATAGCGCCTAGGGGCAGTTCTCTGTGATAACCTGCGCAGACCGATCCGGCGCAAGATCAGATCCCACCAGATGACATTCAGGAAAACGCGGGCAAAAAAAATGAGGACGCGTATATACCGGCCGCGCAGGGTCCAACTGCGCCCTGAAGATGTCTCGCGAGATGGAGGAGGTATGGATGGCATAGGCACCTTCGTTTGGACGGATTGCCTTCATCATACTGCAATCAATGAGGACCTGAGATACTCTCCCTGACAGCTGGGATCAAGGAGTTTCGTTTGACTCATCACCTGTCTATGAAGATTAGATTGATGGGCTTTGTTTGCAAAGGTTTATCGATCCACCGTGAAGGTCAATCGTGTATCGCTTGACCAATCTCTATCATCTGGCTTAAGTTAAAGTTCCGGGCGGGGAAATCATCGGCCACTCGCAGCCGGCTTTCCCCTCATTCCACAGGGGGAAATACTCACTTTGTTTGTGCTCGTTGTCCCTCCTGTTGTTCTGAGTCTGTACATTCTGGGATACACTTATTATGAACTTCACAATGGCTGCTGCGTGTTCAGAGTGTCGCAAACAAGATTCGAGGAGAGAGGTCCATGAAAATCCTAATCTTTGGCGGTTCCGGAAAGATGGGAGCTGCCGTCGCGTGGGATCTCGTTCAACAGGATGACGTCGAAACCGTCGGGCTTGTCGGCCGCCGGGAGGAGGCACTGGCGCGTACTCGCGAGTGGATCGGCGGCACGAAGATCGTGCTTCACCCGCTCGACATTCACGACGTCGATGCCGTTGCAGAATTGATGGCTCAATACGACGTGGGAATCAGCACCCTGCCTGATCGGAAAACAAGCTATAAGGTGGTCGACACGGCTGTCAAGTCTGGATTGCACTTCGTGGACATGCTCGAGGAATATCACCGCCGCCCTGATGCCTATGAGATCGAGGGATTGGAACTGCCAGGTGCAATGACGCTGAATGAGTATGGGGATTTCCTGCACGAGACGGCAATCCAGAATGGGGTTACCTTCCTGGACGGCATCGGATTTGCGCCCGGACTCAGCAACATCATGGTCGGGCATGCGATCCGCACTCTGGATACGGCGGAAAAAGCCGTTGCCCGTGTCGGCGGCATCCCATCAAAGGAAGCCGCTGCCCGACATCCCCTGCGCTACATGATCACCTGGGCGTTCGACCATGTGCTGCGGGAATACATGGTGAAGCTGAATGTGATCAAGGCCGGCGAGGTGGTTGAGGTGGATGCGGCCAGCGAGTTAGAGCCCTTCCAATTTCGACAATTTGGCGTCGACGAAGCGCTCGAGTGCGCGGTAACGCCCGGCATGCCCAGTTTCATTTACTCCCGTCCGGGACTCAAGGAATTCACGGAGAAGACCGTGAGATGGCCCGGGCACTGGGAAGGCATTCAGACGCTTAAGGAGTGCGGCCTCCTGGACCTCGAGCCCGTTCAGATCGAGGGCGCTTCGATTGTTCCCCGTGAATTCTTACTGGCCCTGATTGAACCGCGCCTCCAGCCGTTGGAAGGCGATACGGATGTATGCGTGATGTGGAACACCGTCGCGGGGACTAAAGATGGGAAGGCGGCTGAGATCCACAGCTACCTGTGGGACGAAGCTGACACCGAGCGTGGTATTTCGTCGATGGCGCGCGTCACAGGCTTTTCGGCGGCGATCGGTGCGACGTTCATTGGGCGCGGCTTGATAACAGCGAAGGGCATCGTGCCTCCGGAGGATTGCTTCGAAGGTGAAGTATTCGAGCGTTTCCTGGAAGAGCTCAAGAAGAGGGACATCCACATCCTGGAGGAGGTCATCACCGTCGGTTAACATCGGATCAGACGAAGGCCGAGTAACCAACGCGTTGGGCGATGTGAGGAGCTTGGTGAAGCTCAGCTTGTGTTGATCCCTCCTTGGATGGGTGCTTTAATATTCGCTCGCTGTGACCGCGCCTATAGATCATCATAGAGTGGCATGTTATATCCAATCCACGAGTTGTAACCCGCATTCCCAATTCGATAGGTATTAGTTTTTGGGGTCCGCTTTATGTCCCCTGCTTTCTCCCCTTTTTGTAGCACCCCCGCAGCGAAGCGGAGGGGTGCCAAAAGGGGGTTTTTGAGGGGGGATTGAAAAAGATGAAGTAATCCGATCGTCGGCTTGTACGTTAATCCTGAGCAATCTCCACGTCTTGTAAAAACAAAAAGGCCGGGTATCCCTGGTTTGACCTCTACTACGATGAGTACAATGCATTGAATGGTGCAGATTCTCTGGCCGGTCATAAGAGCATTGCCGAGATGAGCAAGGAGAAAGGTGGTGTAACCCTTCCTGAAAATGTTTCCGTGAATCCACAGAATATAGTCAAATTACGGAAGGGTTAAGTGAAAGACCGGGTAAGGGAGGTGTATTTTTGGCGAGAAGACGTATTTTGATATGTAGGGGTATGGCGACCTTCACCCGAGATTCGAATGGCCAGAAGGCTGTAACGATGTCGAAGAGCTAGTTGAATTCCTTCGAGCATTGTTCAGCATCGGCTATCTGTATGAGAATAGAAGAGAGCGACCCTGGATTGGATGCGAGGTGATACAACAGAATAAGAGTGAAACATCTGACCAGGCTCTAGCTGGGACCAGACGGGTCTGGCAAGGGGTCTGATCTTGCATCTGCGATTGCCGCGTCGATCGGAATAAGAAAGGAGATATCGTGTCCAAGCCAAAGGTTTTTGTTACCCGAATGCTGCCGGAGAAAGGTTTGGATTTAATTTCGACCATCGCTGATGCCGAGGTGTGGCAGGATGAGCTTTCTCCCCCGCACGACATCTTGCGCCAAAAGGTGAGAGGACTCGATGGTTTAGTTTGTCTACTCACCGACCAGATTGATGCTGAGTTGATGGATCTGGCTGGAGAGCAACTGCGTGTTATTAGTCAGATGGCAGTCGGCTTTGACAACATTGATATCTCTGCAGCAACGAAGCGTGGCATACCGGTCGGAAACACACCTGGGGTCTTGACGGAGACGACGGCTGATTTTGCCTTTGCCCTTATGATGGCTGCTGGTAGACGTATTGTTGAGGGTGAACGCTATGTCAAAGCCGGCAAGTGGAAGACATGGGGACCAACATTGCTCATGGGGCATGATATCCATCATGCCACTCTCGGCATTATTGGATTCGGACGAATTGGTCGGGCACTCGCCCGACGAGCTCAAGGTTTCGGCATGCGGATTCTATTTTATGACGATCAGGTTACAGAAATCATTGGGCGAGAGCTGGGTGCAGAGAAATCAGTGCTCGATGACCTGCTCTCTGAATCCGATTTTGTGAGCCTTCATGTACCTTTAACAGGGGAGACGAGGCATTTGATAGGCGAACGCGAACTGCAGATTATGAAGAACACTGCAGTGCTCATTAACACCTCCCGCGGTCCTGTCGTGGACCCAGAGGCCTTATTTAATGCACTATCAGGAGGGGAAATTTCCTATGCGGGGTTGGACGTCACAGATCCTGAGCCTATTCCAGAGAATCACCCATTACTGTCCCTACAGAATTGCTTGATAGTCCCGCACATCGCCAGTTCAAGTGTGGCAACTCGCAATAAGATGGCAAGAATGGCGGCAGAGAACTTGGAGGCAGGTTTGAAGGGGGAACGGCTTCCTTATTGTGCCAATGTCGGAGTCTACCAGGATGGTTAGGATTGTCCTTCCGCGCGACAGATATTCGATGAGTCGCCTTGCTTGCGTTAAATTCTTGAGTCGCCATTCTTTCCGACATATTTGGTCACGCTCGCTCGCTGATGGTATTGATATGCTAGGATAGCTCCACAAGTGGGAGCGCTATCACGCAGTGGCGTGTTCACATTCTTTGGCAAGTTCCTCAACTTGGAGAATTGTGATGTTGCAGCCATGGGGGCAGAGTTGCTATGTAGGTTGCGGGTGCTAGGTAACCGATGGCTGAGAGCAAAGCCTCTCAGCTGCTGGAGGCCATTTTTTGTAGCACGGTACCCATGAGTTCATCCGGAATCTGAGCTTCCATGGACAATGAGCGGATTTCAGTCTTGCGACAATGGCTGATTGCCTCTTTGTTAGGATCTCCCGCGCCCTTTTCAGGGGAAAGGATACCAATGTATTAAGTGGACAAATCCTTCTGCTCAAGATATTTCTTCTCCTCGTCTTAGGGATAATTGGTATCGTGGTCTAATAAGCCCGAAATAGGAGCGAGACCGGATCTAAATCCTCGGGTCAGTGAATACGGAACGGGTGCTCATATTTCTTCTTGCAAGGGGTGAAGGATACGCACGTGGGATTGCCAGATTCTGGGGTGCTGACCCTGATTCTATTCAAAAACAGCTCGTCAAGTTTGAAACAAGGGGTGTGTTGACCAGTAAGCAAGTGGGCCAGACGGTTTTGTATCAATTCAATGCGAGATATGCATTCCTCCCTGAGTTGAAGCAGTTGCTTGAGAAGGCGTTGAGTTATTATCCAGAGAGTGAGCGGGAGCAATTGCTGATATCGGGACAGCTCCCCAGTTGAAAAGGTAAGCCCGAGTGAAACATAGCAGAGAGATGGATAAAAGTAATTCCAGCACAGATCCTAGGTAAGCAGCTGACTGTTGTGACGATGATCACAGATTTGACATTTCGTGTACATTGTGTACACTGAGTACATAAGTAATTATTCGGATGAAGAGAGGACAAAGATCGAGATGGCAAGTATACGAGAGATTAGCAGTCGCGATGCGCGCAAGAATTGGCGCGAAGTACTCGACGCCGTAATGTCCGGCGATAATGATGTTTTGATCTCACGCCATGGTCATGAAATTGCTGTCCTCATACCTGCGCGCGATTACTACGCCATTTTGGATGAACTCGAAGAGATCAGGCTTTCGAGGCTCGCGGAGAGTCTCTACGAGAGCTATCTAGAGGGGAAGACACCGGCAAAGCCCTATGAGGAGATACGAGTCGAGATTCTGAAAGATTAAAGGCGAAGGGCTATGAGCAAGGCAAAGACGTATGTAGTAGAAGTGACTGCTCATGCAGAACGAAGCCTGAAGAGGCTGCAAAGGGAAAGAGAGCTCATCAGACGTCTCGATTCGAGAATTCAATCTTTGGCCGAAGTTCCCCGCCCGGCGGGTTGCAAGAAGCTGAGAAGCAGCCGATACGAAAATCTATATCGGATTCGTGAGGGCGATTGGCGCGTCCTCTATGCGATTGAAGATGACCGGGTGCTTGTGCTGATCTTGGATGTCGTTCGAAGAGATCAAGCGTATCGCTAAATCCAAGACAGGTATTTCCCCTAATTCCTTACATTGCTTCGTTCCGCGTCAGTCAATCTAAGTTCATATTTTTTCCATAATCGGAATCATCGAATAATTCCTGCCAACCGTTTCCCCCTCCTGTTGTGGTTCTTTTGAGTCCCTGAAGGTACACCGGGGGATTGGTTAGTTGCTCTATTCTGGCCTATGAATTTGACTCATATCCCATGTACCTTAGAAAGCGGAGGCTCTCAACAGATAATCCTTGAGGCCACGTATGAATAGCCTATTCCGTATTATATGGAGAAGTCGGCATATTCACGTGTTAGATGGCCTTCCTTATAAATCGTACTTGACACCCCAAGATTACGTACTAAAATACGTACATAATATAGTACTAAATAATGTAACAATAATCTGGGAATACCTAGGAGTACGAAATGCTTCGCACAACCAATGTCTCAACTCTACGCACTGAGCTCTCAACCTTTCTGAGAGATTTAAATGAAGGGCCAATACTTGTCTTATCTAATAGTCGCCCAGCAGCCGTTTTGGTTGAACCTGAGATGTTCGATTCAATAATCGAGAAGATTGAATTACTCGAGGATCTTGTGGATGGTCGACGTGCAATCGCGGATTACCGCGCAAATCCTGATGAAATCGTAGATGCAGAAAAGGTATTTGAGCGTCTGGGATTATAGCAATGGAATATACTCTCAAGCTGCATCGAGATATCGAGAAACAGCTGAGTCGAATATCGAGAAAGCAAAAGGAGCGCTTGGTAGAAGTCATGCGCTCCTTGCGTTTCGAGCCAAGACCACATGACTGTCAATATCTCCAGGATGATCTTTATCGAATAAGGGTGGGGGAATATCGAATTATCTATGCTGTATTCGATGACGAGATTGTGGTTGTAATGTGCAAAGTTGCTCG
>Ga0315553_10003528_pt1 | contig 12131 bp, 12 predicted proteins | sample SalMarSW160140MG_FD_203099 | JGI IMG/M metagenome (GOLD analysis project Ga0315553, IMG submission 203099) | Salt marsh sediment microbial communities from the Plum Island Ecosystem LTER, Massachusetts, United States - Salt Marsh Sediment SW1601-40 ... | reverse complement strand
AGGACAAAGATATATCTTGCGATACGACGAGGTCAGTTATATCGTAAGATATGTCATTTACAGGAGAAGCCAAATGCATGGACTGAAACATTTCGAGGACCGCTGCGGCGGTCTGTGGGCGTCGCGTCGCTTCGGCCGCCATGGCGCCAGGGGCTTCGGCCCAGGCTCGGGCCCTGGCCCCGGCGGCGGTGGCGGCGACTGGTTCCGCGTCGGCCGCATGCTGGCTCAAGGCGACCTCAAGCTGCTCGCGCTCGCTCTGATCGCCGAGCAGCCGCGCCACGGCTATGAGATCATCAAGCTGATCGAGGAGAAGACGAGCGGCTGCTACAGCCCGAGCCCCGGCGTGGTCTATCCGACCCTCACCTTCCTCGAGGAGGCCGGCTACGTCACCGCCGAGAGCGAAGGCGCCAAGAAGCGCTACACCATCACCGAGCAAGGCCGCGCCTATCTCGACGAGAACCGCGACGTCGCCGACATGGTTCTCGAGCGCCTCTCCGCGATCGGCGAGAAGCTCGCGCGGCGGCGCCGCGCCTGGGAGCGCCGCGAAGCCGAAGCCGAGGGTGTGCCGAGGCTTGTCAGTGCCGCGCTGGAGAATTTGCGCGCCGCCGCGGCGACGCGGCTCGAGGGCGAGAACGGCGAGGCCGAGACCCGCATCGTCGAGATCCTGGCGAGAGCCGCCCAGGACATCCGCAACGTCTAGGCTGGCTACAAAAAACTGTAGGGGTCGATATCGACGTTAAGTCGGACATCGCCCTTCGGCTTCGGTGCCTCCGAGAGCCAGAGCCGTAAGTAAGCCTGGAGATCGGCTTCGCGCGCGGCCTTGACCAGGAGACGGAAGCGATAGCGGCCGCGGATCACCGCGAGCGGCGCTTCCGCCGGACCGAGCACCTGGATCTTCGCCGCTTGCGGGGCAGACCGGGCGAGGCTCCGCGCGTAGGCCTCAGCCGCTTCGCGTGCGCTTGCGGTCACGAGCAGCGCCGCGAGCCTGCCGAAGGGCGGCATCGTCGCCGCCTTCCGCGCCTCGATCTCGCGCTCCAGGAACGTGTCGCGGTCGCCTGAGGCGAGAGCCACGATCACCGGGTGGTCCGGCATGTAAGTCTGGATCAGGCCGCGGCCGGGGATGGCGTCGCGGCCGGCGCGCCCCGTCACTTGGCTGAGCAGCTGGAAGGTGCGCTCCGCGGCGCGGGGGTCTGCATGGCCGAGGCCGAGATCGGCATCGACCGCGCCGACAAGCGCGAGCCCCGGGAAGTGATGACCCTTGGCGACAAGCTGGGTGCCGATGATGATATCGACCTCGCGGTCCTCGATCTCGCGCAAGGTCTCGCGGAGATCGCTGACGCTCGGCGTCAGGTCGCTCGACAACAGCACGCGGCGGGCATCGGGGAAATACTCGGCGATCTCCTCGGCGATGCGCTCGATGCCTGGGCCGCACGGCACCAGCGAACGCTCGGCGCTGCAGTTCGGGCAGGTCTCAGGGATCGGAATGAAGGTGCCGCAATGATGGCATTCGAACCTACGGCGAAAGCGGTGCTCGACGAGCCAGGCTGAGCAGTTCGGGCATTCGAACTTGAAGCCGCAATTGCGGCACACGGTGACCGGGGCATAGCCGCGCCGGTTCAGGAACAGGAGCGCCTGCTCGCCGCGCGCCAAGGTTTCGCCGACCGCGTCCACCAGGAGCGGCGACAGCCATTTGCCGCGCTCCGGCGGATGCGTGCGCATATCGATCGCCGTGATGTCGGGAAGGCTCGCCGCCTTGTAGCGCTGCGCGAGTTTGACGTGACGGTAGCGGCCTTGGGCCACGTTCACCAAGCTTTCGATCGAGGGCGTCGCCGAGCTCAACACTACCGGGATGTGGCCAAGCGATCCGCGCAACACGGCCATGTCGCGTGCCTGATAGGTGACGCGCTCCTCCTGCTTGTAGCTCTGGTCGTGCTCTTCATCGACGACAACGAGGCCGAGCGCCGGGAAGGGTAGAAATAGCGCCGAGCGGGCGCCGACCACGAGCTTCGCCTGATCTTCCGCGATGGCGCGCCAGACGCGGCCCCGGAGCGGCGCCGACAGCCCCGAATGCCATTCGGCGGGCTTGGCGCCAAAGCGCTGTTCGCAGCGGGCGATGAACTGGCTGGTCAGCGCGATCTCGGGCATGAGCACGAGCGCCTGCTTGCCCTTGGCGAGGACTTCCGCGATGGCCTCGAAATAGACTTCCGTTTTGCCGGAGCCGGTGACCCCGTCAAGCAGGGTGACGACGAAGCCGTCGCTGGTGTTCTCGCAAAGCTCCTCGGCGGCTGCCGCCTGCTCCGGCGTTAGCCGCGCGCGCGCCGTGGTGAGATCGAGCCGCGGCGGGGTCCAGGCGGGGAGTTCCTCGGTGACGAGAGTGCCGGCGTCGACGAGGCCGTCGATGACGCCAGGGCTGACGCCGGCCGCCTCGGCGAGCCCCGACTTCATCCAGGTCATGCCGTTGGCGGCAATCTCGAGCACGCGGCCCCGCGCAGGCGTGATCCGCTCCGGCGGCGGTCCTGCCAGCCTCACCCCATAATGAAGCTTCGGCGGTGAGAAGGCATGACCGGCGCTCATCATCATGCGCAAGACCATGCCGGGCGAGGACAAGGTGTAGCGCGCCACCCAATCGGCGAAGTCGAGCGACACCCGCGGCAGCGCCGGCACGTCGTCGAGGACTTCGATGATCTCGCGGAGCTTCTTCCGCTCGACCTTCGCCTCGGCGCCCTCCCCGCGATGCCAGACGGCGCCGAGGCGTTCGACCGGACCGAGCGGCACGATGACGAATTGCCCCGGCCGCACCTCCACGCCCGGCGGCACGAGATAATCGTAAGGCGCGGGCAGCGCGAGCGGCAGCAGCACCGGCACGATGGTCTCGCTGGTCTTTGCTCTCGCCAAATCCCCGCTCGAATCGGTTAAGAGTCAGGAAGGAGTCCTATCCCATAGTAGCTCCCGGTGCGCGCGGCGTTCAGAGGGTCGGACGGGGGATTGCTGCTTGTCCAAAGATGCCGAAGCTGAAGCCGTAATCGTCGCCGCGCCGGATCTCCAGCGCGCGGTCGAGGCGTGGCTTGCCTATCTCTCGGTCGAGCGCCAGCTCGCCGGCAACACCTCCGAGGCCTATGGCCGCGATCTCGGCCAGTTCCTCGCTTTCCTCGCCACGCAGCTGAACCGCCTGCCGACGCTTGCTCATCTCAACGCACTCGCGGCACGCGACATCCGCGCCTTCCTCGCCGCGCGCCGGGCGCAAGGGGTCGGCAGCCGCAGCCTATCGCGCACGCTCTCGGCGCTCCGGATGTTCTTCCGCTTTCTCGAGCGCCGCGGGCTCGGCAAGAACGACGCCGTGCGCGCGGTGGCTCTGCCGAAGCTGCCGCACTCCGTGCCGAAGCCGCTGACGGCGCCAAAGGCCACAGCGCTCGTCGAGGGCGCCGATATCGCGGCCCCCGACGCGCCGGAATGGATCACCGCGCGCGACACCGCCGTGCTGGCGCTGCTCTATGGCTCAGGTCTTCGCATCTCCGAGGCGCTGTCGCTGTCCCGGAAAGACGCGCCGCTCCGCGGCCGCGACATGCTGCGCGTCCACGGCAAGGGCGGCAAGACGCGGGTGGTGCCGGTGCTTCCCGTGGTTCGCGAGGCGATCGAGCGCTATCTTGCGCTCTGCCCGATCGAGCTCGGGTCCGATGATCCGCTGTTTGTCGGCGCGCGTGGCGGGCAACTGTCGCCCCGCATCATCCAGCTCGTGATCGCCCGCGCCCGCGGTGCCCTCGGCCTTCCCGAAACGGCGACGCCGCATGCGCTCAGGCATTCCTTCGCCACCCATCTCCTTGGCGCCGGCGCCGACCTGCGTGCGATCCAGGAGCTCCTCGGCCACGCCAGCCTGTCGACGACCCAAGGCTATACCGAAGTCGACCGCGACCATCTGCTCGCGACCTACGCCAAGGCGCATCCGCGAGCCTAGGCGCTTAGCACGAGGATTTCCGGGTTGGCGCCCCGGCTTTCCCCGCACGATTTCTGCCCTGGACCAGCCGATTTTTGGCTTTTGGACGCCGCGGTCCCTTGCGGTACTGACCAGTCAGTCATTATATGGGGGCTGAGACCGGGTGGTACTCCTGCCCAGGCGACCCGGAGGGGTTGCGAGCCGAAAGGTCAAGCCGATGCCGCAAACGAGGAAGTCAGACGACCGCAAGAAGGCGCCGGCCAAACGCCAACGCGACAAGGAGGTGCGTCCGCAACAGATCGTCGACGCCGCCTTCGAGGAGTTCGCCGAGAAGGGCTTCGCCGGCACGCGGCTGGAAGACGTCGCCGCCCGCGCCAAGGTCAGCAAGGGCCTGCCCTATCTCTACTTCAAGACCAAGGTCGAGCTGTTCAAGGCGGTGATCCGCAGCGTCATCACCTCGCATTTCGACATGATCCGCGAGCGCATGGAGACCACCGAGCTCTCGGTCGAGGATTTCCTCAAGGGCCCGTTCCTCAGCTTCATCCAGGAGCTTCCCGGCTCGCGCCGCGCCTTCATCGTGCGGCTGCTGATCTCCGAAGGCTACAAGCATCCCGAGCTGACGAAGTTCTATTACGAGAACGTCATCTCGCGCGGGCTGGAGACGATGAAGCGCCTCATCGATCGCGGCATCGCGACCGGCGAGTTCAAGCCGACGCCGCTCCGCGACTATCCCCAGCTCTTGGTGGCGCCGGTGCTGATGGCGATCCTGTGGCGCACGCTGTTCGAGCGCTACCACCACATCGACACCGACAAGCTGCTCGCCACCAACATCGATCTTCTCATAGAGGCGGTCCGCGCGCCGAAGGCGTCCTCTGGAGGCCCAAGGGCCCAAGGCGATACCCCATGAAGCGTCTCACCGCCCTTCTTATCGGCGTCATCGTGATCGGCGCGGCGGCGTTCTTGCTGATGACGTTTCCGCTCAACAAGGAGCCGGTCTATCCCGGCTACATGGAGGCGGACCTTGTGCTCGTCGGCTCCGAGCAAGAGGGGCGCGTCGCCACGCTTTCGGTGGAGGAAGGCGACAGCGTGAAGCAGGGCGACCTCGTCTTCACCCTGGAAAGCTCGGAGCAAGAGGCCTCCGTCAACGCGGCGAAATCCCGGGTCGCGGAAGCCGAAGCGAAGCTCGCAGACGCGAAGGCCCAGATGCAGAGGCCGCGCGAGATCGAAGTCCTGCAAGCGGCGCTCACGCGCGCGCAAGCCATGATGAAGCAATCGGCCACCAATCTCGAGCGCGTGCAGGCGCTGTTCGACAAAGGCTGGGTCGCCAATGCGCAGCTTGATGACGCCATCGCTCAGCACGACAGCAACGAGGCTGCCGTGGCTGAGGCCCAGCGGCGTATCGCTGCGGCACAGCTTCCCGGCCGCTCAGACGTGATCGACGCTGCTGCTGCGGCCGTCGCGGAAGCTCACCACTCATTGGACGAGGCCGAGAAGAATCTCGGCAAGCGCAAGGTCTTTGCTCCGGCGAGCGGCACCATCGAGGAGGTCTATTTTCGTCCCGGCGAAGTGGTGAAGGCAGGCCAGGCGGTGGTGTCCCTGTTGCCACCGTCCAATCTCAAGGTCAGGTTCTTCGTTGCCGAGCCGGTGCGCGCCAAGCTCAGGCTCGATCAAATCGTCAATGTCACCTGTGACGGCTGCCCACCGGACCTCCACGCCAAGATCAGCTTCATCTCGCGGGATGCCGAGTTCACGCCGCCGGTCATTTTCTCGCGCGAGCAGCGCGCCAAGCTCGTCTATCTCGTCGAGGCGCGCCCCATCGAGCGAACGGCGGAACTGACCGCGGGTCAACCGGTGTCGGTGGCTCTTGGTGCGCAGCCGCAGGCGGCAGAGCGATGAAAGAGATCGCCATCGACGCCGAAGGACTGACCAAGTCCTTCGGGGACCTCGTCGCCGTCAAGAATCTGAGCCTGCAAGTGCCGAAGGGGGAGATCTTCGGCTTTCTCGGGCCGAACGGCAGCGGCAAGACCACCACCATCCGCATGTTGTGCGGACTGCTCACGCCGGATGCCGGCCATGGGACGTGCCTTGGCTACGACATCGTCACCCAAGCAGAAGAGATCAAGCGTGACGTGGGTTACATGACCCAGCGCTTCAGTCTTTACGAGGACCTGTCCGTCCGTGAGAATCTCGAATTCGTCGCGCGAGTCTACGGCGTGCCGCGACCGCGCGAGGCGGCCGCCGAGGCTATTCACCAACTTGGTCTTGACGATCGGGCTGAGCAACTCGCCGGCCATCTCTCGGGCGGCTGGAAGCAGCGGCTTTCGCTTGGCGCCTGCATCCTGCCCTCGCCACGGCTGCTCCTGCTCGACGAGCCGACCGCCGGTGTCGATCCCAAGGCACGGCGCGAATTCTGGGAGGAGATCCACCGGCTGGCGGCCGAAGGGATCACCGTGCTCGTGTCCACTCACTACATGGACGAGGCCGAGCGTTGCCACGAGATCGCTTATATCGCCTCGGGCGAACTGCTTACCCGTGGCACCGCCAATGACGTCATCGCGCAATCGGGTTTGCATACCTGGATCGTATCCGGACCGGATCTCCAACCGCTCGCCGAGGAACTGCACAAGCGCGAGGGCGTCGACATGGTCGCGCCGTTCGGCAACGAGTTGCATGTCAGCGGTCGCAACAAGCGCGCCCTCGATGCGACGATCGCCGCGGCGAAGAAGGCCGACGGGGCGCATCGCTGGAAGCGCGGTGAGCCGAGCCTCGAGGACGTCTTCATCCTGTTGATGAACAAGCCCAAGGACCAACACTCGTGACGACCATCGCCTACAACGGCGCTGGCCGCCGCCGCGATCCCGGATTCCTCCGCCGCACCTGGGCGATGATCGTGAAGGAATTCGTGCAGATGCGGCGCGACCGCATGACCTTCGCCACGATGATCATCATTCCGATCCTCCAGCTCGTGCTGTTTGGCTTCGCCATCAATAACGACCCCAAGCATCTGCCGACGGCGGTGCTCGTGCGCGACGACGGGCCGCTCACCCGCGCCGTGCTCGCCGCGATGAAGAACAGCGACTATTTCGACTTTCGGAAGCAGGTGCGCGATCCGGCCGAGCTCGACAAGATGCTCCGCTCGTGGGAGATCCAGTTCGCCGTCGAGATTCCGGCGAGTTTCGAGCGCGACGTGCGCCGTGGCGACCGGCCCTCGGTCCTCGTCATTGCCGATGCCACCGACCCGGTGGCCACGGGAACGGCGATCTCCGCTCTCCAGGGCCTCATCGACACGGCGCTGCGGCGAGAGTTGCGTGGCCCCGACGATGCCATCGAGGCGACGCCGGCGCCATTCCAGGTCGTGTTGCAGCGCCGCTACAATCCTGAGGGCATCACCCAATACAACATCGTGCCGGGGCTGCTTGGCGTGGTCCTGACCATGACCATGATGATGTTCACGGCGCTCGCGGTGACGCGCGAGATCGAGCGCGGCACCATGGAGAGCCTGCTGGCGATGCCGATCCGGCCGGTCGAGATCATGATCGGCAAGATCGCGCCATTCGTTCTGGTCGGCTTCGTGCAGATGACCATCATTCTCGGTGCGGCGCATGTCCTGTTCGATGTGCCGATTCTCGGTAGCGTTCCGCTTCTCATTGTCCTGGCGACGCTATTCGCCGCGGCAAATCTTGCCGTTGGCTATACCTTCTCCACCATCGCCAAGAACCAGCTTCAGGCGGTGCAGATGACGTTCTTCTTCTTCCTGCCGAATATCCTGTTGTCCGGCTTCATGTTTCCCTATCGCGGCATGCCGCTCTGGGCGCAGGCCTTCGGCGAAGTGCTGCCGCTCACCCATTTCCTCCGCATCGTTCGCGGCATCATGCTCAAGGGCAACAGCTTCGCCGACATGCAGGTCGATGTGCTGGCGCTGGCGGCCTTCATGATAGCGGCCATGGCGCTCGCGCTATTCCGCTTCCGCACCACGCTCGACTAGTTGCCGAGGCGATCGTCTTGCGGCCGGCGCGATTGCGGCAGGCGCGGCGCCACGGCGTAATAGATCTGCACCAGGAAGATGAAAGTGATGCTCATGAAGGTGCTGACCACGCACATCGCCATTCCCAACGCGTAAAGCGATTGGGCGATGAGAATGCGGTGCTCGATAGCCCGATCGATGTGGGACGGCGCGTCAGGCTTGATCAGCCCGGCGCGCCGCGCGTGACGCCAGCTCCAATAGAGCGTGGCGCCGAGCAGGACGATGTTACCCCAATAGATCATCATCGCGAGTCGATAGGTGATGAACTCGCCAAGCAATGTCGTGGAGAACGGCATGGTCGCGACCGCGGCGAGAAAGCCGATGTGGATCCAGGCAAGGTCGCGGTCCGCACGGGAGAGGTAGTTGAGCTGGGTCTGCTGGCCGACCCAGAAGATGCCGAGGGTGAGGAAGCTCATCAAATACATGATGATGCGCGGCGACAGCGCCACCAGCGCGCGTCCGAGATCGGCCTCGCTGTGGACACTCGCTTCAGGCGGCACGCGGATTTCCAGCACGATCAGCGTCATGGCGATGGCGAACAGGCCGTCGCTCAAGGCGGCGATGCGCTCCAGGTTTTGACCCGCAATCCGATTGTACATCGTTCCCCTACCGGCACGCGCGTCGGGCTAATATGGCATCCGGGCGCCGAAAAGGTATTCAAATGTCGTGAGGAGGTGGCCATGCGCGCACTGGCTTTTCTCGTTGGGGCTCTAGCCCTTCCTGCTCTTGCGCGCGCACCTGCGCGCCGCGTCCCGCGCCGCCATGTCCATGCCGCTGCCCTCGAGCCGATCGAGTTGCCTCCGGTCAGCGTTCCAGCGGTAGCGGCCGGGACTTTCGCCCTTGGGTCGGTCGCCGTCGTGCGCTCGCCATCGGGGCGCTCGCCATCGGGGCGCTGGCCATCGGCAGGCTCGATGTGCGCAAAGCCCGGCTCCGCGAGGTGGAGATCGATCAGCTCACCGTGCGCCGCTTCCGCATCGAGGATGGACCCCCGCCGCCAGAGACGTCATAGCGGGCACCATAACGGGCACCCTGGACAATCTCGTGCGGGACGAGAACAATGGCTCCTTCAGAGGGGGGTCGAATGTTGCTCAGAAGCGCCCGCTTCGTCGTGGTGATGCTCGCAGCATTGTCTCTCAGCGTTGCCGTCGGCCATTTGCTGCAGCTGCCCGCGCGGCTCGCCTGGGATCAGTATTTGTGGGTGGGCACGACGGTGCAAGGCGGCTTCTTCAGCCTGTCAGGCCCGCTTGGCGTCTTGCTTCAGGTCGTGGCGCTGATCGCCTTGATCCTGCTCGCGGCGCTGGTGCGCTCCGATGGCGCGAGCGGTTTCGCTCTCACCGTCGTGGCCGCGGTCTTCTTCGCCATTGGGCTGGTGGCCTGGTGGATCCTGGTCTATCCGGTCAACGTCGAGTTGACCAAATGGGTCAACGGGCCGGTGCCTGACGACTGGGCGGCTTGGCGCAAGCTATGGGAGTGGGGCGAGGGCGCAAACGGGCTGGCGCAGCTTGTCGGCTTCGCCGCTTTGGTGCTGGCGGTGATCGTCAAGGAGCGCCCCGAGGGCGGCTCGTCTTGAGGCGTTGATCGTCACCCGACTGTCACGGGCGTTTTGCAAAGCTTTTGTCTCAACCCGTCGCGTTTGGAACCGGGGAGGACGGATCGCCGCTGGGCCTTGCGATTATGGCCAACCGCGTTCAGACTGTTGGCAAAAATGAGTGCAAAAACAGCGCATGGGGGGAGACACGATGACGCACGAAAGCAACGCAAGTGGCGGCAGCTGGCTGGACCGTGAGCACACGGTCGCCAAACCGGGTTTCAGCCGCTGGCTGGTGCCGCCGGCGGCGCTTTGCGTTCATCTCTGCATCGGTCAGGTCTACGCCTTTAGCGTGTTCAACCTGCCGATGACCAAGCTGCTCGGCATCACCCAGTCGACCCCCGATGACTGGAAGCTGACCGAGCTTGGCTGGATCTTCTCGATCGCTATCGTCTTCCTCGGCCTTGCCGCTGCCTTCACCGGCACCTGGCTTGACCGGGTCGGCCCGCGCAAGGCCATGGTCACCGCCGCGCTCTGCTTTGGCGGCGGTTTCCTCATCTCGGCGCTTGGTGTCTTTCTGCACCAGCTCTGGATCGTCTATCTCGGTTACGGGGTGATCGGGGGCTGCGGCCTCGGCATCGGCTACATCTCGCCGGTGAAGACTCTGATCACCTGGTTTCCCGACCGGCCGGGCATGGCCACCGGCATGGCGATCATGGGGTTCGGCGGCGGCGCGCTGATCGCCTCGCCGCTGTCGGTTTGGCTGATGCAGCGATTCGCCAGCCCCACCCACGTTGGCGTGGCCGAGACCTTCATTGTGCTCGGCCTCATCTATTTCTTCTTCATGATGATGGGGGCGGTGATCGTGCGCGTGCCGGCGCCGGGTTGGGCTCCGAAGGGCTACGTGAAGCCGGCGCAGCCGAAGAAGCTCGTCACCGACCAGGAGGTGCATGTCGATCAGGCGCTGAAGACGCCGCAATTCTATCTGTTATGGGGCGTGCTCTGCCTCAACGTTACCGCCGGCATCGGCGTGCTTGGTCAGGCGTCGGCCATGAGCCAGGAGATGTTCCCGGGCCGCATCACGGCAATAGCGGCGTCCGGCTTCGTCGGCCTGCTCAGCATCTTCAATATGTTCGGCCGCTTCTTCTGGGCCTCCACCTCGGACTATATCGGCCGGCGCAACACCTACATGGTGTTCTTCCTGCTCGGCATGGCCCTCTATGCCGCCGTGCCCTGGACCGGTCACACCGGCAATGTAGTCCTGTTCGTGCTGTTCTACTGCATCATCATCAGCATGTATGGCGGTGGCTTCGCCACGATCCCGGCCTATCTCAAGGATATTTTCGGCACGCGCTATGTCGGCGCCATTCACGGCCGGCTGTTGACGGCTTGGTCGGCGGCAGGGGTGTTCGGGCCGGTGCTCGTCAACTACATCCGCGAATATCAGATCGATCACGGGGTGGCCAAAGCCAACGCCTATTCGGTGACGATGTACATCATGGCGGGACTGCTGTTCATCGGCTTCCTGCTCAATTACTTCATGCATCCGGTGCATGAGCGCCATCACCTGAAGCCCGAAGAAGCCAAAGCCTGAGGAGGGACGAGGAATGGCCAAGACTCACGAGGACGTCTCCGACGGCACGACCCTCAAGCTCATTCTGGCCTGGAGTTTCGTCGGCATTCCCTTGGCCTGGGGCATCTACGAGACCCTCGCCAATGCCGTCCTGCTCTTTCACTGAGCTTGGCGCCAAGTCGGTCCCCAATATTTTGGTAGCTCAGCGTTTGAAGCGCCTAGATGTAGGGGTGAAACGGAAACGCCGGCATGCGGTGCCAGGGTTCTTGCCGGATCTTCCTGTTCAGAATTTCTTAATGTGGCATTCAGAAGCCATTCATGGACGCGTCATGCGGCTTCCATCCCCCTCCCTCATATTAAGCTTGTAAGTTCACCGAAGGAGACGACCTATGAAAGAGTGGCTGAAACCCGAGATCACCGAGTCCGAGGCTGGCATGGAAGTGACGAGCTATCTCCCGGCCGAGCTCGACCGCGCTTAATTCAAGCGTCGATCTAAAAGAGTTTGCTAAGTGACGGCCTCCGCGAAAGCGGGGGCCGTCGCTGTTTTGTGCCCGCGAATCGCCGGCCACGCTCTCCCTTCGCGTCTCTGGGCGGGATGACAGAACCCCGCCGCGATCCTATGTTGCGCCTCCCTATCGAACTGGAAGGCTCCTCCGATCGCCATGAATGACGTCAAGACGCGAGACATGACCAAGGAAAGCGCCGGCAATTTTTTCGAAGATTTCAGGCTCGGTCAGGAGATCGTGCATGCCACGCCGCGGACCGTAACCGTTGGCGATGTCAGCCTGTTCACCGCGCTCTATTCGTCACGCTTCGCCGTGCAGTCGTCCGACGCCTTCGCCCAGGCCATCGGCTATCCGGTGGCGCCGATCGACGACATGCTGGTGTTCCACCTCGTGCTCGGCAAGACCGTGCCGGACATCTCGCGGAATGCCATCGCCAATCTCGGCTATGCCGATCTTCGCTTCCTGAAGCCGGTCTATCCCGGCGACACGCTCGCCTCCACCACCGAGATCATCGGGCTTAAGGAGAACTCGAACCGGAAGAACGGCACCGTCTATGTGCGCTCCACAGG
>Ga0315553_10003527_pt1 | contig 12133 bp, 13 predicted proteins | sample SalMarSW160140MG_FD_203099 | JGI IMG/M metagenome (GOLD analysis project Ga0315553, IMG submission 203099) | Salt marsh sediment microbial communities from the Plum Island Ecosystem LTER, Massachusetts, United States - Salt Marsh Sediment SW1601-40 ... | reverse complement strand
TGATCAGAAACCTCCTTTGATAGAATTCTTACTAATTTCTTCCTATATCCTTTCGATGCTTGCTCAGTTAACGTACCAGCTTCCTCTGAAGCTGCCTGCCCCGCCTCAGCCAGCAAATTAGCGCTGATTTCTTTTCCCTTCAGTAACTCTTCCGACTTCTTAGCCCTCATAGCCGTAGGAGCCATACTAAGAGCTATTTTAATATCATCACAGATATTCTTCTCATGGTTAAGAGTAATCGATACTGCGGCAGCTGTAAAAGCACAGTCTTCTTCCAGCTGACTAAACTTCTTATAAGAAACCCCATTACGAGGTGGTGAATTTGGCACTTTAATCTCAACAAGCAGTTCATCAGGGCGCAAGTCTACTTCAAAAGGGGCCAAATTGAAACTTTCTATACTCACAATCCTCTCCCCTCTCAGGCTGGCTATCTTTATCCTCCCGTTTAAGACAATTAATAGCGGAGCCGGATCTCCGCATGGACGACCTATACAGAGGCTGCCGCCTATGGTTCCCCAATTTCGCAGTTCAACTGAACCTAAATTTTGCTCCATTTCGGATAAGATACTAAATCTATTTTTGACAAGGGGTGATTTCTCCAGAGTTCGATGCGTTGTTAAAGCACCTATTTTTAAATCCTCTTTATCATCAAAGTTAATGTAATCTAGATCAGATATACCCTTAATATCAATAACGTACTCAGGAGCAATCAAGTCTTGCCTCATCAAGAGGAGTAAATCCTGTCCGCCAGCGAGTATCCTACATTTATCCCCATACCGGGAAAGTAAAGAGAGGGCATCCTTCACCGTCTTAGGGGCAAAATATTCAAAATTCTGGGTGATATTTTTCATTTCCAGCCTCCAATTGTATTTATAATAACTAGAAGTTCTGTCTTGAGCCAAATTTCTGGGTTTTGCCGGTCCTTAAGTGGTGTCATCAACCGTCATACCTCCGTGACCAATTTATTCAATACCAGCATATTCACAATCCAACGCTGAGGAATCAATATTGCAAAAGTACCGATACTAGCATTAAGCGCTAATCCCGAGCTACCAGTCTCGCATTATAACATGGATAACGAAATTTGTGACTCAAATGTACTCGTTCATATGATTAGTGACACCTGCTCCTTAAAGCAGCTGCAGTGTGAGAGCTGGCTTGAGATAGCCGAAAGAGTGATTGGGCAGCCCCAGCCTGAATAGTAATATTGTGCCCTAATGGGTACGGAGAGATGTGTAGGAAATGGCCTGTCCGGAAAACTTGACACGGTCGACTTTTTCAGAGATGTTACCCATGTATCTCAGCCTCCGCATAATTCGATTTGACACGTACCTAACAAATCGTGTTGGGGTGAATTAAGTGGAAGCCACAACTGGCAATTAGGTTGTGTCCCGTCATAGCGCTGGAATCATCTGAAGCTAGAAACACAACACAAGCCGCTATTTCAGACGGCTTGGCTATTCTCCGTAGTTTATTCGTACTTGCCCCCAAGCATAATGACGAAATGGAATATAGGCCTATCTACTTTCCTTACAATCAATGGGCAGTGCTTCATTCCCTTTGGGACAAAGACCAGGCAACTTTTGGTAAGTATATGCCTTTCATCCTCCAACCATACTTCGACTTCTCCACACAAATCCTCGGGATCTTCTAGATTAGTTCCTAAAAATGCTATGACTTCGTCAAAAGGGTGTGTATGGGCTTCAACTATGGCCTGTTCAGACCCTTTCCAGTACCAGATACACTCTATATGGAAGGCCCCTTTTATGACCTCATCATCCAAATATAGCAAGCGAGTGTGGTCACCAGCGGCTATCTCTGCAGCGTCGCGCCTGTACGAAGGGAGATGCAAGTCGGTTTTTGCTCCGGTGATAATGTATTTCCCGTATTTCGTTTCCGCCATTTTCTGTAATTCCCCCTTTCTAACTTTTATGACAACTCAGCGTATGTCTAGCCAATAATTATATCATCCAGGGGTCGCTTCGGCACATGGTGTACATCATTACTATCACGCCAGTACTTGATGTCTCATCTGTCTGTCACTGTGAGGCCTTTGTCTCTTGTCGTTCTGATATTCCAGTTAGTTTTTTATTCGGTCAGTTTTAAGACTCCTGCCCCACGTATTTTCCCTTCCTTGAGCAGAATTAAGGCTTTGTTGGCCTCTTCCAATTTAAACTCTTGGGTTTCAGGGACGATGGGAATTTCGGCAGCCAGGGGCAGAAATTCTTGAGCATCCCTTCTGGTTACATTAGCCACACTTTTCACTTCCTTCTCATACCATAGGTGCTCGGTGTAGTCTAATTCCGGAATAGGTGTTGTCTTGCGAATGGCATTTATGACCACCCTCCCCCCTTTTTCCAGATTCCTTAAAGCTTCACGTATCGGCTCTCCCACAGGAGTAAAGTCGATGGCGCAGTTGAGCTTTTCCGGGGGAGTATCGCCCGTCGCTCCAATCCAGTCCGCTCCCAATTTCCTGGCTAAATCCTGGTGCTCTTTCTGGTGGGGTCGGGTAAAGACAAAAACCTTGCCGTCGGGGTATTTATATTTGGCAACCTGGATAATGATATGGGCAGAGGCTCCAAAACCATAGAGTCCAAGTACTCTGCCACCTTCCATCCCTGAGAGCCTTAAAGCTCGATAGCCAACCACCCCGGCACATAAAAGCGGAGCGGCTTTTATGTCGGCAAATCTTTTGGGAATGGGATAGGCAAAATCTTCTGATACTACGGTATATTGGGCATAGCCTCCGGGGGCATCTTTACCTGTCCATTTTGCCGTGTCACAAAGATTTTCCTCACCTTTAAGACAGAAGGAACAGCGACCACAAGCCCAATTAATCCAGGCAATTCCCACTCTATCGCCTTTCTTGAATTTACTTGCCCCCGGCCCCAGGCCTTCCACGTTACCGACAATTTCATGGCCCAAAATCATGGGAAATATTGAGGGAGAGGCCCGGCCCTCAATTTCATCAAGCTCGGTGTGGCAGACTCCGCAGGCAGAGACTCTGACCAAAATTTGGCCTCGTCCGGGGACAGGCTCAGGCAAATCTACCAGCTTTAGAGGCTTTTCCTCGACTGAGGAGATTTTCTCAAGCACCATTGCCTTCATTTTCCCACCTTTTTTCTGCATGATAAGTCCATTTGTTTCATAATTCCCCTTGCCCCTCTTACCTTAAGAGGGGCAACTTAGAAAACTTTCCTATTACCCTTTAAGAACAGGGACTCTCACTCGCAACATCCCTCTTAGCATAAGGATTATCGCCTTTGATATCCCTCTATAAGATAAGGGGGGGATAAAGGGGGTTATGAACGCTCCTCAGCATTTTTAAACAGCTTCATACCATGAAGATGCTTTCATAAAGATTTTCCGAAATTTCGGCGAAGTTATCTCTATAAAGCTTCATCGTTTCGGGGAGATAGTCCAGTATGTCCTGTGCCGTTATCCCGTCCTCACCTTTATCTACGGCAGCAACATCGCCGGAAAATCCGTGGATAAATACACCCATTCTCACCGCATCCTCAAGGGCTAACCCCAGACCATACATTGCCGCAATAGTTCCCGTCAAGGCATCGCCGCTCCCAGCCGTGGCCATGCCCGAGTTGCCGCTTACGCTGATGAAAACAGTTTCGTCGGGATAGCCTATGAAGGAATGAGCTCCCTTTAAGATAATTATGGCATTGAGTTCCCTTGCCGTGCGTTGCAAAACATCTATCTTGTTTTTATTTATCTCGCTTATCTCCATTTTGGTAATTCTGGACATCTCGCCCAAGTGAGGCGTAAGTATCGTCGGTGCTTCCCTCCTTTTTATTTTTCCTAGGTCTTCAGCAATGGCAGTAATTCCATCGCCATCTATGAGCAGAGGCTTGTCAATTCTGGGGGTTAGCTCCCGCACCAGCTCTTGTGTCTCCCTGGTTAGAGAAAGACCGGGACCAAGAACCACCATATCCACCGTTTGGGAAAATTCTAAGAGCATATCCTTATTTTCCAGCGCTATGCTCCCCGAAGGCGTCTCTTTTTGCGGAACAAAGACAATTTCGCTTCCTTTGCTTGCTATGAATGGTGAAATGGATCTGGGTGTTGCCAGGTAGGAAAGCCCACCCCCGGCTTTGAGGAAAGATAGGGCGGAGAAGTATGGCGCACCAAGATAACCTGAGGAGCCGGCAATAAAGAGAGCCTTTCCATAGCTGCCCTTATGGGTATCTCTAGCCCTTTCGGGAAGCTCTACGGGATTATTTATTGCCACTTTTATGGACTCGGAATCATATAGTGCAGGTGGGAAAGATATGTGTGAAACATACAGCTTTCCGCAGTGCTCATATCCAGGTAAAAGCATGTTCCCCAGCTTGGGAAGTCCAAATGTCACGGTATAATCTGCCTCTACTGCCTCACCCATCACCTCCCCGGTATCGCCATTTATGCCTGAAGGAATGTCAACACTGAATACTGTCATTTGGCTCTCATTTATCAATTGAATCACATCTTTGTATATCCCGCTGACCTTTCGGACAAGGCCTGTGCCAAATATGGCATCCACGATGGCATCGGAATCAAGAAGCGCAGCTATTACGGAGTCGATTGAGCTAACCCTGGAGATTTCTATTGGCATTCTGGATACAATTTCAAAGTTCCTTTTTGCCGCTCCTTTAAATTTGGCTTCATCATCTAGAAGAAAGACCCTTGCCTTACCACCATTAGAGTAAATCTTCCTGGCCACAACCAACCCGTCTCCACCATTATTACCACCGCCACAAAAGACAACGAATTTGTTGTTCTTTATTCCGAATTCCTGCAGCATCACGAAGTACACTGCCTGCCCGGCGTTCTCCATCAAAAGGTCTTGCGATATGCCAAATTCATCCGTGGCACGCCTGTCCAGGTCTCTCATTTCATCCACTTTAGTTACTTTCATTTTCACCTCCGTGTCAGAGATTGTCTTCTAGTCTATATAGTATAATACACCTATACATAGGATTGGCAAACATGGGAAAGAAAATTCGGATAAGAGCAGGAGCGATTGAAGTAGAGGCTGAGCTAAATGATACTAAGACGGCTCAGGCAATCTGGGAAGCGTTACCTATTAAAAGCCGCGTCAATTTCTGGGGAGACGAAATATATTTCTCCATTCCCCTTAGCCTTGAACTAGAGCTTGGGCAAGAATTGGTAAGCTTGGGAGATTTAGGTTACTGGCCTGACGGCAATGCCTTTTGTATCTTCTTCGGCCCCACTCCTGTAAGCCAAGGAGATGAAATTCGCCCGGCAAGTCCGGTTACTGTATTCGGCAATGTCATCGGCGATGCTACGGTATTCAAGAAGGTCGCCGCAAGAACAAAAATCACTGTAAGGAGGGAGAACAATGGGCAAGACGATTAAAAGGCAAGTCTATTACTTCGATGAACCAGGAAAAGAAAACACGAAGTGGGTAATCGAAGCTGTTTCCCAGCGGCTGGAAGCTGGTGGAGTCAAGAGGGTTATTATCGCCAGCACCTCAGGCAAGACTGCTGTGGAGTTTGCCCGTAGTCTCAAAGGCAAGGCTGAGTTGGTATGCGTTTCGGAAGCACCATACCGAAGAGAATGGGGTGAGCAGTGGCCCTGTCTGAAGCAGGCATTTAGACGAGAACTAGAAAAGCTTGGGGTTGCTATCATTGACAGAGCGCCTTATGTTCTTCATAGCTCGGTACTAGAGGCTGCTAGATGGCCCAATACTTCTCCAGAGCGATTGGTTAAGGAAACACTGTACGCCTTTGGCCAGGGAATGAAGGTAGCTGTCGAGGTTGCCTTAACTGCAGTTTCTTGTGGCTGTGTAGCCCCGTATGAAGATGTTATAGGTGTTGGAGGGTCGAGCAAAGGCGCAGATACAGCCATTGTACTTCGAGCTACCTATCCGGCTTCCTTATTTGACAAGGACCCGGCGAAAAGGCTGGAAATAAGGGAAATAATCGCCATGCCCGTCTCTAAAAAGTGGTGGGATTAGTCAGGAAAGGGTTATCATAGAGCTATCCTATATTCTTTAGACCTCTGGCGAAATACTCTGCTTGTTTTAAGTCTTTTGCATCGGGTCTGCCCTTGTTTATTCCACCAACAATCATGGCTGCCTGGGATGTATCATATCCCCTACAGGAATAATCACCGATAATATCGAATCCTTCCCGTTGCAGTTTTTCTTCCAGAGGTTTATCGAAATTATGGATAAACCGTATTTTTCTTAGTCCGCTTGTCGAAAAATGAATGCCTTTTTGTTTCTTAGCACAGGCAGTCTATCGGCAAAATCTAATAAAACTTTATGATGTTTGCCAAAATAAATACCTGAGCCAAAACCGATTAAGTCGTACTGTTCAAGCATACTTGCATCCGCCTGCTTCACCTGTAACAAACTGGCACCGAGAATATTTGCCATTACATTAGCAACTTTTTCAGTATTGCCATGATGTACAGAGGTATAGATTATTAGAGCTTTCATTTATTGAGTTTTATTCGGATTCGGGTTGCATGAGTGCCCCCTGTACCGCTCTTCAGAGGTGCAGGCATGAAAATAGCAGCTTCTTTGAATTTGAATGCAGAGTCTTATATGATTCGGCAGTCTGCGATTGGATTACCGGCTCAAGACACTCGACACAGCAAGTAGAGATGTAATATCCAGCTTAAATCCCGGTCCCATGCTGGTAGACAGGAATGCGCTTCTGATATATTGACCTTTAGCCCCACCGGGCTTTGCTCTGACAATAGCTTCGACCGCCGCTGCCAGGTTCTCCAAGAGCTTGTCCTTATCAAAACTGATTTTGCCAATGGGCAAATGGATAATAGCTGTTCTATCTAAACGAAATTCAGTCCTACCTTTGCGAGCCTCACTCACAACTCGAGCTAGGTCCTGAGGTGGTACTACGGTGCCAGATTTGGGATTGGGCATCAAGCCTCGCCGCCCTAAAATCCGACCGAGCTTGGCGACTTTAGGCATCATATCAGGGGTAGCAATAGATACATCGAACTCAAGCCAGCCACCTTCAATTTGTTTAATAAGTTCTTCCGCTCCAGCATAGTCAACACCTGCTTCCTCCGCTAACTTTACCCCCTCACCTTGGGTAAAGACGAGCACTCGTGTCTTCTTCCCCAGTCCATGCGGCAGTAGAATTACACCACGCACCTGCTGGTCAGCACTGCGGGGATTGACCCCCATCTTCAAATGGAGTTCAACGGTCTCATCAAATTTGGCGTGGGAAGCCTTCTTGGCTAACTCAATTGCTTCTTCAGGGGAATAGGTCTTCGCTTTATCTACCAGTTTACTGGCTTCCTGGTGTTTTTTACCATGTTTTGTCATTTACTTATACCTTAAAAATCCTACGAACTTTTAAGAACCTAAATTTCTTCTACCTCGACCCCCATGCTCCGAGCCGTGCCGGCAACAATGCTTGCAGCCTTATCAATATCAGTCGTATTGAGGTCCTTCATCTTATTTCGCGCGATCTCATAAACTGTATCTTTGCTTATCTTGCCTATTTTCTCGGTTAGGGGATTACCACTGCCCTTTTCCACTCCTAAAGCGCGCCGTAATAAATCAGAAACAGGTGGCATTTTGGTCACAAAGCTAAAGGAGCGGTCCTCATATACAGTTATCTCAGCAGGAATGATGTAACCTTCTTGGGAAGCAGTTCGCTCATTATAGTCTTTACAAAAAGCCATGATATTAATACCATGCTGACCTAAAGCAGGCCCCACAGGTGGTGCCGGAGTAGCTTTACCCGCAGATATCTGCAACTTAATGATCGTTTTAACCTTCTTTGCCATTACCGATTCTTTCTTTCATTGCGTTCCGGGTTCATACTCAGGGCAAGTTATATCCTTTCCACCCCTAAGAGGTCTATTTCCACGGGTGTTTCCCGGCCGAAGAGCGATAGTAAAACTATTGCCTTACCTTTGCTCAAGTTAACTTGCTCCACTTTGCCGATGAAGTCAATAAAAGGTCCACTCGTTACACGTACACTATCTCCTTCCTTGAAAGTCATCTTAACATCGGTAGGGGCTTCCTCCATGCGCTGCAGGATGGCGTTTGCTTCTTGCGTAGGTAAAGGAACAGGTTTGGTGCCAGCGCTCACGAAGCCAGCGACACCAGGAGTGTTGCGTACGATATCCCAGCTATGCTCGTCTAATTTCATATTTACCATGATATAGCCCGGGAAAGCCTTTTTACTTATCGTACGACGCTTTCCAGCTTTGATTTCAATCTCTTTTGCTGTAGGTATCACCACATCAAATATCTTGTCACCTACATCCATATATTTGATACGCTGTTCTAAATTCCTTCTAGCCTGCTCCTCGTGACCTGAAGAGACATATAACAAGTACCATTCTCCATCAATCATTGACTACTAACCACCCAGAAGCAAAAATAGTCTTGTAAAGCCCAAATCTAAAGCACCTAAAATGCCTCCCACAATAGCACACACAATGAGAACTAAAATACTCAACCTTAAGGTTTCCTGCCTTGTTGGCCAGTGTGCTTTTCGCAGTTCAGCTACTACCTCGGTAAAGAAACTGAACCTTGATTTTTTAACCGGAGCGGGCTTAGTACTCGCTTTTTTAACATAATTTGTCATAATTTACTTTGTTTCTCGATGAATAGTGTAGCTCCGACAATGAGGACAATACTTACGCAGTTCCAGCCGTTGCGGATCGTTCTTCTTGTTCTTCGTCGTAGTATGTGTTCTCCGCTGACATTGACTGCAAGCCAAGTGGATAATTATGCGTAAATCGCCTTTCTTCTTAGCCACATCTATGTAGAGGTCCGCAAAATTTTTAGTGAACCACGCTTATGAGATTACCTTGCTAATCACGCCAGCACCGACTGTCCTACCACCCTCCCTGATAGCAAAGCGTAATCCCTCCTCCATAGCTACGGGGTAAATGGTCTTAATCTTCATGTGAGCCAACTCGTCACCGGGCATAGCCATTTCCACACCTTCAGGAAGAGTTATTTCGCCCGTAACGTCCAGAGTTCTGATATAAAACTGGGGCTTATAACCGTTGAAGAAAGGTGTGTGCCTGCCGCCTTCCTCCTTGGTCAAAATATATACTTCAACCTCAGCTTCGGTATGAGGCTTGACCGTGCCTGGCGCTGCTAGAACCTGACCCCGCTCTATTTCATCTCGATCTATGCCCCGCAATAGCAGTCCAACAGCATCGCCGGGTTCTGCCTCGTTCATGGTCTTATGGAACATCTCTAAACTAACCACCACTATCTTCTTCGTCTCTTTTAATCCTACTATCTCTACTTCGTTACCGGCTTTGATCACCCCTCGTTCTATCCTGCCTGTGGGCACAGTCCCCCGTCCTTTGATACTGAACACATCTTCTACTGGCATCAGGAAAGGTTTATCCCTTTCCCTCTGTGGTAGCGGAATATAATCATCTATAGCATCCACCAACTTCCATATTGGTCCACACCATTGGCACTCTCTTTTTCCACAGCCACATTCCAGAGACTTAAGAGCACTTAGTCGCACAACGGGGACTTCATCACCAGGGAAGTTATACTTTTTAAGCAAGTCTCTGACTTCCATCTCTACCAAATCTAACAACTCCGGGTCATCCACCAGATCTACCTTATTGAGAGCCACAATTATGCGGGGAACTGCCACCTGCCGGGCTAGAAGGATGTGTTCTCTGGTTTGTGGCATAGGACCATCATCGGCAGCGACCACCAAAATAGCTCCATCCATCTGAGCAGCTCCAGTTATCATGTTTTTGATATAGTCAGCATGCCCGGGACAGTCAACATGGCAATAATGGCGCTTCTCAGTCTCATACTCGATATGGGAAATGGCAATTGTTAGACCACGAGCTTTTTCCTCAGGAGCATTATCGATAGAATCAAAGGCTCGGAATTGTGTAGTGCCTGCCTTAGATAATACCTGGGTCATGGCTGCAGTTAGTGTGGTTTTCCCATGGTCAACATGTCCTATAGTGCCCACATTGACATGTGGTTTAGCACGCTCATAAACTTTCTTAGCCATTTTAACCTCCTTTTATCTCAAAGCCCACAACCAGATTCGAACTGGTGACCCCCATCTTACCAAGATGGTGCTCTACCGACTGAGCTATGTGGGCAGTATGCACGAAACTATATTGTAAGTCAACATGGATAAAGAGTCAACTAAGTATGTATTTTCTACTTTAGAACGTGATGTACATGTTTAGTTGGCAAATTAATGGATGGATTTTAAATCAGTGCTTGGCTGAAAGTCAAGCAGGAGGTCTAAAAGATGGGGAATTTAACTGAAGTTGATGATGTTGCTGGCGCTGCTCGATACCTTGGCAAGTATCTTCATATGCAGTCATATCGTGTGCATAAGTATATTATGAGCGCTGGTTGGGTGTTTCCGGGCTGGGTATCTTGGTCAAAGCGGTTTAGACGTAAAAATGACGCTTATCCTGATGAGATGTATCCGGGTATATTAGCAAAGCTAGCACGTATGTCTAAGAGAGAGCGTGATGAGATTATTATACCCGAGCTGATGAATAGGTATAATTGAGATGAGGCTCTGAAGTTGAAATATAACTTGGAATTGACTTCGCATATGATATAATGCTATTGAGGAGTTGATGATATGGAAAAGATTAACTTGCCATTTATCTATGAGTTAGGATTGAAATTAAATCCACTTGCTAAGATGAGCTATGCCGGATCTAACAGCGTAGAGATTTGGATAGGAGCAGAGGATGTACTTAGTTCAATGGATCTTCTGTTTAAGAAATTCCCAACTTTACCTGCATGTCGAACTAAGGTGAGCGAACTTGAAAATGCTAGAGATGAGGCTGTAAACTGGTTCCGCGTGACAGAACATCCAGAATGGAGGAAGGAAAACGCAGTTGCAAATGAAATATTTGGAAAGATTATAAAGATAGCAAAAGAATTAGAAATAGTTTTGTCTGCCGAATTACATACGCTGGCGATTTACCATATTACGCAGAAGGGTATTTATTCTACTACTGACTTAATTGAGCATGCAGAGGGAATTCTACCACAGCACGTGTTAGGAAAAATAGGTCAAATGGCAATCAAAGAAGTTAGGGAAAGTGGAAAGTGCCTGGCCCTTGATTGTGCAACTGCTTCCGCCTTTCATATGATGAGAGCGACAGAAGAGGTGATGTACAGATACTATGTTTCAGTCTGTAAACCAAAGCCTGCAAGGAAGCTGGAAAATTGGGGGGCATATATTGCTGAACTTAGTAAGTTGAATCAACCTAAAGTAAAAGAAGTTGTGGCTATGCTGCAACAGATTAAAGATAGGCATAGAAACCTTATTATGCATCCTGAAATAGTTTTAACTATAGACGAGGCGTTTACTCTGTTCGAAATTGCCCAGGGTGCTATTATTGCGATGGCTGATAGTATTCCAGTGAGTAGTAAAAAGAAGAGTAAATAAATTGTCCAGAGATAGGCGTAGGGACGAAATGGACATTGTGAACTTAGCAAAAATGAGGTTTATTCTTGATTGTAGGGCTTCTTATGGTCGGTAGGCCCGATTCTTACCAAGAAAGGAGACGATATGTAAAAGTTTCCGGGTATTGTAAAATTGGCGGAGAAAGATAGATTAGAATAGTAGCAAGATGAAGGAGGAGTAATTCGTAATGACTATTTTTGGAATTGTTCTTGGTATATTTGTTGGTGTGATTCTTCTAGCTTTGGCGATTTTTATGGTTAGGCAGCAGACATTTGCCATTGTTGAGCGATGGGGAAAGTTTAAAGGAGTCGTTGGTCCTGGTCTTCATATTAAAGTTCCTATAATGGATAGAGTGGCTGGTAGAGTTTCTATTAGAGTACAGGAACTAAATGTGAGTATCAAAACCAAAACCAACGATAATGTTTTTGTAGACTTACTTATTGCAGTTCAGTACTTTGTTGATGGGGAGGATAAGGTTTGGGATGCATTTTATAGACTTACGAATCCACAAACTCAGATGGAATCTTGGATATTTGATAATGTAAGGGCAAAGGTTCCTGGGATGACTTTGGACTCTGTGTTTGAAAATAAGGAAGAGATTGCTAAAGAAATTGAGGAGAGTCTTAGTGCCAGGCTGAGTGAGTATGGATATAAATTGGTTCGTGCTCTTGTTAATGACATCCAGCCAGATAAGGGTG
>Ga0315553_10003526_pt1 | contig 12134 bp, 12 predicted proteins | sample SalMarSW160140MG_FD_203099 | JGI IMG/M metagenome (GOLD analysis project Ga0315553, IMG submission 203099) | Salt marsh sediment microbial communities from the Plum Island Ecosystem LTER, Massachusetts, United States - Salt Marsh Sediment SW1601-40 ... | reverse complement strand
TAGGAGCATATGCGATAGGAGCAAGTAAGGGTTATATCTATGTTAGACAGGAATATCCACAGGCAGTGAAAAATATAGAAACCGCAATTGAACAGGCCAGGGAATATGGTTTTCTTGGAAAAAATATCTTTGGTTCTGGATTTGATTTTGATGTTATGGTCCATAGAGGCGCTGGAGCTTTTGTTTCCGGTGAATCTAGTGCACTTATGGCAGCAATTGAAGGAAATGTGGGTGAGCCCAGACTTAAGTATATAAGGACTGCAGTCAGTGGATTATGGGGAAAACCGACTAACTTGAATAATGTTGAGACTTGGGCAAATGTACCATATATCATTAAAAATGGAGCAGAATGGTTTACAAGTATTGGTACCAAGAAAAGTCCTGGGACAAAGATCTTCTCCTTGGTTGGTAAAGTGAATAATACCGGATTGGTTGAAGTACCTATGGGAATATCCATAAGAGATATTATCTTTAAAATTGGAGGCGGAATAAAAGGCGGAAAAAAGTTTAAAGCTGTACAGACAGGAGGGCCCTCCGGTGGGGTTATACCTGGTAATCTAATAGATCTTCCTGTTGATTTTAATGAGCTGGATAAAGCTGGATCGATGATGGGATCTGGCGGCATGATTGTAATGGATGAGTCGGACTGTATGGTTAATGTAGCTCATTACTTTTTAAATTTTCTGGCTGATGAATCATGTGGAAAGTGTGTCCCATGCCGTGAAGGGTTAAGGCAGATGCTTTATATCTATGAAAGAATAATGGGTGGAAAAGGGAAAGAGGAAGACTTAAAGCTTCTGGCAGAGCTTTCTATAATGATGAAAGGTGCTTCAATGTGTGCCCTTGGTGCTACAGCTCCAAATATAGTACTAACCACCCTAAAATATTTCAGGGAAGAATATGAAGCTCATATCTACTACAATATTTGCCCTGCAAAGGTATGCAAGCCTCTGGTGAATTATGTTATAGAGAAAGAAAAATGCGCAGGTTGTGGAAGTTGTGCTAAGGTGTGCCCGGTAAATGCAATAGAGGGAGAGTTAAAGAAACCTTATAAGATAAATACTGATATATGTATTAAGTGCGGGTCATGTATTGAAGCCTGTCCGTCAAAATATAATGCGATTGTAAAGAAGACTGGTATTGCCGAAAAGGTAAAAGCAAAAAAGAAGGAAGTCAAAGATGGACTGGAAGCTACCTAAATTCCATTTAAATGCAATATTTAAAGTGACAGTAAATTTAATTAATTAAATATAAATTTCAGGAGCGGAGACTATGAATAAAAAAACAAATACAGATGAAAAAAAAGTTAATATAGTTATAGACGGTGAGAAAGTACAAATTGAAGAAGGAAGCACTTTAATGCAGGCAGCCAAAAAACTGGGAATTCATATTCCTTCTCTTTGTTACCATGAAAAAATAAAACCGCATGGTGCTTGCAGATTATGTATAGTTGAAATAGAAAAAAAAGGAAGATCAAAAATCGTTGCCTCATGTGCTTTTCCTGTTGAAGAAGGATTGATAGTACACACTGAGAGTCCAAAGGTGGAGCAGATAAAGAAGAATCTAGTCGAGCTCTATATGGCATTATTCCCTTTTAACCCGGAGATTAAAAGCCTGGCAAAAAAATATGGTCTGGTTTCGACCAGGTATAAAAAAGAATATAATTATTGTATACTATGTGGTCTTTGCGTAAGGTACTGTGAAGAGGTCAAGAAGAACAATGCTGTTGGTTTTATAGGCAGGGGAATAAATAAAAGAGTGGCCTTTATACCCGAGTCAGCATATTTTAAGAAATGCAAAGATTGTATGGAATGCATGGATATCTGTCCTACTGGAGTATTTCCATCAAATTATGGAATAGAAAGAATACCTCAGATAAGCGAGTCATAAAATACTATATACAATCTATAAATCAAAGGATTTAAAAGATTGATAGCAAAATAATAAAAACTAGTATTCTTTTTTCATAATGAAAAAATCTTCCGTATCTTCTATACTGCATTGATATATTTAATGTATATTTAGTGTATATCATTTCTAGTATTAAAAATCTGTCTATTTTCTAAAAAATGTCTGAAGGCTGCCCAATACTTGACTATTGAGACTATTTTATTTATATTAATTGATAATAGTAACAATTATTACTATTGATAGATGTCAATTCTTATTTTTAAAAGATTAATAATATTAAAAATATGATAGATTAAGAAAATGGCAAAAGTATCTAAAGAAAATCTAAATGATGAGCATATTAGTTTTTATAAGGAAAAACTAATAAAGGCTGGATATAAGCTCACCAAATCTAGGGAAGCAATAATTAAAATTATGGGGGAAACTATTAAATTATATGATGCAGACGGCCTTTATTTGGAATTGAAAAAAGATAATCTTGATATTGGTATTGCTACAATTTATAGGACATTGGAGCTTCTAAGCAGGCTTCAGATAATTTGTAAGATCACATTTGGTAGTGGGAAAACGTATTATATGCTTGCGGATAGTAGCCATAAACAAACTTCTATATATATGATTTGTAATAATTGTAAAAAGATTATCACTAATAATAAATGTCTTAATAATTCTATAGTAATAAGACTCAAGGACAGCGCTGAGAAAGACATTCTTGATAACTGCAATCTTAAAATAGATAACTACCAAGTCCTATTTACTGGTCTCTGCGATGAGTGTAATAAAAGTTGATTTAATTGTTCATATTCCTAAATAAAAAATATATTAATTATCTTACCCATATACAAATAAAATAATATCAGGTTAAAATTTACTGGATTTTCTAATAATGTTTGCTGGTTTTTAATCCTAAAAAATATTGTCCATTGTATTGATTATTGTTATTTAAAATTGCATACTCAAAATATAAAAATAGCAGATATCTTTTTTTAAATTAATTATTGCATAGCTTATAATTGAATTAGTGTTTTTATATTATTTTTTATGATTAAAGCATGAGCATCATTTTTTAAAATTATGAAAGGAGAGTTAGTATGAAAAAGAAAAAAGCTTCCAAGATGAAGGATATGTTTAGAGAGTTAAACGAGGCTTTTGAAATTATGAGTAAAGATTCCCCCGATTATCTCAGAAACTTTATGAGCTTTTATGATAGTACTGTAAGGAAGGGGACTCTCACTGAAAAAACAAAGGAACTTATATCTATAGCATTAGCCATGAACTCACATTGTTTACCTTGTATTGCTTTACATGTGTATAATGCTATTGAATTTGGGGCCACAAAACAGGAAATATTAGAAACAGCTGAAGTTGCTGTATTAATGGGCGGGAGTCCGGTTTTTGTATATATAAAACATGTTATTGACGCCTGTGATGAATTTGGTGTTGAATGATATCTATTTAACTCTAAACTCATCACAGAAATCCTGAATGCATTTATGTGTTTCTATTAGTATTAAAAAACGAAATAATTTGAAGCTTTCATGATCCCCTAGACAAGCTTTGAACAATTCTATAAATAATAAAAGTCTTAATTTGCTTTTTTTTAACACTGCTTTTTTATCTAAAAAAATATTATAATTGTAATAATTTCTTTTAATCATTCGGATAGCAGTACCTATATAATTACACATTATATCTTGAAAGGATAGGTTCTTATGAAAATAGAGCTAATTGTCCCGGCTACGCAAGAGAATCTCTTAAATCGGAAGAAGGCGCTGGGCCCACACTTGGGTTTAGCGATGGTTGCCGCCCTAACCCCGCCAGAAGTTGAAGTCTCATTAACTGATGAGAATGTCACAGTTATTGATTTCCAAAAGGAAATCGACTTAGTGGGAATCACAACACTAACTATTACGGCGGCACGCGCCTACGAGATTGCTGATACCTTCAGAGCGAAAGGTGTGAAGGTTATCTTAGGGGGTAGTCACCCTAGTGCTCTACCCAAAGAGGCAATTAAGCATGCTGATGCCGTAGTAATCGGGGAAGCCGAGGGAATTTGGGCAAATGTGATCGAGGATTTTAAGGCAAACAAACTACAAAAGATATACAGCCAACGTAAGCAGCCCAGCTTAATCAACTTGCCTATCCCCCGGCGAGACTTGTTCACTGATGGATTGTATTATGTCAAGAACACGATCTCAACCACTAGAGGCTGTCCCTATGCCTGCTCTTTCTGCTCAGTTACTTCATTCTTCGGCCATACTTATCGTTGCCGCCCTTTAGAAGAAATCCTTAAGGAGATCGAAACAATGAACTATAAGAAACCTATCTGGTTCGTTGATGATAATATTGTAGGTAACCCAAAGTTTGCTAAAAAACTCTTTCGAGCCCTTGTTTCCTACAAACTAAAGTGGGTTGCCCAGGCCTCAATCACCATAGCAAGAGATGACGAACTACTCAAACTGGCAGCCGCGAGCGGAAGCATGTCCTTACTCATCGGATTTGAGACACTGTCCCAGGACAATCTGGTGGCAATGGGTAAGAGGATAAATGTGGTGGACGAATACGAAATGGTTATCAGAAAGATCCACTCCTACGGCATCGCCATCCACGGCTTCTTTATTCTTGGCTTAGACGGAGATGATGAATATGTTTTCGAACGTACAGTCCGCTTTGCCAAAAAAATGAAGCTAGAGAGTGCTCAATTTGCTTGGCCAGTTCCGTATCCGGGCACTGCCCTATACGAGTCTTTGGATAAAGCTGGACGAATAGTCACTAAAAGATGGTCACAGTATGAGTCTAGCGTTGTATTTGAGCCAAAGCTAATGTCACGGGAGATTCTGCAAAAGGGGCGTGACTGGGTTTGGCGCGAGTTCTATAGCCTACCCTCTATTTGGAGGAGATTAGGAATTACACACCGTCATACAGCGCCGCTCTGGGTGGTGAATCTTTATTACCGCTCTTTCTGGCAGAGAAAATTTAGAAATAATAGAGATAGCAGCAAGTTCAAACCCCACTTCGTCTATAAGTAATGTTACTGGCTGAGAAGAAAAGGGTTGAATCATAACTGATACTTATATATTAAGTAATATCTTTAGTTGGTGTCCCTAAGCTTTGAAATTTCGAACTACTTATTGAAAGAATTAACGAAGTTTAAAAAGATTATTGATCGTAGTGGACAAAGTTAGAACCAAATTATTAAGTATAAATAGAATATTTTTATACCTGAATTAATTTAAAATTATTAATTTTTAATGGTGCATTATTATTGGTCCAAGATTAAAAATAACAACTATCAAAAAGATGATTGAGCCTAAAACTATTCCAGTAATATCAAAAGCTTTAAAAACTTTGTTTTTGTGAAATCCTTTTCTTATCCTTACTAAATCAATACTTCCGCATATAATAGCAACTATGGGTAAGATAATTCCAAGAATAGTTACAAAAATAGTACTAAATATCTTTTCTGCATTATCGGTAGTAAGATAATTAGAAAACCACATTTGAAATGCTTGTAAAGAAAAAACAGTAAGTGAAAGTATCCCAGTGACCAAAGCCGCAATTGATAGTCTTCTGTACTTTTCAGTTTTTAATTCATTATTCATAATCTCCTCTTTTTCTCTACACAATCATAATTAATGGCTTTTTATATAATAAAAAAACCGACTATATCTAGTCGGTTACGCAATTGGCTAAGCTTTCCTTTTATGAGCGTCCACTACAATAAGAAAGCCTCATAGCTACTAAATTTTTCAACAATAATTATATTATCTTTTTTGAAAAATAAAAGAATGGGGTTAAAAATTCAAAAAAATTATAAATTAGCATTTTTCCCTTGGCTGCCCCAGGTTGCGAAATTTCGAACCAAGTTATAAAGGAAATTATCAAAATTAATGAACTTTATAATCAAATTAGCTGGCCATAGCAAACGAAGTTAGAACCAGGATTATTGAATTAAATAGGGATATTTTTATACCTGAATTGAATTAATTCTATTTATCTTCATCCATCTGTTTCATTACTTCCTTTATCTTCCTATCTTCCCAGCGACTGCCTTTACCGAATACAAAGGTCCTTAAACCGTGCATCAAGACAACAAAACCCCAGAAGCCAAAAGGATATAAATACCAGAAAAATCTATGACCTTCATCAAATGCACCCGTTTTAAGTGAAACCAGATTAATAATGGTTAGTACTATAACCACCACAACAAAAATTATTAGATGGGTATAAAAATCTTTAATCTCTTTTACCCTTTTTTTAGCTTTTTCATATTTCTCATCTTTCATTTTTACTCCTTGTTTAGAATAACCTGCATCTTTAATATTTACTTGATAATATCTGATTTGAATTATAAAAAGTAGTACTTTAATATGTATAAGTACTGTTTATTAAAGAATATCAAGAAAGTGCTTGTGTTAAAGGAGGTACATTGTATGTCAGAGAAGAGCGATTATTTAAAATCCTATATTGGTAAAGAATGTAAAATGGATATTACCCCTTGGTATACTCCATTTTTGGGAACTATTATAAAAAGTGAAAATGGCTGGATAACCTTTGAAAGAAAAAGAGCAGTAGAATTAATAAATGTTGACAGGATTAATAGAATAATTATTAGAAGGTAGATTTGTAACAATTTTATTTAAGAAAAGTTTAACATAGTTGTTTTAATTGGCTGCCCCGAGCTACGAAATTTCGAACCTTTTCATAATAAAATTACTTGAATTAAAAGACCTATTTCAATAAAATAAATGTTTATTTTGGTTTGATTTAATACCATCGTTAGAATCAATTCGCTTATTTTTAATATTTTTATAACATAGATAGATTTTCAAGAATAATTGTTTCTGCATAATACTTCAATTTTAAAAAACACGTTTATATTTTAATTTCAAGACAGTAAAAGCTGAGTTTTAAAAAATTTTTTATTGTAGCAAAACTTTTTGAAGTTATCTGTATAATGAGATAAAGTTAATTAACGAAATTATATTTATCAGTTTTAAAATCTAGTTCTAAAAGAGGAATCAAATATGACTAATATCTACAAATGGGGAATAATCGGACCAGGTATAATAGCACATAAAGTAATGGCAGGACTAAAACAAATACCCAATGCACATCTTCATGCTACAGCATCATTGACACCTGGGAAAGCAGAGGCATTTTCCAAGCTATACAGTGCTCCTAAGTGGTATACCTCTTATGAGGAATTGGCTACAGATCCTGAAGTAGATATTATCTATGTTGCTACAACAAATCAACTCCATATGGATAATACGATTCTAGCTCTTAATAATGGCAAACCTGTATTGTGCGAAAAACCAATGGCAGTTAATGCATTACAAGTGCAGAAAATGATTGATACAGCGAAAAAAAATAAGCTTTTCCTGATGGAAGCGATGTGGAGCCGTTTTTTTCCAATCATGTACAAACTTAGAGAATTATTGGCACAGAACGTCATTGGCGATATACGTGTAGTTGTTGGGGATACATCTAATAATATACCAGGGTATACTTCTGACCCTAGCATACGACAATTCAACCCAAATTGTGCTGGTGGAGGACTGATAGAATGCGGTATTTATCCACTTGCATTTGCTTGCATGGTATTTGGAAAAACGCCAAACCGTGTATCTGGTCTTGCAACAATGACACCATTGAATGTAGATGCACACTCTGTGGCAGTTGTAGGCTTTGAAGATGGTGGGATTGCATCAATTTATTCAGGTATTGATGCTAAATCTAGCCAAGAAGCCCAGATCTATGGTAGTGAAGGACGTATTCGTATTCCTAATTTTATTCATGCAGATACTTTGGAAATTTACCATCCCGATAAAGAAATGGAGAAAATTGTTATACCTTTCTCCGAACCTGGATACCAGTTTGAAATGATTGAAGTACAGCATTGCATTAAAGAAGGTTTTCAAGAAAGTCCGCTCATGCCACTAAATGAATCACTTGAAATTGCAAAAACTCTCGATAGCATACGTAAGCTTTGGAATTACAGGTATCCTTTTGAATAAAAATTATAAATGAATTTTTTATAGAAATATTAAAATTGTAAAATTATGCAAGGCCTTATAAATGCTGGCGCATTGAACTTGGCTGCCCCGGGTTGCGAAATTTCGAACCAATTTTTAAAAGAATTAATTAACTTGAAAGACCATTTTAATAGCTAGGCAACATAAATGTCTTCTTTGGCTGTTGATATTGAACACATTTAGAACTGAATATTATTATGATATTGTGGATTTATCTTCAAAAATAAACTTATTAAACACTTCCTTTGGATTGACTTCATAATATTAATTAGGATAGGTGCATATCAAATCTTTTTGGATCTCATTTTAAAGGCCTCATCTGTTAATCAAAATTATTTTCTTTGGTAGGCATATTTAAAACTTTTAGATGAAAAGAACCAAAAATTTTATAGTAAAATTATTTTAAATTTGTTATATTTAAGCATTCTAGAATAGATTTATACAAGTAAATTCAGGAAAATATATAGACTAAATGGAACTGCCAACCCAAATAATAATATACATTCTGATAGGTCTTTTTTCAGGTTTTATGAGTGGTGTGTTTGGAATTGGCGGTGGAACTGTAAGAATACCTCTGCTTAATCTTGCAGGCTTACCTTTGCTGAGCGCCTATGGAATTAATTTTCTTGTAATTCCTTTTTCATCTTCTGTAGGTGCTATAACCCAGAGAAAAAACATTGCAAAAGAGATAGTTGTCTATGCCATTATCGGAGGTATTCTGGGAGAAATAATTGGAGCATATTCAGTTGGGTTTATTCCGACACTAGTCTTAGCAATTATATTCGTTTTGCTTTGTATTATAGTAGTACTCGGCATTCATCTGGATAAGATTGTGCCAAAAATTTCCCAGAAGATTAAACCTACTAAGAGAAACATCTTTGGATCCTCTTTTTTTGTAAGTTTTATAACAGGTTTAAGAGGCGGTAGTGGCGGACAAATCTATCCAGCTCTTTTTAAAAGTCTTGGTCTTGATGCCCATAAAGCAATTGCCACTTCATTGGTTGTATCAATTTTTACTGCTCTTGGTGCTATACCAATATACTGGCATAGAGGGGATATAGTCTGGTTACCTGCAATTTGTGTTATAGCTGGTTCAATGTTAGGAGCAAGACTGGGAAGTAAGATTTCATTAAAAACAAAACCCTTCTGGCTGGAAATTGGACTTACAATAATTATTATAATTCTTGCACTAACTGTGGTAATTAAAGAATTGTTATAATAATTAGAAGAAGTCATTTAATACCAGGGATAAATTGGTGAAAAGCCAGAGCCGTTAATTAGTTAGAAACCAATACTGGCTGCCCCGAGTTGCGAAATTTCGAACCAATTTTTAAATGATTTAATCAATTTAATTAAGATATTATAGCCTTAAAATATAAAACCATAAGTATTCAAATAGCTTTTGGGATTCTGCTTAATACAGTAGAAATTCTTTCATAAATAAATACAAATCAGCCATTAAAATAATGGCTGATTTAAAAAAATTATCAGATTATCAGGTTTTATGCTTTTTTCTTATCTACTGCTCCGATAATTATGGCAATAATTCCTATTACTATTTTAACAATTGAGTGCCATAATGGTTCAGAACCTAAAGCAATTCCGGGAATTACTGCTAGAACTCCCATTGCAGCTACAAGTATACCCAGGATGATTAATGCAATTTTACTCATCGCTCCTCCTTTATATATTATATATATATATATTAGACGAATATAAAAAAAATAGTTTCGTAAAAAATATTAAAAAGTAATTCATCTTATTACGGAAATTTGTCACTTTGCGTAATGCACAGGTTCGTTGGTCTGGGGAGGGAGGATTCGAACCATCACTGATACATATTAGTTAAGATGTATATTAAGTAATATCTTTAGCTGGTGTCCCTGGGCAGATTCGAACTGCCGACACCAGGATTAGGAATCCTGTGCTCTATCCATCTGAGCTACAGGGACACTTCTTGTGGATCCTTATCAGATACAACGAAAAATAGTAGCAAAGCTGGTTATTTCTGTCAAAAGCATCAACCAGACAGAGACATATTTATGATCTCTTTGACCAGGTCCTCAAAGGACATGCCTGCTTCTTCAGCTGCCATAGGGAGCAGGCTGGTATCTGTCATGCCGGGAGAAGTGTTAAGTTCAAGGACATAGGGGACCTCTTCTTTTTTGTCCAGAATGATGTCGACTCTTGACAGCTTGGTGCATTTGAGTGAATTATGGACTGCAAGAGCTACCTCTTTTACTTTTTTATCAGCAGAAGATGATATCCTTGCCGGGACAAAGTAGTCTACCTCTCCGGTTTTGGACCTTGATTCAAAATCAAAAAATTTCTTTTTTGGTGCTATCTCAACTACAGGCAGTGTCCTTGGATTTTTCTTTCCGATGATGCTGACTGCAAGTTCGATCCCGCTTATATATTTTTCCAGTATTACTTTCTTGCTGTAGCTGAGGGCAAAGATTATGGCATGGGGCAGGTCGTTTTCTTTATCTACCAGCTTTATACCCAGCGCTGATCCCTGTGCGGACGGCTTTACCACAAGCGGCATGCCTATTTTCTTTACAATGTAGGGTAAAAGCTTGGACGCACCAAGCTCCCTGAATGAACTGGTGTTAAGAAAGTAAAAGGGCGGTGTCGGTATATTATGACTGGTAAATATTTCCTTTGATATTATCTTATCAAAGCTCAGTACGTTAGGATAGACGCCCGGGCCGGTATAGGGGATGTTCAGTACCTCCAGTATTTCCTGTATGGTGCCGTCCTCTCCGTCTTTTCCGTGCAGTGCGATATAGGCAAGATCTATCTTTTCCGTGTTCAGATTGTCCACTATAGACTCGTCTATATCCAGTTTTATGACGTTGTGGCCCAGTTTTCTCAGCGCGTTTGAGACCCTCTGGCCGCTCTTTATGGATATCTCTCTTTCAAGAGATCTTCCTCCCATAAGTACAGCGATATTTTTTTTCATTTTCATCACTCTTTTATTATTTTGATATTTTTATTTAAAGCTTTTATATAATTTGATCTTCTCTTTTACTATCTTGGATAATATCTTTATGCCTTTTTCTATTCTTTCGGTGTTTTCAGTACAAAAGGCAAGCCTTGCTTCGTTTAAGCCCCTCTCATCCGGATAGAAGCCGCTTCCGGGTACATATGCTACTTTATTTCTGACTGCATCTGCCAGTATCTCTTTGGTACTCAGGTAATTGGGAAGTCTCAGCCATATAAAAAAACCTCCTTTGGGCTTTGACCAGCTGGCTATACTGGAAAGATTTTCCTTTAACGTCTTTAACATAATATCTCTTCTTTTGGAATATATGCCTTTAAATCTTTTTATATTATCCACCCATGACGGGTCGGAGAAGTATTCGTAGGCTATCCTCTGGGTAAAGGTACTGACACAGAGAATTGTAGACTGGACTCCCAGAGATATTTTTTCCAGTATCGGGTGGGGGGCTACGATCCATCCTATTCTAAATCCGGGTGCAAGAAGTTTTGAAAGTGTACTGAGATATATTACATTCCGATTATCACCCCTGATATCAAGTTCCTTGATGGTCGGGATGGGTTTACCTTCGTATCTGAGCATCCCGTAAGGATTATCCTCCAGTATTATTATCCTGTGTTTTTTAGCAAGTTCCAGTACTTTTTTTCTTCGGTCAAAACTTAAAGTCACTCCGGACGGGTTGGAAAAGTTCGGTACCAGATATATAAACTTTATTTGGATCTTTTTCTTTTCCAGTTCTTTTAATTTTTTTTCTAAGATCGAAATGTCTATCCCGTTTTCATCTACTGGTATGTCTATTATTTTTGCTTCATAGGATTTAAATGAATTGAGAGCCCCTGTATAGGCAGGTGACTCGGTGATCACAGTATCACCCGGATTTATAAAGATTTTAGCCAGCAGATCCAGGGCCTGCTGCCCCCCGGTAGTGGTTATTATATCCTCTTCGACTGTTTCAATGCCTTCCAGTCTCATAACATCTATTAATTTAGTCTTAAAAGGGTAGTAGCCGTCCGAGCAGCCGTACTGAATATTTATGTCCCCGTCTGATTTAAGGGTTCTTTTTACATATTTCTCCAGTTTCTGAAAGTTCTGCGCTCTTACTTCGGGCAGTCCTCCCGCAAAGGAGATGATATCGGGCCTTGCAGACAGGGCAAGCAGGTCTCTTATCTCAGAAGAGAACATGA
>Ga0315553_10003525_pt1 | contig 12135 bp, 12 predicted proteins | sample SalMarSW160140MG_FD_203099 | JGI IMG/M metagenome (GOLD analysis project Ga0315553, IMG submission 203099) | Salt marsh sediment microbial communities from the Plum Island Ecosystem LTER, Massachusetts, United States - Salt Marsh Sediment SW1601-40 ... | reverse complement strand
CGCAGGAGATCATTTTGTGGAGCCACCTGACCTGCATCGAGCAGCTCCAGTTCATCGGCCAGATGTACGGGGTACACAGTGATGAGGCTCGACGACGTGGAGACCGTCTGCTGGAGGACCTGGGTCTGGTGGAAAAGCGGAACAAACAGGCGCGCACGCTCTCTGGGGGGCTTCAACGGCGCCTCAACCTGGCGCTGGCGCTCGTGCACGACCCGGACATCATCGCCCTGGACGAGCCGGAAGCCGGGCTGGACCCTCAGAGCCGGGTTGCCGTCCGCGACTACATCAGACAGCTTGCCCGGAACAAGACGGTCATCCTCACCACCCACAACATGGACGAGGCCGACCGCCTGGCCGATCGCGTGGCTATCATCGACCACGGCGAACTGCTGGTGCTGGATACCCCGCAGGCGCTCAAGCGCAGTGTCGGCGAAGGAGACGTGCTCGAGATCACGTTGACCGGCGACGACGCCGGACGCGAGCGGGCGTTGGCCGCGCTGACAAGCTGGAAGGGTGACACTGTCGTCAGCGCCGCCAACGACACACTCCACGTACGGGCCAGAAACGCAGTGGCCCTGCTGACCCGGATCGTCGAGAACCTCGAAGCCGCCGGGGCGTCCTACGGCGAGGTGCGCCTGCGCGAGAACACCCTCGAAGACGTCTTCATCCACCTCACCGGCAGGAGGCTACGGCAATGAGATTCCTGGCCGTCTTCGTCAAGAGCTTGAGAGAGCAGGTTCGAAACCTTATGGTCCTGGCCCTCACCGTGGTCTTCGCGCCGGTGTTCGTCTTCGCCTACTGGCTCTTCTTCCCTGCCGAGGGTTCCACAGCCTACAGAGTGCTCGTGATCAACGAGGACGTGGGGGTCCAGATCGAGGGAACGACGTATCGCGCCGGCGAGGAGGTCACGAACGCCATCGCCCAGGTGACCTATGCCGGAGGCAGCCCGCTACTCACCGTGCGGGAGGTCGACAGCCTGGCAGAGGCAGAAGCGCTCCTCCGCGACCGCAAAGGGATAGCCTACTTCTTGTTTCCCGAGGACTTCTCCCGCCAGCTCGCCGCCAAACGGGCCGGAGACAGCTCGGCGACCACAGACTTGGTCTTCGGCGGCGACTTGACCAACCCCTACTACCCCATCGCGGCCATCCTTGCGGCTTCGGCCGTCGACTCCTACGTCCAGGAGGCAACGGGCCTCACGCCGCCGGTGTTGTACGTGGAGCGTCCCCTGGGCGGGTCCGGGTCTCGAACCGAGTTCGAAACGTACGTGCCGGGCATGTTCATTTTTGCGGTGATCATGCTCGTCTTTGCCGCTGCGATGACCGTGGCGCGTGAAGTGGAGGATGGCACGTTGCGCCGGCTCCAGATCACACGCATGACCGCCTTCGATCTCCTGGGCGGCACCAGTCTGACCCTGATCATCGTGGGGGTCATCGCCGAACTGCTGGCCTTGGCCACTGCGATGGCCCTTGGCTTCCGCAGCTATGGCCCGCTGTGGGTGGCGGTCCTCGTGGGCGTAGCAACCAGCGTATCCGTGATCGGAGTGGGCATGATCGTGGCCGCGTTTTCCAGGACGGTCTCCCAGGCGTTCGTCATCGCCAACTTCCCGCTGGGGGTGTTCATGTTCCTCTCGGGCGCCATATTCCCTATCCCCTCGGTCACGCTGTTCGAGATCGCCGGGCAGCCCATCGCCCTGTGCGACTTCCTCCCGCCCCGGCACGCCGTCATCGCCCTCAACAAGATCTTGACGTTGGGCTCTGGTCTCGATGAAGTGGCGTACGAACTGGTAGCACTGGTGGTGCTCTCCGTGCTGTACTTCGCCGCCGGCACGTGGATCTTCCAGCGGAGGCATCTGCGGCCGGCGTGACACGCAGCAGCAACCGTCTCCGTCGCACGACCATTACACCTTGCCCGCCCACCGCGGCTCTGCTATACTGCACTCCAGAGCCACCCTGGTCCCAGTGGAAGGTGCGACTATCAGTCGCTACGGACTTGGGCCTGCTCAGGGTGCGTCCAGCAGCGAAGCAGACAGGAGCGGCGTGGTACCAGTTCACACAGGCCTCACCGAGCGCGCAACTCGCTGCTTGCTCCGACGGAGGAATCCACTATGACCCAAGATATACGCATCCTGCTCATCGGCCTGGGCAACCTGGGCCGCCGCTTCTGCGACATCCTGGCAGAGAAGGGACCACAACTGGAGGCCGACTATGGGCTTCGGCTTCTGCTGGTGGGGGCCGCCGACAGCCGTGGCTCCGCTTTTCGCCTCAAAGGACTAGACCCCGCCCAGGTCTCCGCCATCAAGCAGGCCGGCGGCACCATCGCCAACTACCCCCGGGTGGGCAGTTCTGGTGAGTCGGCGACAGACCTCGTCGCCCGGCGGGAGGCCGACGTCCTCTGCGAGGCCTCCCCGGTCAACTTGAACCAGGGCGCGGAGCCGGGGCTGACCCACGTTCGCACCGCCCTTCAGAGAGGGATGCACGTGGCCACGCCCAACAAGGGCCCCCTGGTGGTCGCCTACCAGGAGTTGCACGACCTCGCCCGGCGAAACGGTGCAGAGCTCCGCTTCGACGGCACCGTCGCTGGCGGGCTGCCGGCCATCAACCTGGGGCAGCGGGACCTGCGCGGAGCCACCGTCTCTCGTATCGAGGCGGTGCCCAACCTGGTCACGGGCTACATCCTGGAGTTGCTGGGCGACGGTCTATCCTGGGAGTTGGCCATCGAGCGTGGACGCGAGGAGGGCGCCCTGGAGGCCGACCCCTCCTTCGATCTCGACGGGTGGGATGCGGCTGCCAAGCTGGTGATCCTGGTCAATGCGGTGATGGGTATCCCGGCCAAGCTGGAGGACGTAGACCGCACCGGCATCACCGGCCTGGGTATGGGGGACATCCGCGAAGCCCGAGGGGCAGGCCGCGTCTACAAACTGCTGGCCACCGCCGAGCGGCGCGAAGACGGCGGGGCCGACCTCAAAGTGGCTCCGACCCTGATGTCTACGGGCCACTTTCTATCCGGGCTGGGTCGCAAGCAGATGGGGGTGGTCTACCACACGGACATCTACGGGACGATCATGGCCGCCATCGACGAGCCGACGCCGGTGCCCTCGGCGGCGACGATGCTCCGGGATGTGCTGGATATGTATGCGCGCTAGCTGCCACGCATCGCGCATGCTGATCGCGCTGAGAATGCCGGTGTTCTATGACCCTCCCCAACGTCAAGCCAAGTCCAACCTCGCCTGCCCCCTGAAGCCCGCGAACTGCTGATCCCTCGTCGTCACCGGTGGAACGCCCAGACAGGACCGTACCGGGTCGCAGCGCCGGCTCCACGTCAGGTTGCTCGACCACTTCCTGACACCAGATCGTCGTACTTGCTCGACCACGCCTGCCGCACAGCAGTGGCCTCTCTTCGACGTTTGAAGGCTGCGCTCATGCCCGCACCATCCGTGGGCTCGACATCCTCCGTGGCGCTCAGTGGAGTCGTCCGAGCATACTCTGCCGCCTCCCGCGCAGCTGCGTCTTCTTCACGCAGTGCTTCCTTCCACCGCTCTCTCACGAATTTGCGCACGAGTTCTCCCCGTTGCGACTCCAAGAGTGGCGGTTCGTGCGATAGAAGATCAAGGAGGTACTCCTCAACCTCTCTCTCCACCAAGGCAGTCGCACGCCCGCCTTCCTCGTCGGTCTCTGCTACCATCCGTGCCTCCACTATTGCTCCTGTTCTCACCTTCCGCTCGAGATGCTTAGCCGCGTGCTCTAGGAGCCTGGCAGCGGGATACGTCCAGAGCTGGACCCCTGCCTTCCTGTCAGTCTCGTCCAGGGACTCGGGTCTAGGACCGAGCGTTCGTCCTGCCTCGCGCCACCACCAGTCATCTTCCCTGTCGTGTGTGACTAGAATGATTAGTCCTCCGGCCTCCTTCGCGTTGTCAATCACTTGAAACCCACAAGACCACGCCACCGTAGGGTGCCGGATCCTTCTGTGGCACCAACGCGCAAGGGCAGAGCAGTCAGTGTCCTAGAACTGCGGGTCAGGCACGTCACCGTTGCTCTCAATCCAAAACCAGCAAGGTCCTTCCGGTGGGGTGCTACTACACTTTGACTCCCACCCAGGACCGGTCGGTTGTCGGCCACCGATTCGACAACGCGACATTTCTTGGGTCAAAGGCTGTCGTGAGCCCATTTCGTGCACCGTGATGGTCTCAGTCCAGAAGTGCTTGCAGGCCATGCCGACCCTCCGTTCCTGTGCTCACTGCGTCCATTGTGGTGCGTGCTTCGACCGCGGGTGCGGCAAGGCTGCTCTGCCACTCGACCTTTGCCGCACTACTGTAACTCTCGGCTGTCTCTGGCTACCTGGACTGATCGCCCGCGCAGCGCCGAGCAACGTCTGGCTCAGACGCCGCGCCCCCCGCCGGGGTGCCGTCTCGCCTTGGTGAGTTCCCAATAGAAGAAGCTGGGAAGCTGTCTCAGTTCATCATCTGCGGCCATCGCCTTCTTGAACAACTCCAACCCCAAGACCGAGGCCAGCGCCGCGCCCGCGAGAGTGCTTCCTTGCGTGATGATAGTGGATGACAGACAGCCCATAGTGAGTATCGCGGCCTCGAATAGCATGTTCCGCTTGATAGCCTTCATTCGCCGTTCGATCCTCTGAATGGGGCGCGTGAGCAAGTCGCGGGAGATTTGGTCTACCTGTTTCTGGAACTCCTGTGAGTCTGGCAGGGTGTCTATTCCCCTGAACGCCTTGTCCATCGCAATCCGGAAATCTTCAAAGGTCTCCTCGTCTGCGCGGGCTCGGGCGATATCAGCCACCTGCACGTTGTCGAAGAACGGCAGATCTAGCCGCAGAAGCGCGCTGATCGGGTCCGGGCCGCCCTCCTCTTGAGGCGCAAGACTCAACCCCGCGAGATCTCTCGAGGCGGGAAGGCTAGTAACGAACTGTGCACCAGCTCCCGCAGCGATCAATAGATCGGTTTCGAGGCGTGACAGTCTCTCCATGATTACCTCTCGTCTGCTTCCTTGCACCCACTGCTTCCATGTCCGTGGATCGATTTCATCCCGCTCCGTGACGGGAAAGAACAACTCCACATGGTAGCCGTCGGGCTCCTCACCAACTGCATCTGCCGGGATCGTGTGGAACAGAAGGAAGCACTTGGGATGAGGATCTCCGAGGAATCGAACTGCGATGGCATTGTCAGCAGCAGTAGCTGCTCGGGACGCTTGCACCAACATCTCGCCATCCACGAACTTGACCGGGAAGACGACGACATGCTCGTCACAGTACTCCCTCACGGCAGCGGGTAGTCGTGGTGTCGTGCCTGTCAAGTCTACACGGTCAGCCAGGGTACCGTTGGGACAGTAGAATCAGTCAGCGTACAACGCCCAGACTTCCCTCTTTGGCTCGACTAGCTCTCTCGGCACCAAGTGAATCACTCCTGACTCGACAAGTGGCTTCAGCAGCAGGATGCCGTAGATGGTCGAAGCAAGCCGACGGCGGTACAGATCCACCCTCTGGTCTCTCTCCGGACACTCGAACAGGACGTCAGGAGGCGGCGACTCAACGTACCCCCACTCCTCATGATGCCCGATGAGCGGATCGTGTACGTATATCCTGTTCGCATAGATAGCCAGTTGCCTTATCAGGTTTAGGGGTATCGTACCGCCATGGCTGTCAGGATAGATATCGGTGGCGGTTCGCGATGCTCTTATCGCGAGTGCTCTCTTCCGGGCGAGTTCCATATACTCTTCCAAGAAGCTCACGAGCCTGCTGTCTGAAAGCTTCCCGAGGCGACTGTGCACGTCTCCAGTTGAATCGAGGCCGTACGCCGCCAAGTGCTCATACACGTCTTGCATGATACCCCTTCGTCGCGCCAGACTAGGAATGACACCGTGGCGGTCGACGTGCAGTCCAATCTACGTGCTGGAGAAGCCCCGGCTGCCCTCAGGCGAGGCCGGCAATCGCACAGACCTCTCGGCGACGTACCGCGGTATGCAAGGACCAATCCTCCGGTCAGGAATAGCGCGCGCCTTACGAGTCATCGTTCCCCCAGATTGTATTCGCCCTTGCCTAGCTACGCAAGTCCAAGTGACGCGAGCCCAGCGACAGACGCCGGGTCGCAATCACATCCTCTGGGTAAAGGGCTCCTCCTCGGGCCCCTCCACGTCCACGCCCTGCCACCTCCCTACCAAACCCCTGAGGACCAGCATGGCCGGAACCGTCGAGCTATGATAGGATCAGTCGTCGCGAGCGCCTGGGCCCGGCCCGCACATCATGGCAGTGAAGAGGCCAGATCGCCACCTGCGGAAGAGTCACCACGATGAAAGAGCGCACACTGCTCAGGACCAAAAGAATGGAGTTGATCCCCGGCACCCCGGAACTCCTGCGCGCCGAGATCGACAACCAGGAGCGGCTCGCCGAACTTCTTGGCGCCACCGTCCCCGACGGCTGGCCGCCAGAGGAGGTGGACCAGGCCACGCTGGAGTTCATGGCCCTGCTCCTGGAGGAGGGTCCCCACCAGGCTGGATGGTGGTGCTGGTACTTTATTCTCAGAGACAAGGAAGGCCGGGAGGCTGTGCTCATCGGCAACGGGGGCTTCAAGGGGCGCCCTTCCCCGCGGGGAACCGTGGAGATCGGCTATGCCATCCACCCCTCGTTCCGCAACCTCGGCTACGCGACCGAGGCCGTAGAGGAACTGGTGACCTGGGCGTTCGACTACCCCCGGGTCCGACGCGTCGTCGCCGACACCCTGCCTTCCAACGAGGCCTCCAAACGCGTCCTGGAGAAGGCTGGCTTCGTGGATACGGGGACGCGCCCTCGCAGGCGCTTGATGCGTTTCGCCCTGGAGAGATCGGACGTGCTGGACCACGGGTAGAGAGCAGACGCCGGTCAGCGAACGCGGGGCCGGACCTACGTGCCATTGGGGCGAGCGACGATCCTCTCCGCCTTCGCGTTCATCGCTGCTACGTACTCGTCCAACGACACGAGCTCGCGGCCTACGATGTCGAGCGTCTCTTTGGACATCCGGCCCTCTGTGGCCAGTTGATACCCGGCCGCCTTGGCAGCCCCCAACACGTCATCCAGAGGCTCGCCCTGGCGGAGCAGATCGCGCATGGTCTGTCCGTGAGGTCTCAGCACCGCCCCCACGAACTCCCTGTCCACCTGCCGGCAAACCCCCTTCACCTGCGCCACCAGAGGCTCGAAGTTGCGCATCTCCCACAGGCCGCAGTTGGAGACCAGAACCACCTTGCCGCCCCTGACTCCGTCCTCTACCAGATGGCGGCTGCGGCCACTGCGCACCTCGACGGGCAATCGCAGGAAGGGCATGGTCCGATCAAAAAGGTTCTTCAAGGGGGCGCTCACGCCGTCGTTGTAGAGAGGAGTTGCCAGAACCCAGACCTCGGCCTCCCGCAGCCTGGACAGGAGCGCCGCCATGTCGTCCTCCTGGACGCACCGGCCAGGGGTCTTGATCCAGCAGGAAAAGCATCCCAGACAGGGATGAATGTCGAGGTCCTTGACGTACAGAAGCTCAACCTCCGCCCCGGCGTCCCGCAGCCCTTCCAGGAACGGTCCCAGGACGACTGCCGTGTTCCCTTTGTCCTTGTGGGGACTGCCGTTGATGGCCACAACCTTCATGGTCTGTTCTCCCTCCTTGACCGCGGCTACGCGGATCGGCTCGAGCGCGTCCAGATCCAGACCCCCACCCAGACCAGCGCAACCGCCAGGATCCCAGCCAACCCGACCTCAATGCCATACGTGGTTCCTACAAACCACTCCGGTCCCAGTTGAGCGGTCACCGCTCCCACCAAACTGGGCACGCCCCGCCCGTGGAGATTCAGCAGATCGTCCTGCAAGAGGTTCCACGCCAAGTGCATCCCTATCGGCAGCCACAGGGCGCCGGTCTTCAGATAGCTCCACCCCAGCAGTAGTCCTGGCAGCGCCAGCATGGCCACAAAGAGGAGCCAGTAGGTCTCCTCCGCGCCGGTAACCACGAGATGTTGGGCCGCGAATACGACGGCCATGATGGCCAGCCCGGCCCGCTGTCCCCACGCCCTGGCCAGTCCCGCCAGCAGATACCCCCGGAACACGGCCTCTTCCCCCACGGCCACCGTCGCGTTGATCAAGAGGGCGAGCCACAGGTTCCGCAGCCAGGCGTCGGCAGCCAGCACCTGCCAGTTCCATCCTTCCACCACCAGCCATCCAGCTATCAGCTCGATGGCGAAGAGGAGGAGCATGACCCCCGTGGCCAGGAAAAACCCCACGAGCAGGTCTTTCCACCAACCAGAGCGACTGGAGAACATCACCTTCCAGGGGCTCAATCCCAACAGCCTTCGTACCGCCAGCGCCGAGAGCAACACTGTGGCCACCAGTCTTCCACCGTAGGACAGCGTGCTCCCCACGAAGACGCGCACGTTGGGCGTGACCTGCAACCACCTCATGACCAGGTTCACGCCCACGCCGAAGGCCGCGTTCACGACCCATACCGCCACGAACAGGGCGACGAAGCCAGCCAGAACGCGAAGCCCCGGCCGATTGCCGGTTCCCGAATTCGACATCGCCTACCCGCGGATCAGACAGAGGCGTCACCGCCTCCGCCGATGGGTCTGCAAAGTCCGCGCGCCCATCACCAGGAAACAGCCGCTACAGGGACACGTACCGGTGAACGCGCTCCTCGATGACCTTCATGCTGCCTTGCCAGAAGGCGGGCTCTTTGAGGTCTATGCCAAAGCGCGCCGCAAGCTCGTCAGCGTTCGCTTCGCCGGTGCCTCGCAGCAGCGCATCGTAGTCCCCCAGGAAGTCGGCACCCTGCTCCTGGTAGATGGCGTACAGGCCCAGACCGAAGAGCAGCCCGAAGGCATAGGGGAAGTTGTAGAAGGACAGCGACGGGATGTAGTAGTGAGGCTTCCAGGTCCACATGTACCGGTGCAGTTGGTCCCCGTCCAGGGCTTCTGCATACGTTTCCTTCTGGGCACGGATCATGATCTCGGAAAAGTCGTCGGCGGAGAGCTCAGCCTCCTCACGGCGCTGGAATACCTCCGTCTCGAAGAGGTACCGGGAGTAAATGTCCACGATGACCTGGCTGGCGTTGAGGAGGAAAGTCTCCAGGATCGCCAACTCTTCATCGGCACCCGCGGACTGAGCCAATGCAGCATCGGTGATGATGGTCTCGCACATGATAGAGGCCGTCTCGGCCAGAGTCATAGGCGTTCGCCTCTGTAGGGGCGTCTTTCCCTTCTGGGTCTCGTTGTGATAGGCATGCCCCAGCTCGTGGGCGATCGTGGTGAGCTGATCCAGCGAACCGTCGAAGTTACACATCACCCGCGACTCTTCGACGCCCAGGACCCTCATACAGAAGGCTCCGCCTCGCTTGCCGTCGCGAGGCTCTGCATCGATCCACCGGTTGTCGTAGGCACGACGAGCCAGCTCCGCCAGCCGCTCCGAGAAGGTTCCGAACTGGCCCAGGATGAAGTCCCGGGCCTCGTCCCACTTGTAGCGTCGCTCCGCTCGGCCCACCGGTGCCCACAGGTCCCACCAGGCCAGCGCTGGTTTCCCCAGTCGCTCGGCCTTGGAGTGCCAGTAGCGGCGAAACATGGGAAAGGACTCGCGCATCACACCGAGCAGAGTCTCCAGCGTCTCACGGTCGATGCGGGCCTGATCGAGGGTGGCATGGAGTGGATCGGTGCGGCCCCGCCTCTTGTACAAGGTGATCACCGAGCCTTTGATGCCGTTCAGACAGGCCGCGAGAGGCTCCTTCACTCTCTCCCACGCTTCGTGCTCCGCTTCGTAGGCTCTGCGCCTGACGTCCTCATCGGGATCATTGCGCAGGTTGATGAGCACGGTGATCGGCAGATCCTCGACCTTGCCCTCTCGCTTGAAAGGGACCTTGACCTGCGACGAAACCACCCCCTGGAGCTTACCCCACGCGGTGGCGCCGCTCAAGGAGAGCTCGGAGGCCAACGTCTCCTCGGCCTCGCTCATCAGATACTGGCTTTGCTCGGCGGCCTCCTTGAGGAAGAAGCTATGCTCCTTCGCCGAGCCCCCATGCTCCAGCGCGGCGGGCAGCGCCTTGGGGTCCTCTGTGATCGTGCGCATCCATCCCTGGAAGAACACACTCTGCCGCTCCAGCCGCACCCCGAGCATCTCCAGCTCCGACTCGAGACGCTTGGCCTTGGTGTTGTAGGAATCCGTGGACACGAAGCTGTGGATGTAGGATTCGAGTGTTCCGAATAGCCGGATGAGATCGTTCATGCGGTCCACGTAGCCGCCGATGTTCTCAGCAAGTTGACCGGAGTCCTTGGGCCTCGCACCGCCCCTGCCGATCTGGTGCTCCTCAATATAGGTGTCCATGTCGTCCAGCTTGGCCTTCACCTCAGCGACGGCAGCGCTGAACTCCTTCGACTCCAATCCTGGATAGACGTTGGAGAGGTCCCAGTGAGGTAGAGGCCCAACCTCGGCTTCCGTTTCCATGATCTCGTCCTTTCTGCCATCCTGCCTCTCAGCGCGTCCCCGTGACACGCTCCCATTTCGGCAATGGACAGTTTACCCTCTATGCTCGGAGGAGCGCAACGCCAATCCAGTCCAGATCGCCCCCAGGAGGTCGATGGCTCCAAAGAGAACCAGGGCCGGCTGTGCTTTCCCCAGAAGCACAAAGGCCGCGAAGCATACAAAGACCGAAGACCGAGCGTACACAGATGCTCTGAAGATGCTCGTGTACTCATTGCGAGCGGCCACCAGGTAGTAGTAACCCAGCAGGGCCACGATGAGGCCCAGCACGCGAATCCATAGCTCGTCTGTGGCTGGATAGCCAAACAGACCCAGCAGGAAGTCGGGCTTTATGAGCAGTATGGGGCCCACGACCAACATGTAGACGCCAAACACACAAGCGCTCACCGCTGCTCTGCTCATCACCACTCTCCTCTACGTTCTGCGCAGCGCCACACTGCGAAGGCCAAAGGTTTATCCGCGAGGCACGCTACGTTCACTGACGAGTGCCTGTGCATGGACACGGGACGGCGCCTACCGATTGGGCTGGAGCGCCTTCCTTCCCAGATGATAAGCGATAGCCAGGATAGACACAACGAGGAGCGCCCACTTCACCGCAGCAGCGGTGGAGGACAGGCGAATGAGGAGAGTGGAGCGAGCGCTGCCCTGGCCCAGAAGAAAGATCTGCAATCCGTTCTCCAGCCAGTCAAGCAGACCCGCGACGAAAGGAAACGCGAGAAGCAGGGTCAAGCCCCTGCCTGGTCGCGCGCCAGAGGGCAGGGACAGTGCGCCGAGCAGGCCGAACAAGAGGAATGAGTAGGTAAGAGGGAACAGAAGGTCGATCCACAGATTGCGTCTCTCCATCTCCAACATGCCTGTCTCGTTCCAGCGCGTTACGATCTCGTCGAACCTGGCCCCGGAGAAGGCTAGTTGGAGATCCAACATGCCGGGAGTCCCCTCGGGCGCTTGGCGCTCGGTCGCCGCGAAGAAGAGCAGAAAGGCCACACTCAACACCGCACACACCGCGAGAACCTCTCTTCGAGACGCCCAACGCAGCAGAGTATGGAGAAACACTGTGCTCACCTCCCTGAGTCACATGCCCAGCCTGGGCTCCACGGACCTGGCGTATCCCGCGCGGCGCGGTTGGCGAAAAACAGGTGCGGGCCTTTGTCCGCCTGTCACAACCCGCCCCGCCTGACGACGTCTCCAGCCCACAACAAGGCGACCTGAGTCCGCGGACCCAGGCCGTCTGGCAGACACCTTCTATGTCGCAACTACGTCATGCCGATGCCACCATGGTTCCTAGAATCTCCCTCCAATGCTCGAACAGAAGGAAATGGCCTTCGTTGTGTACGAAGGTCGCATAGCAGTTAGGGACAGTACTGGCTATATAGTACCCCACCTCTATAGGCATGCTCGCATCCTCTTCGCCATGCCAAAGGTGCACGTCCATGGCGATGTCCCCCAGGCCAAAGCCCCAAGGGCGGCTGAAGACTACCGTCTCCCAGGCATATCCACTAACGCCATGCCGGTTCGCCTCCGACCAGTTTCTGATGAGCATGGCTCTTATGGCAGGGCGCGCCAGTATGTCACGATCAACCTCAGAAGACTGAGACGCCATCCGCTCGTAGAAACGTTTGGGGTTCCGATGCGGATTCAGCAGCAACCAGAATAGAG
>Ga0315553_10003523_pt1 | contig 12136 bp, 12 predicted proteins | sample SalMarSW160140MG_FD_203099 | JGI IMG/M metagenome (GOLD analysis project Ga0315553, IMG submission 203099) | Salt marsh sediment microbial communities from the Plum Island Ecosystem LTER, Massachusetts, United States - Salt Marsh Sediment SW1601-40 ... | reverse complement strand
GTGAACGAAGTCCTTTGCCCGGCGCGAGGCGTCCATGATCGTCTTCAGATCGCCGTTCTGCTCGATCGAGAAGCCCGCCACCGGCTTGCCCGTCTCGGCGATGCCGTCCACGATCCGCTTCGTCCAGCCCGGCTCGATGCCGATCACGACGCAGGCGGCGACATTCGGATTGGAGCCGGTGCCGATCATGGTGCGGAAATGCAGGTCGAGATCGGCGCCGAATTGCAGCCGCCCATAGGAGTGGGGCAGGACCATCGTCCCTTTGATATTGGCGGCGACGGACTCGCAGGCGGCGTTTGAAATATCGTCCACCGGCAGGATCACCACATGGTTGCGGACGCCGACCCGGCCATTGTCGCGGCGGTAGCCCTTGAAGGTGTAATTGGCATATCTTGAAGCCATCAATTCATCTCCGGAAATCGCTATTTCAGCGGGCGGCGGGCTTGCGTCTCGACCGGCTACCAGCGCTTGGTCTTGAGATTGTGGATGTGCACATGTTCGCCGGCCGTGGCGTCGGCGACCATCTGGCCGATATCCTCGCCATATTTGATGACGGTGTCGCCGTTCTGGAGCGCCTGCAGTGCGACTTTGTGCCCGATCGGTATGTCGTGCTTCGCGGTGAGGGTGACCGTTTCATCCGTTTGCGTAATGACGCCGAGCATGTCGGTGCCGGCCGTCAGTCCCTCCACGACCACCACGCCGACATTGTCTTTCGGTGTGTGAACCAGGAAATGCGGATTTGACATCGGTTTCGTTCTCCATCCCGGCGGGCGCCGATCGTATTGTCGTATCTCATAGTCAATCGATCAGTGGTCAGCAAGGTTGCGGCCTGATCGTTCCATATCGTCTGCCCAAACGGTTCACAATGCAACAAGGCGGCACGGCTGGCCGCCTTGTGTGGGACAGCAAAAGCCGCCTTACTCGCAAGCGGCATCCTTTATGCGTACGGACGGATGTCCTCAACGGGACTGAATCTCGATCCGTTTCTCTTTCTGCTGCGCTTCCGGCGTCTTCGGTATAGAGATCTTCAGCACGCCGTTCTTGAACTCGGCCGAGATCTTCTCAGGATCGATGCCTTCAGGCACGGCGAATGAGCGCTGGAACGAACCGAAGCGCCGCTCGGAGAGGTAATAGCCCTCCTTCTCTTCTTCCTTTTCTTCCTTCTTCTCTCCTTTGATCGTGAGCCGCCCATCGGCCAGTTTCACCTCGACCTGCTCGGGGTCCATGCCCGGCAATTCGGCCGTCACCTCATATTGGCCATTGGCCTCGGCGATATCGACAGCGGGCGCCATGACCTCTCCGCCCACGGACGGCCATGTCGAGGCGAGCTCCGAGCCGCGTCCGCCCTGCCAGAAATTGCTTCGGAGCGAGTTGAAAAGCTCATCCATTTCACGGTGAAGACTGCCGAACGGGTCCCATTGCCGACCCGGCTCCGTCATGGAGCGTGAGGTTCCCTGGCGACTTATGGGGACGCTCTTTTCATTTTCAGCCATCGTCTATCCTCCACAACTATTGCTAATTTTACTGCGGGATTTGCGACCGCAGTCTGTCCATTTCAATAGGCCAGACGAACAGGCGCGGCTTTGACAAAAATCAAAGCTTGAACTCTGCATGATCACTGCTTGAGCGGCGGCTGGATCGGGAGAGGGGCGGCGTGCGTATCCTTGGGCTGGCTTGGCCGGCATTGCGATCGTTGCCGTGGACATGAGAAAATGGCGGTCGCCGCGGTTCGAGGGCCGTTAACCGGCCAACTAGTCCTATCTGTCATCTTATAGTATGATTTGATGACGGTCCGGTTTGGACGGCCGGCATCAGGCTTGTATGAGGTGGGACGCCCATGAATCCATTCGACTTTCCGCGCCAGGTAGAGGATGCCGGAGTACGGCGGAAGGTCATTAACCTATTGCGCGAGCGGCGGATCGCCCTGCCGCGCTTTGCGGAGCTGTCCGACCCGGAGACCGTCCCTTCAGGACGTCGTGACGATTGGCGCGAGGCGGGCCCCGATACGGCGGACCCTCGCAATCTGTTCCGTGTCCATTGGTTCAACGACGAAGCGCGCACCGGCCGGGCGCCCGTGCCGGTTCATCTTGTTTTGCCCGAGGCCCTGACCGGCGTCCGGGCAAAGATCGTCGTCGCGCTTGGCGCGTTTTTCCCGATGATCGGCGCGCATAAGGTGCTTGCCGCCTATGCCTGCCTCGTGCCGCGACTGGTCTCGGGTCGTTTCGACCCCTCCGCGCAACTTGCGGTCTGGCCCTCCACCGGGAATTACTGCCGCGGGGGAGTCGCGATCTCGCGCATTCTCGGTTGCCGGGGCGTCGCCGTGCTTCCCGAGGGGATGAGCCGGGAACGGTTCGACTGGCTGTCGGAATGGGTGAGCGATCCGGCCGACATCGTCCGCACGCCGGGCACGGAAAGCAATGTCAAGGAGATCTATGACGCCTGCGACGCGCTCGCGCGCGATCCTTCTTGCGAGATCATCAACCAGTTCAGCGAGTTCGGGAATTATCTCGGCCATTATGCCTGCACCGGCCCGGCGCTGGAGACCATTTTCGAGACCCTGAGCCAAGGCCGGCAGGGCTTGCGCCCCTTTGCCTTCGTCGCGGCGAGCGGCTCGTCCGGAACGCTGGGGGCGGGCGATTATCTCAAGGACCGGCTGGGCGCGAGGATCGCCGTTGTCGAGCCGGTCGAATGCCCGACGCTGCTCTCTAACGGCTTCGGCGAGCACAACATCCAGGGCATCGGCGACAAGCATGTGCCGCTGATCCACAATGTGATGAATAACGACTATGTGTTGGCGGTCAGCGACAAGGCGACCGACGCGCTGAACGCGGTCTTCAACTCCGATAGTGGCAGGCGCCATCTTGGCGAAAGGGGGATTCCCTCCGATCTCGTGGCTTCGCTTCGCTTCATCGGACTTTCCGGCATCGCCAATATTCTGGCGGCCATCAAACTGGCGAAATACCACGATCTCGGCGAGACCGACGCCGTCCTCACGCTTGCGACCGATGGCGCCCGGCTCTATGAGAGCGAGCGTCAAGCCTACCTCGCCCGGCATTTTCCCGCCGGCTTCCACGACGCCGACGCGGCCGGCCTGGCGGCCCGCCATCTTGACGCGGTCTCCACCGATCACATGCTGGAGCTCAGCGAAGCGGACCGCAACCGCATCTTCAATCTCGGCTATTACACCTGGGTCGAGCAGCGTGGCGTGCCACTGGCCGATTTTGAGAAGCGCCGCCGTCAGGGCTTCTGGCGCGATCTGCGGGAGCTGTTGCCCGTCTGGGACGATCTGATTCAGAGCGCCAATGTCGATGCCGGCGTTCTTGCTGCGTAAAGGGAAGCCAAATGGCGAATTTGACGAATGACGAGGCGCGCCCGAAGCCCTATCTGGAATTGCGGCACGAGACGCAGGCGCGCGATCGAAGCCTGCGTGAAAAGGTCATGTCGCTGGAGGAAGCAGCCACGCTCGTCAACAATGGAGAACATGTGGCGATCGGCGGCTGCACCATGTCGCGCACGCCGATGGCGATGATCTGGGCACTGATCAGGGCAGGGCGCCGCGATCTCACCGTCTCGCGAAGCATCACCTCCAGCGACGGCGACTGGCTGTTTGCCTCGGGCGCCTGCTCCCACATCATCACGAGCTGGTTCACCCAAGGGATCGTCTGGGGCATCTCGAAAGTGATGCGCCATTATACCGAGACGAAGATGGCGCGGTTCACCGAGTGGAGCCATATGGCCATGGGCCTGCGTTACAGGGCCGGCGCCATGGGCGTCCCCTTCGTGCCGGTGCGCTCGATGATCGGCTCCGATGTCGCGGGGCGGCTCGGCGAGGCGGTGAAGGAGATGATTTGTCCGTTCACGGGCGAGCGGCTTCTCCTGCTGCCGGCGCTCAATCCTGATGTCGCGCTGATCCATGTCCAGCGCGCCGATCCTTACGGCAATGCGCAGATCGACGGGCTGCAATTCATGGATATCGATATCGCCATGGCGGCGAAGCGGGTCATTCTGACGACGGAGCGTATCATCTCCAACGATCGGATCCGCCGCGCGCCGGATCGGACCCTGATCCCCTTCTTCACGGTCGATGCGGTGGTGGAGGTTCCCTTCGGCTGCGCGCCGCATGAGTGTTACGGGCTTTACGAGCCGTTCTTCGATCATATGGGCTTCTATACGAGCCAGGTGAACGGCGACCCGGTGGACGGCATGCAGGCCTATCTCAGAGACTATATTCGCGAGCCGAAGAACTGGACGGACTATCTCGCGAAGCTCGGCGTCGAGGCGATGCTCGACGCGGCGCGCCGAGGACGGAGTATCGACAATGACTGAGCGCGCCAACTACACCGCCTCGGAGCTGCTTGCGGTCATGAGCGCGCGGCTCCTGAAAGAGGGGCAGATCGTTTTTGCCGGCGTCGGCATCCCGCTCCTTGCCGCAACGCTCGCGCAGCGCACCCACGCGCCGGGCTTGACGATTCTCTTCGAAGGCGGCGTCATCGGCCCTTTCATCGTGCCGGGCGAGTTGCCGCCCTCCACCAATGAGCAGCGCTGCGCGCGCCGCGCCAATATGGTGATGCCGATCACCGACGTGCTGCTGCTGCTCCAGCGCGGCTATGTCGATGTCGGCTTCATGGGCGGCGCACAGATCGACCGGCACGGCAATCTGAACAGCTCCTTCATCGGCGATGCCGACAATCCGAAAGTCCGCCTGCCGGGCACGGGCGGCGGCAATGACATCTCCAGCCTGACGCAGATGATCGTGGCGATGAAGCATGAAAAGCGGCGGTTCGTGGATAAGGTCGACTATGTCACGAGCCCGGGCTATCTTTCCGGCGGTGACAGCCGCGCACAGTCGGGCCTGATCGCCGGCGGCATGTACCGTGTCGTGACCGACCTCGCCATTCTCGGCTTCGACAGCCAAAGCCATGAAATGGTGGTCTGCGCCCTCCATCCCGGCGTGGAGATGGACCGGGTCAGAGACAATACCGGCTTCGAGATTGTCGCCAGTCCCGAGATTACGCGGACGGAGCCGCCGCGGCTCGATGAGTTGAAGGTTCTGCGCGAACTCGACCCGGAACGTCTGTATACCGCTTAGGATAGCGCAAGAGAAAGGCAGCTTCATGGGCAAGACGGTTTTTGGCATCGCGATGCGCAATTTCACGCGCTATCCGGAAATGCCGGACGCAAACCAACTGATCGAATATGGCGTGCGGATGGAGGAGCTTGGCTATGAGTCGATCTGGGCCTGGGACCATATCCTCCTGGGCGTCGAGCCGTGTTTTCCGCTGCATGAAGCGCTGACCATCCTGACGGCCGTCGCGGCGCGCACCTCGAAGATCAAGCTTGGGACCGGCGTGCTGGTCATGCCGATGCGCAATCCGGTCATCCTTGCCAAAGAGCTGGCCACGATGGATCACATCTCCAATGGCCGCGTGATCCTGGGAACGGCGGTCGGCTGGTACAAGCGGGAGTTCGAATCGCTCGGCGCCGATTTTCACCGGCGCGGCAAGATCATGGAACAGAGCCTGGAGATCATCAACCGTCTCTGGACGGAGGAGAAGGTCGACGGCGAATATCCGCCCTATAATCTGCGCGGCGCGGTGATGTATCCCAAGCCGGTGCAGAAACCGCGCCCCCCGATCCTGATCGGCGGCTATGTGGACGCCGTGCTGAAGCGCGCCGCGACCAAGGGCGACGGTTGGATCACCTATTATTACACCGCCGAGAGCTTCGCCCGCACCTGGGAGAAGGTCCGCGGCTTTGCGGAAGAGGCGGGGCGCAATCCGGATGAGCTGAATTCGACCAACCAGCTGCCGATCATCATCGGGCCGCGCGACAAGGTCGAGGCGCCGATGAAGGAATGGCTGCAGACCGAATGGGATTACGCCGCCTGGTCGGAATCCACCATGGAGAGCGCGATCATCGGCACGGCGGAGGAATGCGTCGAGCAGCTTCAAGCGCACATCGCGACAGGCATCGACCGCATCATCTTCGTGCCCTATCGCTATGAGCCGGAGCAGGTGGAAGCGGTCGCCAGGGAGATCATCCCGCGGCTGTCGGCCTGACGGAGGCGCAGCGGCGGCGTTACCCGAGCAGGCTCCTCTACGGCGGCGAGAAGACGGACAGAAGCAAAGCTTCGGGGACACGCCGTCCCGCGGAGGGTATGGCGAGGTCATTGATTCTCGCCCTCTCCCAAGGTGAGCGCTTGTCGCTCACCGTAAAGGTTCGCGAGCCGGGAGAGGGCAAAAGCGCTCACCGGGCACACTCGCAGCGGCGACGAGTAAAGAGAAAGGACGATCAAAGCGGTCCGGCAAACGCACTGCGCCGGACCTGCCGCCCCTCACGGCCACTTCACCACGGGCGGCATCGACGACAGGATGCTGTCGACATTGCCGCCGGTCTTCAGGCCGAAGATGGTGCCGCGGTCATAGAGCAGGTTGAACTCGACATAGCGGCCGCGGCGGATGAGCTGCTCCTCGCGCTGCGCTTCGCTCCAGGGCTCGGCCATGTTGCGGCGGACGATCTGCGGGTAGATCTCGGCAAAGGCGCTTCCGACCTCGCGGGTGAAGCCGAAGTCGGCCGTCCAGTCCCCCGAATTGTGATAGTCGTAGAAGATGCCGCCGACACCGCGCGGCTCCTTGCGGTGGGCGAGATAGAAATAGTCGTCGCACCAGCTCCGATAGCGCTCGTAATCGGCGACGGCGTGCTTGTCGCAGGCGGCTTTCATCGCCGCGTGGAAGGCGAGCGTGTCGGGGTCTTCCTGAGTGCGCCGCGCATCCAGAACCGGCGTCAGATCCGCCCCGCCGCCGAACCACCATTTGGTCGTGACGACGAAGCGCGTATTCATGTGCACGGTCGGGACATGCGGGCTCTGCGGATGGATGATGAGCGAGATGCCCGCAGCCCAGAAGCGGGGATTTTCCTCCGCGCCGGGAATCTGCGCCCGAAACTCGGAGGAAAACTCGCCGTGAACCGTCGAGACATGCACGCCCGCCTTCTCGAACAGCTGGCCGTGCAGCATCGACATTTCTCCGCCGCCGCCGTCGCTGCCGTCCTCGCCGGTGCGCTTCCAGGGCCTGCGCGCGAAACGGCCGGGCGGCATATCGGCGAGCTGGGGCGCGCCGGCTTCGTCTTCGAGCCGTTCGAGCTCGGCGCAGATCCGGTCGCGCAGCGCCGCGAACCATTCGGCGGCCTGCGCCCTCTCCGGCTCCAATTCCGGCGCGGGTCCGAGGGCGGAGTCGGTCGTTTCGGTCGTGGCGGTCGCCGCCTTGGGCGCGGACAATCCGGCTCCGCCCTTAGCCGTGTTCGTGCTCATCGCTCATCCCCGTCGGCGTCTGCGAGTTGCGGAAACTGCTCCGTCTGTCTCAAGGCCTCCCCCAATACCATCGCGCCGGCCACCGCAACATTGATCGAACGCAAGCCTGGCCGCATCGGAATGAGGATGCGCGCATCCGCCGCAGCGTGGACGCTCTCCGGCACGCCCGCGCTTTCCCGCCCGAGGAGAAGACTGTCATCCGGCCGGAAGGTGAATGCCGTATAAGGCGTCACCGCATGGGTCGTCAGCAGGATGAGCCGCCGTCCCCCGGCCCGGCGCAGCGAATCGAACGCGGCGAAGGAAACATGCCGCGCGATCCGGGCCTTATCGAGATAGTCGAGCCCGGCGCGCCTCAGCGCCCGGTCCGACATATCGAAGCCTGCCGGACCGATGATGTCGCAGGCAACACCCAGGCAGGCGGCGAGCCTCAGGATGGTGCCTGTGTTTTGCGGAATATCCGGCTGATAGAGCGCCACGCGCATAAAAAGCTGCATCCTGTCATCTAAGACCCCCGATATGCGGCGAATTTACCACGGGATTGCGCCGATTTGTCCCCTTCCCCTCGCTGGACATATGACGGTGGACAATGCGATATGTCCTGCTTAGAACCATCAACGCAATCCTCGATGCGGTTCACGCTAAGAACGACGCCCGTGCCACAATCCTCCTTCTTTCTTCTTTAGCGGGCAGAGACAGGGAATACGCTTTCATGGCCACGACAATGGATGATCCCGTTACCAGGCGCGACTTCATTCATATCGCCGCCACGGCGTTTGCAGGTGTCGGTGCGGCAGCCGCGCTCTGGCCATTGATCGATCAGATGAATCCGGACGCAACCGCGTTGTCGCTCGGCAGCGTCGAAATCGATCTCGCGCCGGTCCAGGAAGGCCAGGCCATTACGGTCGTGTGGCGCGGCAAGCCGATCTTCGTGCGCAACCGCACCCCGAAGGAAGTCGAAGAGGCGAAGGCCGTGCCCATCGATGAGTTGAAAGATCCGATCGCACGCGTCATGGGCCTGACCGGGGAGGAGCCGGCGACCGATCAGAATCTGACCAAGGGCGGCCATGAAAAATGGCTGATAGCCATCGGCATCTGCACCCATCTGGGCTGCATTCCCAAAGGTCAGAAGCCTGGCGATGAGCGCGGCGAATATGGCGGCTGGTTCTGCCCCTGCCATGGATCTCAATACGACACTGCCGGCCGCATCCGTAAAGGGCCCGCGCCGCGCAATCTCGAAATCCCGCCCTACCAGTTCGAGTCGGACACCAAGATCAAGATCGGTTAGGCCCAAGAGACCATCATGGCGCACCAATCAAATTACCAGCCGAAGACGGCTTTCACCCGCTGGATGGACAGCCGTTTGCCTGTCATCCGGATGGCGTATGACACAATTCTTGATTTCCCGACGCCGCGAAACCTCAACTATATGTGGACCTTCGGCGGCATCCTGACCTTCTTCCTGGGCTTACAGATCATCACCGGCGTCATCCTGGCGATGCATTATACCGCCGACACCTCCGTTGCGTTCGATTCCATCGAATATCTGATGCGGAACGTCAATTATGGCTGGCTGATGCGCTATACGCACGCCGTCGGCGCGTCGATGTTCTTCGTTGCCGTCTATCTCCACATCTTCCGCGGCCTCTATTACGGCTCCTACAAGGCGCCGCGCGAAATCCTCTGGATCATCGGCGTGCTCATTTTCCTGGCGATGATCGCCACGTCGTTCATGGGCTATTCGCTGGTCTGGGGGCAGATGAGCTTCTGGGCGGTGACGGTGATCACCAACCTGTTCTCCTCGCTCGATTCGATCGTCAACGGTCTCGGCACCGCCATCGTGCAGTGGATCTGGGGCGACTTCTCCGTCAGTGACGCAACGCTCAACCGGCTGTTCAGCCTGCATTATCTCCTGCCCTTCGTGATTGCGGGGCTGGTCGGCCTGCATATCTGGGCGCTGCATGTTCCCGGCAACAACAACCCGATCGGCGTCGATCTGCGCGACCCGAAGCGTGAAGCCGTGCCGTTCCATCCCTATTACACGGCCAAGGATCTGTTCGCGCTGACCGCGTTCCTCCTGCTCTTCGCCTATTTCGTCTTCTATCTGCCCGACTATCTCGGGCATGCGGACAATTACATCAAGGCGAACCCGCTGCAGACGCCGCCGCATATCGTGCCAGAATGGTATTTCCTGCCCTTTTACGCGATCCTGCGGGCCATCCCGTCCAAGCTTGGCGGCGTCATCGCCATGTTCAGCTCGATCGGCGTGCTGTTCTTCATTCCCTGGCTCGATACGTCCAGCGAGCGTTCGGCCCGGTATCGTCCGATCTACAAATGGTTCTTCTGGCTGCTGGCGATCGCCTGCGTTGCGCTCGGCTATCTCGGCTCGAAGCCGCCAGAGGGAGGCTATCTGGTCGCGGCGCGGATTTTCACGGCCTATTACTTCATCCACTTCCTGATCATCATGCCGATTGTCGGTGTGATCGAGACGCCGAAGCCGAGGCCGCGAACGATTGCGGATGCGATCTTCAAAGGCGGCGGGCAGGCCAGCGGCTATGCCGCCCAACCGGCCGCGGCCGCGGCGGAGAAGCGCTAAGGAGAGGTTTGAGATGAAAGAGATCTTTTCAACGCGCGCTATCCGTTTCGCTCTCGGCGGCATCGTTCTGGCTGGGAGTCTTGCGGCGGCTAATCCCGGCTGGGCCGCCGAAGGGGGGGCGACGATCCCCCGGCAGGACTGGACCTTTGGCGGCGTGACCGGCTATTTCGACAGAGAGCAGCTTCGGCGGGGCTACCAAGTCTATAAGAATGTTTGCTCCGCCTGCCACGGAATGCGCCAGCTCTACTACCGGAACCTGTCCGAACCGGGCGGACCGGAATATTCCGAAGGCAGCGTCAAGCAATTCGCGGCCGAAGCGCAGGTCACCGATGGGCCGAATGATGACGGCGAGATGTTCACGCGTCCGGGCCGTCCATCCGACAGATTCGTGTCGCCCTATCCGAACGACAAGGCCGCCGCCGCCGCTCAGGGCGGCGCGGTGCCGCCGGATCTTTCGCTGATCGCGAAGGCGCGGACGGTCACGCGCGCGGCGCCCTGGTACATGGAGCCTTTTTATTGGCTCTACGATATTGCCACCGTCTATCAGGAGCAGGGGCCCGATTATGTTCACGCGCTGCTGACCAGCTATACCGAGCCTCCGGAGGGGGTGAAGGTGCTGGCCGGCACGAACTACAACACCGCTTTCCCCGGACACCAGATCGCCATGCCTCCTCCGCTCGTCGAAGGCGCCGTCGAATATCCGGAAGGCGTGCCCGCAACGGTCGACAATTATGCGCGCGACGTCTCCGCCTTCCTGATGTGGGCGGCCGAGCCGAAGCTGGAAGAGCGCAAGCGCATGGGCCTGAAGGTGCTCGTCTACCTGGCGATCCTCACCCTTCTGCTCTATCTGTCGAAGCGCGCGCTCTGGCGGAATGTCGAGCATTAGATCAACCCTCGTTCAAGTGGAATTCCTTGAACGAGGTCAAGTTGATCTATTTCAAAAGGCGAGCGCAACTGTTCCCGCGTCCATCTCCGCCTTCGCGGGGACATGTTTGGACGCGCGTTGCGCTAGCGCAGTGGCAAGGAACGCGATTCTCAAAAGCCCCGCCAATGGCGGGGCTTTTTCCTTTCCGCGGGCGGGCCGGTTCACGGCTTAGCCGTATGGAGGCGGGCACGCAATTACAAACAAGCGCCGAAAGCGCTTTGATACTGCCGTCTCATCGTTATTCTGGCCTATGATCATCTGAGAGCAGCGGTGCGAAACCGGATGCGGGTTGAAAGGACAGCGCATGGCGAAGGCGGTATTGGGCATTATCGGCGGCTCGGGACTCTATGACCTGCCCGGGCTGGAGAAAAAACGCCAGGAGCGCGTGCACACGCCCTGGGGCGAACCGTCGAGCGACTTGTTCTATGGCGAAATCGGCGGCTTGCCGGTCGTCTTTCTGCCGCGCCACGCCCAGGGCCATCGGGTCCCGCCCTCCAATATCAATTACCGCGCCAATATCGATGCGCTGAAGCGCGCCGGCGTCACCGATCTCATTTCGGTCTCGGCCTGTGGATCGTTTCGCGAGGAACTGCCGCCCGGCACGTTCGTGCTCGTCGACCAGTTCATCGACCGGACCTTTGCCCGCGAGAAAAGCTTCTTCGGACAAGGATGCGTCGCCCATGTTTCCATGGCCGACCCCGTCAGTCCGCTCCTCATCGACAAGCTCGAAGCGGCGGCAAAGGCCGAAGGCATCCCCCATCACCGGGGCGGCACATATCTGGCGATGGAAGGCCCGCAATTCTCCACCCGCGCCGAGTCTTTTCTCTACCGCCAATGGGGCTGCGACGTCATCGGCATGACCAACATGCCCGAAGCCAAGCTCGCAAGAGAGGCCGAGATCTGCTACGCGACCGTTGCGATGGTGACCGATTTCGATTGCTGGCACGACGAGCACACAGATGTCGACATTACCGAGATCATCCGCGTGATGGGGCAGAATTCGGAAAAGGCGGGACGGCTGATCGCCCATCTGGCCAAGAGCTTTCCACGTGAGCACGAAGCCTGCCCGGTCGGTTCGGACAAGGCGCTCGAATTTGCGATCATCACGCCGCCGGAAGCGCGCGACCCTGCCTTGCTCACCAAGCTCGACGCCGTTGCGGGCCGGGTTCTCGGGGACCAAGGCTAAGTGACCGTTTGAGAATGCAGTTTGCGAATCAGCGCGTTTGTGATTCACGATATTTATGTGGACACGAGAGACGCGGGGCCGGATGGCCGAGATTGAGCGGCGCACGAAGCGCTATCCCACGGA
>Ga0315553_10003522_pt1 | contig 12137 bp, 5 predicted proteins | sample SalMarSW160140MG_FD_203099 | JGI IMG/M metagenome (GOLD analysis project Ga0315553, IMG submission 203099) | Salt marsh sediment microbial communities from the Plum Island Ecosystem LTER, Massachusetts, United States - Salt Marsh Sediment SW1601-40 ... | reverse complement strand
GTGACGGTCACGTTCCATGGCTGAACTATTCGCAATGCAGCACCTGCCGCCGACCGTCTTCACACTGGCATTCGGATTCGGCAATCTGTGGATGCTCGCTTGGCTGGCCGCGGCCGCCGCACCACTGCTAATTCATCTGTGGAGTCGGAACAGACATCGCGAGACACCTTGGGCCGCCATGGAGTTTTTGCTCACCGTGATGCGAAAGCACTCGCGCCGCATCCGCATCCAGCATCTCCTGCTCCTGGCTGTTCGCACCGCCATTATCGCCCTGGTTGTGCTGGCCGTCGCCCAGCCGTATGCCGAGCAACTCGGTCGCCCATTCACCGCCGGCAAGCGGACCCACCGAGTGTTTGTCGTCGACAGGTCGTATTCCATGGATTACCAGCCTCAGCAGGCAAGCCGACTTTTTGATCGAGCCAAGCAACTGGTCATTGGCATGGTGCGTGCCAGCCCGCAGGGAGATGGCTTCTCGCTCATCGACATGGGCAACCCGCCACAGGTTGTCGTCGGTGGTCCCGCGTTCGAACCCTCAAACTTCATCGACGAAGTTACGGCCCTGAAAGTATCGCACGCCGGTGCCGATTTGGCCGCAACGCTCGGCAAGGTCGAGCAGGTCATCACACAGGGCCGAAAATCGCATCCCGGCCTGGTGCAAACACAAGTCGTCGTGCTTTCCGACATGAGCCGAGTAACCTGGTCGGCAGCCGTCGACGCGAACAGCGCGAACGCAGGGCCGCGATCGCGACTCATGCAGATTGCCGAGATGGCGCCGTTGATCATCATCGACCTGGGCCTGCAGGACGCTGCTAACCTGGCAGTGACCGATCTGCATGCTGCCGAACCATTGGCCACCGTAACGCAAGACGTCACTCTGGAAGCGGTCGTGCGTAACTTCAGCGATCGATCGTACGCCCAACACCCTGTCGAACTCATTGTCGACGGGACGCGGATTCGAAAAACGTCCGTTGATCTTCGCCCACGTCAAGATACCTCGTGCAGATTCGACTACCGATTTCTCTCGCCCGGCAGCCACCAGGTCGAGCTCGCGCTGGGGTCCGACGCGCTCGACGTCGACAATCATCGTTGGCTCTCAGTTCTGGTCAGATCGCGTCTGCGCATCCTCTGCGTGAGCGGACGACCCGGTTCGACCTACTACGTTGCTCGCGCCCTGGACCCGCTGCGCTCGGCGCAATCAACGATCCAGGTCGACGAGGTTGCCGAGAGTGAGTTGGTCGAACGATCGCTTTCGGATTACGACTGCATATTTCTCTGCAACGTCGCTCAGCTTACCGATCAGGAGGCGCGTCTGCTACATTCCTACCTGCAACAAGGTGGCGGGCTAGTCTTCTTTCTCGGCGATCAGGTAATGGCCGACCGGTACAACAGCGAATTGGGCGGCACGGACGACGATGTCGCCAGCATCTTGCCGGCGCGGATCATGGAGCCCGTGCCGGAGGGCGTCTACCATTTCGATCCGCGAGAATTCTACGATCATCCCGTCATCTCCGTCTTTCGCGATCGCGAGCAGGCCGGGCTGCAGACGGCCCCGGTGTTTCGATACTTTCGCCTCAAAGTTCCCGCGAAGTCACCCGACGTTCAGACAGTTCTGGCGTTTGAAAATGGCGACCCGGCCATTGTCGAACGGACCGTCGGCAGGGGGCGATCGCTGCTGGTGGCGACCGCGCCTTCGCTCGATCCAAACAATCCGAATCCGTGGACGACGCTGCCAACCTGGCCGAGCTTCTTGCCTTTGGTTCAAGAGCTTATGGCGCGATCCGTGCAATCGGGTGCCGACGCGTTCAACGTCCAGGTCGGTCAATCCCTTGGGATGACCGTACCGCTCAACGCGGCCGGGGCCGACCTTGTGCTGACCCCGCCGGACGAACAGCCGCGAACGATTCGCGTTCAAGCGGACGGCGACTCGGCCGACTGGTCGTTCGACGAGGTTGACACGAGCGGCATGTACACAGCCCAATTCGGCGAGCCCGTCTCCACTACCCAACATTTCGCCGTCAACGTTGACACACGAGAAAGCGATTTGAGCAAAATCGACGTGAGCGGGCTGCCCGACACATTGACCGTCGAGACCGATTGGCAAAGTACGGCGGAAGTGCCTGCCGGAGAAATTACAGGTGCCGCCTCGCTGCACAAATGGTTCATCGGTGCCGCGATATTGCTCATGTTATTCGAAACGTTGCTAGCCTCCCGCTTCAATCGATCGTCATCATGACCGGAGTCTTGCCAGACTGGTTGGCCGATCTGCTCGGTGTCGAAACCACCGGAGCGGACCAGCCCATGGTGTGGCAGGTGCAAACGACGTGGGGATGGGCTCCCTGGGCGACGCTAGTGATCGTGACCGCGATGATTGCCTGGGTCGTCTATTTCTATGCCCAGGAGAGTTCTGTGGCGTCGCGTCGTGTGCGGGTCGCTTTGGCGAGCCTGCGCATTCTCGCACTGGGTCTGCTGCTCATCATGCTGGCCGAGTTAATGCTGTCGATCCAGCGGACGGGTTTGCCCGGCATTGTCGTTCTGATCGATCGATCCGCCAGCATGACCGTGGCCGACCACTACGAGAATGAAAAGCTGAATCAAACACTCGAACGGCGGCTAAAGAAGCTGGGACTCGAGGAAGCCAGCCGGTTAAACCTGGCGAAAATGCTGTTGCTCGAGAATGAGTCGTCACGGCTCAGGCAACTCGACAGCGCGTATCGCTTACATGCGTATGCGGTCGCCGACACGGTGGAGTTGCAGCCGCGTGACCTCGATGAGCTCACAAGCTCCCTCGAATCGCTCTCGGCCACGGGCCAGGCCACGCGATTGGGCGACGGCATTCCCGCCGTCCTGGAAGATTTTCGCGGGTCTCCTCCCGCGGCCCTGATCCTGCTGACTGACGGCGTTTCGACCGACGGTCGGCCGTTGGCTGAGGCGGCCGACTACGCCCGCCGCAAGGGCGTACCCATCTTTGTCGTCGGCTTGGGAAGCGATCGCCCCGTTCAGGACGTCGAGGTCACCGATTTGCTGGTCGATGAAGTTGTTTTCGCGGGCGACGTCGTCCAATTCGAAACCACGATTGTGGCACACGGTCTTGCCGGCCGAGAAGTTCAGGTTGTTCTGAAAGAAGCCGATTCGCCCAAGGTGCTCGCCGAGACGACGTTGACGCTCGGCACTGATGCAGAGACGCAGCAAGTCACGTTGCCGTATCGTCCAGAGCAAATCGGCGATTTTGAGTACACGGTCGAGGTCTCTCCGCTCGACGAGGAGGTGCGCAAGGACAACAATTCGGCCCGGCGGAAAGTAAGTGTGCGAAAGCAGCAAATCCGCGTACTGTTGGCCTCGGCCTATCCGAATTACGAATTCCGCTATCTCAAACACCTGCTGGATCGGGATCCGACCATCGATCTGAGCGTGGTGCTTCAGGACGCCGATCTTCAATACAATCAGGTCGATGCGGCGGCGCTGCAGGTTTTTCCTGTACGCACCGAGGAGTTGTTCCAGTTCGACGTCGTTATTCTGGACGACTTGAATCCAACCTATTTAACGCAAACCGTGATGGAAAACCTCGCGACGTTCGTGGAGCAGCGGGGCGGGGGGCTGGTGTTCATCGCCGGTCCCCATTTCCTACCGCTCAGCTACGTAGATACACCGCTCGAGCCGCTCTTTCCCGTCAATCTCAATACGGTATCCACCGCGCCCCTCCCGGCGGACAATCGGGAGGGTTTTCGCATTCGACCAACCGCGCTGGGTCTCTCCAGTTCGCACATGCAGTTGGGCGACACCCGGGAAGAGACGAAGAAAATATGGGACACGTTGCCCCCCATGTACTGGCTGATGGGCGCGAGCGATCTGAAACCGGCGGCCCGGGTTCTGGCCGAACATCCCACTTTGTTGGACGAGCGTGGCCGTCCTTATCCCGTCTTTACCTTGCAGTACATCGGCGCGGGACAGGTGTTGTTTCAGGCGGTCGATGCCACCTGGCGTTGGCGATTTCGCGTGGGAGATCGTTATTTGGCCCGCTATTGGATACAGACCATTCGCATGTTGTCGCGCTCGCGGTTGTTGCGAGACGATCTCCAGGCGACCCTTGCCGTCGATCGCCGCCAATACGCTCCAGGTGAGGAGGCCCGAGTTCGAGTCCGATTTGTCGATCAGCGCACCGCGCCGGCCGAAGATGACGGAGTCACCGTGGTTGTTGAGCAACGCGGTCAGCCTCGGCGCCAGATCGCGCTCCACCGCAGTTCGATGAGTCGTGGCGTCTTCGAAGGTTCGGTTACCGATCTTACACCGGGTAATTACCACGTGTGGCTGGCGGCGCCGACGAGCGAAGCCGGTGTGAAATCCGACGATTTCGTGGTGACGGCTCCTCACGAGGAACTCGAGCGCCTGGTGACGAACGTGGTCGGATTATCCCAAACCGCCGAGCGCACGCGAGGACGGTTTTACAAAATCGAGAATGCGCACCAACTTTTCAACGATTTGCCGACCGGCCGGCGGGTGCCCATCGAATCGCTGCCCCCCGAGCTGTTATGGAATCAATGGTGGTTGCTCGCCATCTTTCTCGCGCTGCTGTTTACCGAATGGATATTGCGAAAGCGAAAAGGACTTTTGTGAATGCCGCTGTTCATGGCCGTCGACTTGGCAAACAGTGTTTTCCATCAGCCGGGACGCGCTACAGCAACTTTGAAGTCGATGTAGCGGGTGCCTGGGGTGGAGCGCCAGCGACCCCCCAGTGAATCTGGGGGCTCACTTCGTTCGACCCCAGCCTCCCACCGCTAGGCTGATGTCGAAAATGCGCTAGCGTCCGGTTTTCTCGCGTTGATGGCGAACCGCGGGCTGCCGCCCAGTGGCTGATGAATAATTCGGGTTATTTGAATCGGGCTGCCCGCGCAGTACCTCAAAAGCCTACAATGAAAGCATGAGCGGATCGCACTACCGCACAAGTCAAGAGAATCGTTGCTTCCAATAAACTCGATTCCTGATTCCAAACCGCTGCCATCATGCCCCACCCACTGGATGAAAAACTATCGGCATTGCGTCGCCGGGCACGACGCATGATCTACGTGGCCGCGATCGGCTGGACCTTGGCCGCCAGTCTGGCGGTGTTTCTCCTCCTAGGCGCCGTCGATTACATCGTCCGTTTTCACGATCCCGGCATTCGGCTGATAGGGACTGCCCTGGCGCTGGCGGCGGTCGGCACGATCGTCTATCGCAACTTTCGCCTTCCGTTGTCCAGTCGTTTGTCGAAGGTCGACCTGGCGCAGCAGCTCGAACGACGCAATCCAGCACTGGCCGACGAGCTTTCCACCGCGATCGCTTTTCTTGACCAGCCGGAGAACGAGCCGCACGCCGGCAGCGCCACGCTACGTCGCGCCGCTGTGAACCAGGCAGTTGCGGACGCCGAGCGCATCGATTTTGCTGCCGTTCTCGACGGACGCCCTTTCCGGCGCGCCATCGCGGCGGCTCTTACCATGCTTGCGATGGTGGGCGGGTTGCTGTGGACCGATTACCGTGCGACGGCTACGGGCATCGTGCGGCTGGCGGCGCCCTGGGGAAAAACCGAATGGCCGCGAACGAACCAATTACGGTGGGTCAAGTCTCCGCTCCGGCTGGCTGCCGGTTCGTCGTTCGAAGTCGAGCTCGTCGACGACGGCGGGCAATTGCCAGGCAACGTCCGCATTCAATATCGGTACGACAACCCGGACGGTGTTGCGGAAGAAGTCGACGCAATGCGGTACGTTGATGGGCAGGGCGGCCCTCGCATGGTGGCAGTGCGAGAGAACGTAACGCGACCGTTCTCCTATCGCGCCGTGGGAGGCGACGACGACACCATGCAGTGGACGGACTTGGAAGTTGTCGAGCCCCCGAGTGTCAAATCGCTGGAGATAACGCTGTATCCACCGGAGTATACCGGCTGGCCGCCACATCCCTCCGATGCGAGGATTCGTGCCCTGCGGGGCACGCGCGTCGCCACGACCGGCAAGGTGACCAAGCCCTTGCGGTCGGCCACGCTGGTGCTGGACGACGGGCAGGAGATCACGGCCAAAGTCTCTCCGAACGGTACCGAGTTTTCCATCTCTCCAGACCAAATGACGATCGACCAGTCGACCGCCTACTCCTTTCGCCTGGAAGATAATGAGAACCTAGTAGAAGGCCAGGAAGATCCGTGGCAGATCGAGGCGATCCGCGATGAACCACCGACCGTCACGTTCGAACAGCCGTCGACCAATCTCTTTGTCACGCCACAGGCAGAGGTGCCGCTCCGCATGCTGGTGAAAGACGATCTGGCGATTCGCGACGTCGAATTGGTTTTTCTTCGTTCCGATCGATCCGACGAGGGGGAGCAGGTGTTGCGTCTCTATGGCGGGCCCCAGGAGGTCCCCGTTTCTCCCGACCAACCGTCTCTCGGGGCCGCTGGCGCCGGGGAAAGTCGGCTGGTCCAGTACCAATGGAACATGCAGGACTTGGATCTGACACCGGGTACCACGCTGACGGTACATGCCCGCGCGAGCGATTACGCTGGTCAACAGGGCCAGAGCGTCGCACCGCGCCAAATCACCATTATCGACACGGCACAATTCGAAGCCCGCATGGCCGACCAATTGGCGCAGCTCATCTCGCGCTTGGTCGCCGCACTCGAGCTGCAGCGCAAAGCCCGTACGCAGACCAATTCCCTTGAAATTCAAATGGCCGAGTCGTCCGTCGCCGCGCGACACCTTGACGGTATTCGCGCCGTGCAGCTCATGCAGCGCGAAGTCAGCGAGTCGCTCTCCAACCAGCATGACGGCATACTGGCAGACATCGAACGATTGGCGGCGCAGCTCTCTGCCAGCCGGGTTGAAAGCTCCGACACCGAGCACCATCTGAAGCACCTGCGAGAGCAGGTTGCCGGACTGGTAAAGGATCCACTGCCCCGGATCGACCACGCGCTTACCGCGATGGTGAAAGCAACGCAGCAGGCTGCCGAAAACGCGCCAGAAACCGGTGCGGAGCGTTTGTTCGAGAATCACCTCACCACGATCGTCAGGCAGCAAGATCGGGTCATCGCTGTGCTGGAAGGGCTTGTGGGCGATCTTTCGCAATGGGCCGATTTCCGACAGCTCGTCCGCGAGGTCTCAGAGTTGCTGCGACATCAGGAAGAGCTTCTCCAGGCCGCAAAAGAGCTCGGCCGAGACACGATCGGCCAGCGTGTATCCGATCTCGACGAGCCGACCCGCGCCCGTCTGGGACAACTGGCCGACCGTCAGCGAGAGTTGAGCCGCCGCGCGGAAACGATCTGGCCTCGCCTGATGACAGCCAGCGAACGCATTGCTCGCCATGAGCCGCTCGCCGCAGCCGCCCTGGCCGACGCCAGCGAACTGGCTGGGCGGCTGGCCGTCAGCAGCGGCATGAGGCAAGCGGGCGACGAGATCCAGCAGAACCGCATGACCCAGGCCGTGGCGGAGCAAGAACGACAACTCGCCTCTCTGCAGGAAATCATCGACACCCTGTCCAAACGTCGGGAACAAAAACTTGGCCCGCTCGTCGACGGACTGCGCAGCGCCGCCACCGAGCTGGCACAGTTGGCAAAAACCAGCCGCGGACTGCGCAAGAAATTGTCCGAGGTTCCCAAGCCCGCTGCCGCCGCGCAGGCACGGCGGGAGCTTGAGCGGCTCAGCCGTCGGCAACAGGAACTGCGCGAACAGCTCGACCGCCTTGCGCGGCGGCTCCAGCGACTGCGGGCGGAACAGTCGGCCGATAGCGTGCAGCAGGCGGCCGGGCAGATCGGCCAGTCTTGCAAAGCGTGTACTGCGGGTGCCGCCGATCAAGCACTTGAAAGACTAACCACAGCCGAGCGCCATCTCGACGAAGCGCAACGGCAGCTTGCCGAGCAACTCCGTCAGGCCGAGCAGCAACTAGCCCGACAACAACTTGTCGAATTGGAAGACCAGGTGCGCGGACTCGCCGAGCGACAAGAGGCGCTCACCAACCAGACGGCCCGCCTGGAATCACTTCGCCGCGGGACTGGACGTTTCACGACAGACGAGGAGCGCAGCGTCCACGCCGCCGCCCGCGCGCAGAACATGCTAGCCGGGCAAACCGGCGAGTTGGCCGGCGAGCTCGCCCAGACGGCCGTGTTTCAGCTCGCCTTGCGGACCGCCGCTGCCGACATGACGACAGCAGCCGAGCGCCTCGAGGCCCTCGAAACCGGTGCAAAAACGCACCAGGCGCAGAAAGCGTCGGCCCAACGCCTTAATCAACTCTTGACCGCGCTCGACACCGCCCGGACCGAACCGTCGCAGCGTCAAGAGTCCGATGAAAAAGGCCCGAGTAAAGCGGGACAACAAGCCCAGCGGCCCCGCACGTACCGCCTGGCGGAAATCGTGCTGCTCCGCACGCTGCAAGACGATCTGAATCGACGCACCCGGGCGATCGAGCAACACCGCACCGACGACGGCATCCTGACCGACGACGTGAGCAGGCAATACGACCAACTGGGACGCCAGCAGCAGCAACTCGCCGAACTGGTCATGCGGCTGGCCCAGCCGACCGGCGACTCCACGAACGACGACGGCCGACAGTTGCCTGATCTCGACGAACAACTCCAACTCGAGGAGCAACGTGACCGGGACGATGAGTTGCCGCCACTCGATCTCGATCCGTTGCCTGACGGCGGAACCTAGTGAGCTGCTTGCAGTTAGAAAAAAGAAACCAGATTTTCCCAACAAGTGTAGAAAGTGGGCCACCACTTATGGTAGGAAAGAAGTCAGCGAGTTCCGGGTTCCGGGTTCCGAGTTCCGGGTTCCGGGTTGTGGAGTGCCGCTGACGGTTTAGCGCGGGCCGCAGCACTAGAGCATCTTACTTTATTTCGTGCTTGTAGCCACGCTCGCCAGATCGTGGAAACAAAGCATGTCCACCGTCTGGCGACGGTAGCTACGAGCACGTAGTTTCGTGTTTTGTGCTGGAACCAAAGGACTAAACATCGATTACTGGCAACCGACAACTGACGACATTAACACCAACAACCAACAACCAGAAACCAGAAACCATGAACGAACCCCCGTTCGAAAAAGGGTCATTTTTCCCGTACTGTAGCACTTTTCGAACACGAGCCGGGTCCCCCAATAAAGGAGTGGTCGGAAATCGACCAAACAGTGAAGAGAGAAGGGGGAAGGCGGAAGGCGGAATGGGGAAAGATTTCAGATTTCAGATTGCCCCGCATCAGGAGGACATCTTCAGACCATGAACCGCTTGACGATTCTCACGCTGTCTGCCGCCTGGCTGCTCTTTGCGTGTTTCGGCCGACAGATGTTGTTCGCTGCCGAACAAGTCGCGCCGTCGAACACGGCACCGAAATCTGCCGCCGCCGGCGACGTGGCGTCCGAGGCGGTCGATGGCGATACTCGCGACACGGTAGAAGGCAAGGCACAGGTTCCGCTTGATGACGACTCGCTCGATCAGTCGCTCGAGCGCCAACTGGGCGAAGACGTCGGCATGGCTTCCTCGCAAACGTCGCTCGAGACGATTGTCGAGGACATGCGCCGTGCCTCGCAACTGCTCCTCAATCGCGATGCCCAGGGACAGACTCGTCAACTCCAGGAACAAGTGGTTCGAGATCTGGACGACGTCATCGACAGGCTTAAGAGACGCCGCCCGACCGGATCGGGCCAATCCAAGAATGCCAGTTCCAAGTCGACCGCCTCGAACAAGAAAACGGGCAGCGCGCCGTCGGGCACAAGCGGCCGCCAGGCAGCCGCCGACTCGAAGCTCGGTAGCGCCAAGGCCACCGGTGAAGTCAATGATAGAATGGGAGTCAAACAGGTGAACCAGTTCATCGACGAGGTTTGGGGGCAGCTTCCCGAACGGGTCCGCGAACGGGTATCGCAGAAATGGGGCGAAGAGTTCTTACCCAAGTACGAGTTGCAGATCGAAGAATACTATCGCCGTCTGGCCGAAGAAGGAGAGCCTTCCGGTCCATGATTTACCCAATGTCGGATCATCGTGCAACGTGCCGCGGGCGTTCGATTACGCAGCAAGTGCGTTCGATCTCCCGCCGTCGATTTCTCATCAGGGCGACGGCCGCCGGTGCCGCCTGGGCGCTGTGGCGAGCGGGCGCGTGCCGCGGACAGGACGACGTCGAGACGGCCGCGGCCGACATGGTCACTCCCGCGACGCAGACCACCATCAACCGTGGTCTATCGTTCTTAGCCGAAGGACAGCATCAGGACGGATCGTTCGGTTCGACCGGCAACCGGGGGAACGTGGCCATCTGCGGGCTCTCCGGCATGGCGTTCTTGTCTTCGGGCAGCGTTCCCGGCCGCGGGCCGTACGCGGAAAACGTGGAGAAATGCGTGGCCTATATCCTGGCGAATACGCAAGACAGTGGTTACATCATCGCCCCGGACAGCGCGGAACGTGGCCCGATGTACGGACACGGATTTGCCACGTTGTTTCTGGGCGAAACCTACGGTATGAGTGCGCAAGCCGACATCAGGTCCAAGCTCGCCAAAGCCGTGCGACTCATCATCGACAGCCAGAACAAAGAGGGCGGCTGGCGCTACACGCCCCAAAGCACCGACGCAGACATTTCAGTTACGGTTTGTCAAATCATGGCGTTGCGATCGGCCCGCAATGCCGGCATTCACGTGCCGCGCGAGACGATCGACCGTTCGATCGACTACGTCAAGCGGTGTCAAAACGCCGACGGCGGATTTATGTACATGCTCGGCGCCGACCAAAGCGCGTTTCCTCGCTCCGCCGCCGCCCTGGTCGCCCTGTATAGCGCCGGGGTTTACGAAGGTCCGGAAATCACGCGCGGTTTGCAGTACGTCATGCGCTTTTTGCCCCGCGAGAAAGAGGCCAGCGTCGAGAGCCATTTTTTCTACGGTCACTATTATGCCATCCAGGCCATGTGGCACGCTGGCAAAGAGCAGTGGACCCAGTGGTATCCTACCATTCGCGACAGGCTCCTGGCCGGTCAACGCGACAACGGTTCGTGGATGGACGCCATCTCGCCCGAGTACGGCACCGCCATGGCATGTCTCATTCTCCAAACCCCCAACAACTATCTGCCCATCTTTCAACGCTGATCCACCGGGGCATCGCCGCGAAACACATCCGTTAGCGCACAACATCGCACAACTTCAAATTCATGGTCACCTCAGCCCAAACGACACTGCGAAACGCTATTCCGATGCACGCGGTGCTGCTTCTCGTATTCGCGGCGCCGCATGGCCTGTTGCGCGCCGCAGAGCCGGCGCTGGCTCGCCTGGCGGACGGCACCACGCTGGAGGCCACGCTCGCCGGCGTTCGGCCCGACGGCACGATCACGCTGCACGGCGCGGGACGCGATCGGCAGATTTCGGCTGGAGAACTCGTTCACTGGTCCTTTCCCGTCGATCCAAGGCGCGGCCGGCAAACCCACCTGGCCGACGGCGGCCTGCTGATCGGCCGGTCCGCCCAGCTGCTCGATAATCATCTCCAGGTGAACAGCGACCTGTTCGGCCAGGTCGAACTTCCGCTGCAAATCGTGCAGGCGGTCGTATTCAAATCGACAAACGATTCCGCCGCCCGCGCCGACATCGACAAGTTTCTTCAAACAGCCGACGACGATACGGACCGGCTATTGCTGGCCAACGGCGATGTACTGAGCGGCACAATCAGACAGTGGTCGCCCGGGGGCATCGAGTTTGAAACCAAGTCGGGCACAGTCAATGCAACGCTCGACAGAGTGGCGGCCGTACGATTCCGCTTTGCGCCGCTGCAACCCGCGCCCCTGCAACCTGTGCCCAGCGAGGAGACGCCCATACTGGTCGGCATGAATGACGGCAGCCTGTTTTACGCCCATCGCACGGAGATCGGACCGCACGAGGCGAAGTTCTGGCTGCTCGACGGCACGGAATTGACCACCGACTTGCCGGAAAGCGTGGTAGCGCTCCAGCCGTTCAATGACCGGGTGGTATATCTCTCCGACCTCGATCCACACAGCTATCGCCACATTCCCTACCTGAAACTCAGCTGGCCGTCTCGCAACGATCTCAGCGTGCTCGGCGAGCCGTTGCGCGTGGCCGGCCGTCGCTACAACAAGGGCTTGGGAACGCACAGCGCCGCCCGGCTGGTATACAAACTCGATCAGCCGTTCCACAAGTTTCAAGCGGAAC
>Ga0315553_10003521_pt1 | contig 12137 bp, 11 predicted proteins | sample SalMarSW160140MG_FD_203099 | JGI IMG/M metagenome (GOLD analysis project Ga0315553, IMG submission 203099) | Salt marsh sediment microbial communities from the Plum Island Ecosystem LTER, Massachusetts, United States - Salt Marsh Sediment SW1601-40 ... | reverse complement strand
CACAAATTCTCTGGAAACCCTGAAGGCGGCCCGGGAGTTTGCCGACACCCACGGCTGCGGCATCCAGATCCACGTGGCTGAAATCCCCAGGGCTTTCCTGGTGGAGAAGTACGGCAGATCCGCCCCCCGGGTACTGGAAGAGACGGGATTGCTCGGAGCGGACGTGCTGGCCGTACACTGCATCGACATGACCGATGAGGACCTGGAGATCTTTCAGGGCTGCGGTGTTCACGTGGCCCATACGCCCATGACCAACTCCCTGGGCGGAAACGGGGTAGCCCGGGTTCCGGAGATGCTCGAGCGGGGGATCAACGTTTCCCTGGGACACGACTGCTTCTTCACCCTCGACACTCCCGAGTACATCCGCTATGCCTACCTGCTGCACAAGGCCCACAACGCCAATCCCACGATCCTGCCCCCTTTCCAGGCTCTGGATCTGGTCCTGGGCAGGGGCGCCCGAGCCCTGCAATTGCAGGAGCGCATCGGCGCTCTGGCCGCAGGCAAGCGGGCGGACATCCTGGTCATCCGGCCCGATGCGCCTGCGCCGATCACCCCCGCCTCGGTGATCAGCTGGTTTACCATGACCTTCCGCGGCAGGGACGTGGAAACCGTCCTGGTCGACGGCCGGGTGGTCGTGGATCAGGGGCGGATGACCACGGTGGATGAGCAGGAGGTGGCGCGGAAGTGCCTGGAAGAGGCCAGGAAACTCTGGCGAAAAAATGGGATTGATGTTTAAATAGGAAGGCTCTATGTCTGTAGACCTGAGGACGTCTTACTGCGGGCTCGAATTCAGAAATCCGATCATCGTCGCTGCCGGCGCCCACGGGCGGGACGGGGAAACCATGAAGGAGGTTTCCGCCTCGGGGGTTTCCGGAGTGTGTACGAAAACCATCGTCGCCCAGCCGGCCACGGACGTGTTGCCCTGCTTCGCCAAGGTGCGCTCCGGCATGATCAACTCGGTGTTCGGTTCGGACAAGAGCGCGGAGTACTGGTTCGGCGAAGGAATCAAGAGGGCCGCCCAGGGGCAGGCTCGGGTCATCGCCAACCTGGCCGGTTTCACCCCGGAGCAGGCCGCGGAACTGGCAACCAAGGCACAGGCCGCCGGGGCAGATATGATAGAGGTTCCGACCCACTGCCCACATATGGGAGAGATCCTTTCAGCGATGTTTCCAGGGATGGATTTCCCCGAGCCCAAGCTCACCGATCTGGAGCCGATGAAACAGTCGGTGAGGATGATCAAGCAGGCTGTCAAGATCCCGGTGGTCGTCAAGCTATCCGGAACTTTTTCCCACATAGTTCCAGTGTGGGCCAAAGGCGTGAAGGAGGCGGGAGCGGACGGCATCGCCTGTTCGGACGCTCTGGGCCCGGCGCTGTCCATTGACATCAAGACGGGACAACCCAGGCTGGGAGGGCCGCGGGGAGTAGGGGGGCTGACCGGAACGGCGATCATGCCGATCACCCTGCGCATGGTTTTGGAGATCGCCGCCAGCGTGGATCTTCCCATCGTCGGGGTGGGGGGGGTGAGCTGCGCCGAGGATGTGCTGCAGTACATCATGGCCGGGGCCAGCCTGGTGGGGGTATGCACCGCCGGACACGTAAACGGGATCAAGCGCTACTCCAGGATCATAGACGACCTGGAGCGGCTCCTGCAGGCTCTGGGCGCCGGGAGTCCCGAGCAGCTCCGTGGCCTGACCCTGAAGCGCATCGAGGAACGAAAGCAGAAAGGGCAGCAGGCTGTCACCGAGGCGGTTGTGCCCAAGGTATTGCTGGAAAACTGCAACGGCTGCGGGAACTGCGAGAACGTGTGCGTGTACGCTGCGGCTCGCCTGGTCGAAGGCAGGGCCACTATCGATCCTCAGGCCTGCGTCGGTTGTGGATTGTGTCTCAGCGTTTGTCCGGTGGACGCCCTGGAGCAGGTCTACTACGCCTGAGGCAAATGGCCCTGGCGATATCGAATAGTAAAAAAAAGGCTTCGTTGAAGCCCTGAAACAATGCATTATTGAGAGAAAGGAGATTCCCATGAAGAGGAATTCCAAAGCGGTCCTGAGCATCCTGCTGCTTCTCGCTTTGCTCATCCCAGGACTAGCTTTCGCGGGCGGAGAGAGTGAGACTGCCCCAGCCCAGGCCGAGCCCTTCAACATCGCCGTGTTCGTACCCGGGGTGGTTGCGGGAAGCCCGCTTTACGAGCAGATGGTCGAGGGCACGGAAAAAGCCGCCGCCGAGTACGCCAACGTCGCGGTGAAGGTCCTGGAGGCCGGCTTCAACCAGGCCGAGTGGGAGGAGAAGATGACCTCCCTGGCCGCAACCGGAGAGTACGATCTGATCGTTACCTCCAATCCGGCCATGCCCTTCATCAGCATGCCGGTGGCGGAGAGGTTCCCCGACCAGAAGTGGCTGAACCTGGACGGGTATCTGGACGGGCACCCGCAGTTCGCCACCCTGCTGTACAATCAGATGGAAATGACCTACATGGACGGCTACCTGGGCGCCCTGGTTTCGACCAGCGACATGAGCGGCGCCAATCCGGATCTCAGGGCCGGCATGGTGGTGGCCCAGGAATACCCGGCCCTTACCAAGCTGATGAAGCCGGGCTTCGAGATGGGGCTCAAGGCGGTCGATCCCGGATTTACCCTGGACTACAGGGTCATCGGCAACTGGTATGACGCCAACAAGGCGGCGGACCTGGCCAACAGCATGATCGACGCCGGAGCGGATGTGATCATCACGATCGCCGGCGGGGCCAACCAGGGAGTGATCAAGGCCTGCCAGGAACGGGGAAAGTACGTGCTGTTCGTGGACATCAATGATTACAAGGCAGCTCCGGGAACAATCGTGGGCTGCGCCGAGCTGAACCAGACCCGGGCGGCCTATGAAAGGGTCAAGATGGCCATCGAGGGAACCCTGGAGTTCGGCAAAGCCGTGATCGTGCACACCAAGGACGGCTACGTCGATTTCGCCGACCAGGACCCCCTGTACATAGAAAATGTGCCGGCGGATATCCGCGCGGAGATGGACGAGCTTTTGCAGAAGATGCGCAGCGGCCAGTTCCACCTGGAACCTCCCCAGCTGTAATCCGGCCGCACCGGCGTATTCCTTCCGTCCGAGGCGGGCAGTGCGCATAGCCGCGGTTGAATCAATACAGGGTGCGGGGGGGCGTGTGCCTGCCCCGCACCTTCTGTCATCGGGAGCGTAAGGTTGACAGACGCTTCATACCTGAAGATGCGGGGAATCACAAAACTCTACCCGGAGAACGACGTCCTGGCCAACAACCGGGTGGATTTCGAGGTCAGGGAGAACGAGATCCACGCCGTTGTGGGCGAGAACGGAGCCGGGAAAACCACCCTGATGAAGATCCTCTGCGGGTTGGAGCAGCCGGACTCCGGGCAAATTTTCCTGAAGGGCGAAGAGGTGCGGATCCACAGTCCCCTGGACGCCAACCGACGGGGAATCGGCATGGTTCACCAGCACTTCCGCCTGATCCCCGAGTTCACGATCGCCGAGAACGTGGTGCTGGGCATCGAGCCCCGAAAGCGGGGGATATTTCTGGACAGAGAGCGGGCGATCCGCGGGGTCGGTGAGGTGATCCGCCGCTACGGGTTCAGCATCGATCCCAAGCTGCCCGTGTCCCGGCTCACGGTCGGGCAGATGCAGCTGGTGGAGATCATCAAGATCCTCTACAGGGAAGCGGAGCTGTTGATCCTGGACGAGCCGACCTCGGTGCTCACCGAACAGCAGATCCAAAAGCTGTTTGCAACCCTCGAAAATCTCCGCTCGATCGGCAAGACCATCGTGATCATCACCCACAAGCTGGGTGAGGTGAAGGCCATCAGCCACCGGGTGACGGTGATGCGCAAGGGGGAGGTCGTGGCTGTCCGCGACACCGCCCAGGTGGATGAGCGGGAGCTATCCCGGCTGATGGTGGGCAAGGCCGTCACCTTCCAGTTCGAGCGGGAGGCTGTAAACAAGGGCCGGGTGGTGCTGGAGCTGCAGGATGTAGTGCTGCGGCAAAAGGGTCAGGACCGTCCCCTGCTGGATCATGTGGATCTAAGGGTGCACGCCGGAGAGATCGTCGGGGTGGCGGGGGTGAGCGGCAACGGACTGGCCGAGCTGGAGGATGTGGTCGGCGGTCTGCGCCGGATCAGCCAGGGAAAGCTGCTGCACGACGGACGGGACATCACGGATCTGTCCGCGGTCCAGCTTCGTGAAAGGGGGCTGGCCTACGTTCCGGCGGACCGGCTGCACCGGGGTTCGAGTCTGCAGTCCTCGGTGATGGAGAACATGATCATCTCCAGGCATCACGATTTTCTCCAGGGCGGGGTCTTCCAGCGGCAGGCTGTGGAGGAGTTCGCCGAAACGCTCACCAGCAGCTTTTCGATCGATGGGGATCCCAGAGTGCCGATCGGCACCCTCTCGGGGGGCAACATCCAGAAGGTCATTCTGGCCCGGGAGCTCGCCTCCCAGACCGACTTCATCATCTTCAGCGAACCCACCTGGGGGCTGGACGTAGCCTCGGCAGAGTTCATCTATTCCAAGATCCTGGAGATTCGAAGGCGGGGTATCGCCGTGCTGCTGATCTCCTCGAATCTCGACGAGATCCTGGCCCTCTGCGACACCCTGGTGGTCCTGTACCGGGGAAGGGTGGCGGCCAGCCTGAACAACGCCGAGAATCTTTCCAAAGAACTCGTCGGGGAGTATATGATGGGACTGCGGGATGATTTTCCGCGCGCCCCCGGCTCCTCGGAAACCGCCCCCCCCCGAGGAGGTCCGTCGTGAAGCGCCCGCGCCGGGGCGGGGAGCTGTTCGCCGGAATCCTTGGCCTCGCGATCACGGTGGGGCTGTCCTTCCTCATCGCCGTCCTCCTGATCGTCCTCCTGAGCAAACAGCCCCTCACCACGATCTACTACTTCTTCGTCGGTCCCTTTACCAACAAATACTACTTCGGAAACATGCTCAACACGGCCATACCACTGGTGTTCACCGGCCTGGGTATCGCCGTGGCCTTCAAGAGCTCGGTATTCAATCTAGGCGGGGAGGGGCAGGTCTACTCCGGAGCGCTGGCGGCTACGGTGATTCTGCTCGCCCTGCCGGAAACTAGCGGGTACCTGGGGGGGCCGGCCGCCCTGGCCGCCGCTTTGGCGACCGGAGCTGTTCTGGCCGGAATGAGCGGTTTCTTCAAGATGAAGTGGGAGACCGACGAGCTGATCTCCTCCTTCCTCATCTCATCAGCGGTGATCTTCATCGTCAATTACTTCATCACCGGACCCCTGGATGATCCGAGCAACAGCATGCTGGCCACCTATGCCATCGGCAAGCAGTACCACTTTCTGGGAATATTCCCGCCCTCCAAGCTGGATATCAGCGCGATCTTCGCCATTATAGCTGCGGTGCTCATATTCTTCCTCATGTACTACACCCATTGGGGCTACGAGATGCGCATGTGCGGGCTTAATCGGGAGTTCTCCCGCTATGGGGGGATCAATGTCTCCACCTACGTCGTTCTGCCGATGATCATCAGCGGGGCCCTGCACGGACTGGCCGGGGGGATCGCGATCATGGGCACCTACCACGTGGCGGTCAAAGAGTTCTCCTACGGCATGGGCTGGAACGGCATCGCCGTGGCTCTTATCGCCAAGAACAATCCCCTGGGGGTGCTGCCTGCGGCGGTGTTCTTCGCCTATCTGGATGCCGGGGCCAAGGCGGCCATGCTGCACTCGGATGTGACCTTCGAGATCGCCGCTATCGTGCAGTCGGTCATTTTTTACCTGATCACCGCCCAGGCGATCTACAGCTTTCTGCGCTACCGAAAGAGGTCTCGCCCATGAACGAGCAAAGCTTCACCTTCCCCCTGCTCCACAATGCAATCGGCATCATGACTCCCTTTCTCCTGGCCGCCACGGGAGGGTTGTTTACCGAGCTGGCGGGCATGCTCAACATCGCCCTGGAAGGTCTGATGCTGATCGGAGCCTTCTTCAGCGTGGTCTTCGCCGGGCTCACCGGAAGCCTGGCGTTGGGCATTCTCCTGGGTGTTGCCTCGGCGGTTATGGCCGCCGCCCTGTTCGCAGGGGTAAGCCTGTATCTCAAGGCCAATGTGTTCATCTCGGGGCTGGCCACCAACCTGCTGGCCTCGGGGCTGACCATCGTGCTGGCCTTCCAGCTGTTCGGCAACAAGGGGGTGGTGCGTTTCGAGATCGCCCAGCTGCCCTCCCTCTCGATTCCGGCGCTTGCCCGCATCCCGGTCCTGGGTGACCTGCTGATCGGTCACAACATCCTCGTGTATTTCAGCTGGCTGATCGTGGTGCTGGCCGCGCTGCTGATCTATCGAACCCCCTTCGGCCTGCGCATCCGGGGCACCGGACTCAATGCGCCGACCATCACCTCCCTGGGCCTCAAGCCTCGGCGCTACCAGATGGCGGGCATCCTCATCTCCGGTTTTACCTGTGGTCTGGCCGGGGCCATCCTCACCCTGAAGCTCAGCGCCTTCGTGCCCAACATCACCTCGGGGCGGGGCTGGATCGCCCTGGTGGTCATCTACCTCGGCAACAAGACGCCCTGGGGCATCGTGATCGCCTCCTTCATCTTCGGTTTTGCCGAGAGCCTGTCCAACTTCGCGCAAGGGGCGATCAACATCCCCGCCGACTTCATCCTGGCCTTCCCCTACCTGATCACCGTGCTGGCCATGATCGGCTACTCGATCTGGCGCCACTACCGGGCCCGGGTGTAACTCGATTGCAGCACCCCGCCGGGATGTGGTATAAGGGTCAGGGAGGCAAGGGGAAGTCCATGCAGGAAATCGTGACCAAGGTCCTGGAAGCGGAGAAAGCCGGGGAGCAGCGCATCCAGGAGGCCCGCAGCAAGGCCGCGGAGATCCGGGCCCGGGCGGATGGGGAAGCCCAGGCTAAGCTGCAGGAAGCCCGGGAGCAGGCCGCCCGGCGATCCCAGGAGATCCTGGACCAGGCGCGCAGCCAGGCCCAGGCGGAATACGAGAAGGCCGTGCAGCGGTCTCTGGAAGACAATCAGATGTTCTTCGAAAAGCACGAAGAGCAGATAAACCGGGCCGCGAAGGCCGTGGTCGATCTGATCACCGCCCCCGAATGGTCTTGAAAATCGGCAAGTTTCCGAACCATGGACTTGTGCCACAATGCGGGAAATCGAAACCTTTCCACCGAGTACCTGTAGGACGGGAAAAAAATTGGCAGGACCGCTGAAAACCTACGCTTTCATCAATGCCAAGCTGAGAACCCGGATCAGCAAGATCGTGCCGGAGCAGTTCATCCGGCAGCTGGCCCGAGCGCGATCCCTGGCCGAAAGCGTGCAGATGCTGGCGGAAACCGATTTCGCCCCGGTGCAGAAGATCTACGAACAGACGGGGGACATCAAGACCGCGGAGCTGGAGCTGCTCGCCAAAGAGCTGGGGATTTACCTGGAGCTGGAGAAGCTATTAGAGGAGGAGGTGCGTGGCTTTGTTCATGCCCTCTGCGAGCGTTTCGAGACCGAAAAACTGAAAAACGCCCTCCGCCTTTGGTTCGATCGGCGGATCAGAGGGCGGAACATCGAGGATGCCCGGGGCTACCTGCTGCGCAAGCCCATCCACCACCCTATCGACCTGGACGGCATCATCAACTCCGACACCCTCGAGGAGGTCGCCGACCGGCTGCAGGCCACCCCCTACGCCGCAATCGTGCGGCAACAGTCCGCCCGGGTCATGAAGGATTCCAGCTTGTTTTCCCTAGAGCTGGCCCTGGACCGCTTCCTGTATCACCGCCTGGTGGAAGCGGCGGATCGGCTCGCGCCCAGGGACCGGGAGATCGCCCGCCGTTTGATCGGGGTGGAGATCGATCTGCAGAACATGGGCTGGCTGATTCGCTTCAAGAACTTCTACTCCCTGGAGACGGAGCAGGCCCTGGGCTACACCCTGGCCGGGGGATTGAACCTGGAGCCGGAGCTGATGCGGCAGAGCTACGCCTCCGAGCGAACCGATCGGGAAATCTCCGCCCTGGTGGGTAGGCGCTATCCGGAAATCGCCCCTCTGCTCGCCTCCCGGGAGCAGACCAAGCTGACCGCCCGCCTGACCCTGATCGAGCGCGTCCTCGAGGAGATCATGGCGATCGAGGTGCGAAAAATCATGACCGGATACCCCTTCACAATCGGAATCATTTTGTCCTATTTTATTCTCAAAAGCGATGAGATACGAAAAATCATGACGGTCCTGAACGCCAAGTTTTACGACTGGCCGGAGGAACGCATCCTGGCCCTGGTGTAGGCGCGCTATGATCTTCACCGAATCGATGCAGCAGGTCGTGGCCGTGGTGCTCGATCACCACGCCGACGCGGTAACCAAGGAGCTTTTGCGACTGGGGCTTCTTCACTTCGTGAGCATCACGGAGGCGGACCGGGAGGTGGGCTTGCAGGTGGAGGCGGTCGCGCCGGCGATAGCCGAAGCCGGCATTGCCGAGATCCGCCGGCGGATCGAGGGTTTCTTCGCCATGGTGAACGAGAAAACTCCGGCCGGGGAAAACCTCAAGGTGGAGGACCTGCAGGCGGTCGATCTGGATGAAACCAACAAGGTTCTCGACACCCTGGCCGCCTCGGTGCAGACGATCCGGGATCGGCAAAGCACGCGCCAGCAGGAGATCCTCCGGCTTCAGGATATCCAGCGTCAGCTCCAGATGTTCGGCAGCCTGGGTGAGGTGGTGGCTGCCCGCTCCCGGTACTCGTACTTGAGCATCCATACCGGATCGATCCGCACTTCCCTGCTCGAGCCCTTCCAGCAGGCCCTGGGGGAAGTTCCACACGTGGTGATGCAGTTGGGCGTCCAGGACAACCAGACCCTGATGCTGCTGATCGCCATGAAGCGGGATGAAGGGGTGGTCGACCGTGTCCTGGACAAATTCAGCTGGACCGATGTTCATCTTCCCCCGGAGCTATCCGGGAAGAAGGATCAGGTCCGGGAGGAGCTGGAGAACAAGTTGCGGATTCTGGGGGATGAGCAGGAGCAGCTCAAATCTCAGGTCGAAATACAGATCCGGGAGAAGCTTCCGACCCTGGAGCGGATGTGGAGAAACCTGCGTCTGAACGAGCTCTACGCCCGGGTGCAGTCCTTTTTCAGCAAGACCGCTCGGACGGTCATCTTTTCCGGCTGGCTGCCTTCCAGCAAGCGCTCCCTGGTGACCGAGGCGCTGCGCCGGGTGACCGACGGCCAGTGCTATCTGGAGTGGCATCCGGGGCGGGAAGTGTCGAAGGAGCATCCCGCCTCGGTCCCGGTGCAGATGCACAATCCAAGGTTCCTCTCCCCCTTTCAGATGCTGGTCACCAACTATTCGATACCGGAGTACGGCAGCATCGATCCCACGCCCCTGGTGGCCGTGGCCTACCTGATCATGTTCGGCCTGATGTTCGGAGACGCCGGCCACGGAGCCGTGCTGATCCTGGTGGGAGCGCTCGGCTCTATTCTGTACCGGGGGGGCCGCTCGGGGGTGCGGAACCTCCTGCGGCTGATTGCCTACTGCGGCGGGGCTGCGGTCATCGCCGGCATCCTGTTCGGCTCCTACTTCGGAATGCAGTGGTTCCCGCCGCTGTGGTTCGACTACCACGGGGTGGTCTCCGGCCACGGCGGAGGGGGCCTGGTTACCGATGTCTACGGGATCCTGGTGATCACCATCTATTTCGGGATCGCCGTCATCGCCCTTGGACTGGTGCTCAACTGGATCAACTGTGTGGCCAAGCGCAGGTGGTTTCGACTGATCTTCGACAAGGGAGGTCTGATCGGCGGCTGGATCTACGCAGCCGGCGTGTACGCGGCGATGTACTTCGTCAGGCATGAGTACAGGCAGCTGCCCGACGTGAATTTCCTGGTCTTTCTGATCGGTATCCCCGTGGTGATACTGACCCTCAAACCGATGCTGGAGTACCTGCTGCACAAACCGCGAAAGCCCTTTACCCTGTTCACCCCGGTGGATTTTTTCATGGAATGGATCGTCGAGATCCTGGAGATCTTCTCCGGCTATCTGGCCAACACCCTGTCCTTCATGCGGGTGGCCGGATTGGGAATCGCCCACGTCAGTCTGATGATGGCTTTTTTCTCGATCGCCGGGATGATCGGTGGACCTTCGGGGAGCTTTACCCTCGGCTCCTATCTCGTCTTGATCGCCGGTAATATCCTGGTTATCCTTCTGGAGGGGTTGTCCGCGGGAATCCAGTCCTTGAGGCTGAACTACTACGAGTTCTTCTCCAAATATTTCAGCGGCTCCGGACGGGCCTACGTCCCGGTGTCGCTGCATAAAACTTCTGATTAGGAGGAAGAGGTGGAAAAAACAAGCAAAAAGAGATTTAGACGGAAGATATTCTTGACCCTGGTCTTTCTCTTTACCTTCTTCGTCATGTTCGGGATGGCCTCCGTGGTGCGGGTCTTTGCCCAGGAGCAGGCACCGGCAGCAGCGGTGGAAATGACCGCCGAACGCGCTTCGGTGGCGCGCTTCGGTTTGATCGCCGCGGCCATAGCCTTCGGGTTCGGTGCTATGGGCGCGGGCATCGCCATCGCCAACGTCGGGGCGGCCGCCATGGGCGCCATCGGCGAGAGGCCGGAGATCGCCAGCCAAGCCCTGATCTTCATCGCCCTGGCTGAAGGGCTGGTGGTCTTCGGATTCATCACCGCCCTGATGATCCTGGGGAGAATCTAGGCTCAGGGTCTGGTAATGCGCTATTTCATCATCGGGGACGAGGATGCGGTGCTCGGTTTCGGGCTGGTCGGTGTGGCAGGAACGGTCGCTGCGAGTGTCGCTCAGGCCCAGGAGGCCTTTTCCACGGCCATGGAACAGTCGGACATCGGGATCATCATCATCACCGAGCGGGTGGCCGACCTGATTCGTCCCCAGGTGGATCGCTTCATCTTCACCCGGAACTTCCCTCTGATCGTGGAGATCCCCGACCGGCAGGGCCCGCTTTCCGGCAAACCGGGGATCCGGGAGATGGTCAACCAGGCTATAGGAATCAAATTGTGAGCCGACAGCAGAGGCAGAAAGAACAGCCGGAACAACAACAGCCGAGCCACGATCTGATCGACGGCATCGCTCAGGATGCCGGGGCGGAGGCGGAGAAGATCATCGCCGAAGCCGAAAAAGCGGCGGAGGAGCGGATCCGGGCCGCCGAGGAGCAGGCCAGGGCCGTGGTGCAGCAGGCGGAGAGCAAGGCCGAGGAACAGGCGGAGCGCATCCGCACTCAATCCGCCTCCTCATTGCGCATAGAAAGCCGGCGCACGCAATTGAAGCTGCAGGAGCAGGCGGTTCAGGAGGTGCTCTCCCGGGTTCGGCGGCGGCTTGCCGGGATGATAGGCACGCCGGAGTACCGGGAGGTGATGGTGACCTGGATCGTGGAAGGGGCGATCGGACTGGGTGTGGAGCAAGCGACCGTGAACGCATCTGCGCCCGAACGGAAGCAGATCGACAAACGGCTTCTTCAGGAAGCCCAGGGCAAGGTCGCGGAGCTTACCGGGAGGAAGGTGAGCCTGGCGCTGGCCGACGGGGGTCCTCTGATCCCCCAGGGGGTGGTGCTGAAGGCCGCGGACGGACGGGTGGAATTCAACAACCAGGTGGCCACCCGGCTGCTGCGGCGGCAGTCGGAAATTCGCGAAATGATCCAAGACATATTATGGAAGAAAGAATAATTGGACAGGTAAGGCGGGTCAACGGACCGGTCATCGAAGCCGCCGGCGTCAGCGATGCCATGATGCTGGAGCTGGTGCGGGTGGGGGAGGTGCGCCTGGTCGGGGAGGTCATCAAGCTGGCCGGAAACCGGGCCATCATCCAGGTCTACGAGGACACCACCGGAATCGCCCCGGGAGACAACATCTTCGGTTCCGGAAGTCCCCTGTCCGTGGAGCTGGGCCCGGGATTGATCGGGACGATCTACGACGGCATCCAGCGGCCCCTGGAGCGAATCCTGGCCCTGTCCGGCAACTTCATCGAGAGGGGCATCCGCGCAGCCTCCCTGGATCGGGAGAAGAAGTGGCTGTTCTGTCCGGCCGACCTTGCTGCGGGCTCTCAGGTGAGCGGGGGCGCCGTTGTCGGCACGGTGCAGGAAACCGAGAGAATCGAGCACCGCATCCTGCTTCCACCCGACGCGGCGGGTACATTGAAGTCCCT
>Ga0315553_10003520_pt1 | contig 12141 bp, 14 predicted proteins | sample SalMarSW160140MG_FD_203099 | JGI IMG/M metagenome (GOLD analysis project Ga0315553, IMG submission 203099) | Salt marsh sediment microbial communities from the Plum Island Ecosystem LTER, Massachusetts, United States - Salt Marsh Sediment SW1601-40 ... | reverse complement strand
GGTTGATTATGCTGGCTATGCTATTGCTAGTCTGCGGGTGCAGCACTGGTGGTGCTCAGGTGACCGATTTTCGAGATGATTTTGAGGAGCAGGGCGCTGGTTGGAATACCGATCAGCGCGAGCAGTATGATCGTGGCTATGCTGGGGGAGAGTACTTTATCGAGCTGTACGAGGTCAATTGGTTTGCTTGGTCAAATCCCGGGGTTCAGTTCGACGATGTAACCGTGGAAGTGGATGCTTACTTGTCCTCCGGTACCCCAGACGGCCATTTTGGCGTTTTCTGTCGTTATGAGGACGAGGGTAATTTCTATTACTTTGCCATCAGCGCCGATGGCTACTATGGTATCTTTCTGCGCGAGCGAGGCGCGGATCTCAAAGTGTTGTCTGGCGAGGGTGAGGGTATGGTCTTTTCCTCTGTGATCCGAACAGGGGAACAGACCAACTCTGTCCAAGCGGTGTGCCAGGGAGAAAGACTGAGCCTTTATGCTAACGGAGAGCTGTTGGAGGCGGTCACCGATTCCAGGCTCGCACAGGGCGACGTGGGGGTGGGAGCCGGGAGTGGCGCAGCAGGTGACGCGCGAGTCCACTTTGACAACTTTGTTGCCACGAGGCCATAGGGCAACCTATCATCTTCCCCAGAGGTTATGGCGAAGCGATCAGATGCTGATTGGCGGTATTTGTGATGGATAGACAGTGGCTCGTTGTGGTATTGGCCCTTTCCCTGATTCTACTTTCTGCCTGTGAGAGTGCCGAGCTCCCATGGACCGATGATTTCTCTGATCCGGCGAGCGGCTGGCTGGTTGAGTCGGATGCCTCTGCACAGGTCGAGTACCACGATGGTGTGATGCGCATTCTCATCCGTTTGCCGAATAGCATCGCCTGGGCCGCCGCACAGCGCGAGTTCTCCGACTTTCGCCTGTCCGTGGATGCAACTCAGGTCGCTGGTCCCGATGACAACGAGTATGGAGTATTGCTAAGGATGCAGGACCCGCAACACTTTTATCGCTTTTCCGTCAGCGGTGATGGCTATTATCAGGTCGCCAAGTTCGACGGAGTGGAGTGGCTCATTCTGAGCGGCGATGATTGGCTTCATTCGGAGACCATACACCATGGGAGTGCGACAAACCATTTGCAGGTACTGTGTCAAGGTTCAACGATGGCCTTTTCCGTGAATGGGGTGGAGTTGGTGGAGGTCCAGGATAGCAGCTACTCTCGGGGCGACGTCGGCCTCTATGCTGGTGCGTTCTTTGAGCCTGATGTCGAGGTTCACTTTGACAATCTGCGTGTAGCAGCACCATAAGCGGGATGAACGTCCATTTCGAGAGCTTGGGCTGCCGCGTGAATCAGAGCGAATTGGAGAGCCTATTGCGTCGATTTGCGGCATCTGGGCACACCATAGTGGATGACCCTGCCCAGGCGGATATCTGCGTGGTCAACACGTGTGCTGTTACCGCCCTGGCAGAGCGCAAATCGCGTCAGCGTATCCGGTCCTTGGCTCGCGCTAATCCTATGGTCCGCATTGCTGTGGTTGGCTGCTATGCGACCTACTCCCCCCAACGTTGTGCCGACCTGCCGGGCGTCGCCTGGGTGGTATCGAATGAAGACAAGGAGCGGGCGGTGGACATCATTGAGCCCGCGTCCGTTTCATCTGGCACAGACAATGGAGGGATCTCCCCACGCCTTCGGACCCGCGCCTTTGTAAAAGTGCAGGATGGCTGCGATAATCACTGCACGTATTGTATTGTACGCTCACTGCGAGGGCCGAGCCGCAGCCATCCGCTGTCTGAAGTTGTGGTCCAAGTGCAGGCGTTGGTTGCTTCTGGTTGTCGTGAGGCCGTGTTGACCGGTGTGAATCTGGGGAGCTACGGGCGCGATTTGGGGTTGTCGAATGGGTTGACCACATTGGTCGACACGGTGCTGGCTCATACCGATCTGCCTCGCCTGCGCCTCTCATCGCTGGAACCCTGGGAACTCGACGCTGCTTTCTTTCGGCTGTGGGAGGATTCACGGTTGTGTCGCCAACTCCACGTGCCCCTGCAGGCAGGATGTGACGAGACCTTGCGGCGTATGGGACGTCGTACGACCACGGCAGGATTTGCTTCACTGATCAAAGCTGCCCGCGAGGTCATCCCCGACCTGGCAGTGACAACCGACGTCATCGCGGGGTTCCCGGGTGAGGAGGAAGCCGCTTTCCGCGCCAGCTACGATTTTGTAGCTACGATGGAGTTTGCACGGCTGCATGTCTTTCCGTACTCGCCGCGACCAGGCACGCCTGCGGCGCGCCTGCCGAACCAGATTCCACGTGCGGCCCGCAATGCCCGTGCCCGGGAGATGCTTGGATTGGCAGCCGGACAGGCCCTGCGTTTTCGCCAGCAGTTTGTGGGACGTGAGATGGCGGTTCTATGGGAGCAGAGACGCTCCGATGGTACGTGGACTGGTCTGACCGACAATTACCTGCGCGTTGTCGCCCAAGGGCATGGCGACTGGCACAATCGCCTGACCCTCACGCGGCTCCGTGCGGTTCAGAATGGCTGTTTGGTCGGTGAGATTATTGAGGAATAGCGCAGTGAGTGACTGTATTTTTTGCCAAATCGTGCGTGCCGAGGCTCTGGCCCGCATCCTATATCAAGATGAGGATGTGACAGCCTTTTACGATATCAATCCCCGTGCGCCTGTCCACATACTCATTGTGCCCAACCGACACATTGTTGGTGTAGCCCACGTGGAACCGGTTGATGCCGGGCTGCTGGGAAAGCTATTTGTTGTCGCCCGCCAACTGGCTGAGCAAGAGCATATCGTCGACGGTTACCGCTTGGTCATCAACAACGGTGCTCGGGCCGGACAGTCGGTATTCCACTTGCACGTCCACCTGCTGGGCGGAAGGCCATTGGGCTGGCCGCCTGGATAACATGTCCTAAGGAGAAAAGTATGCTAGTCAAAGATCGCATGAGTCCCAATCCTGTCACCGTCACGACTGACACAAGCCTCAAGGATGCTTTGGATCTAGTCCGTGACAGTCCATTTCGTCATCTGCCGGTCCTGGATGAGAATCGGAAGCTGGTCGGCATCGTAACTGAGAAAAGCCTGGTCTATGCGTCCCCTACCTCCAGCACGACCCTCAGTGTCTTTGAGGTCGACTATATTCTATCACGCACAAAGCTTGGTCAAATCCTACAAGGTGAGGTCGTCACCGTCGGGCCCGATCTCCCCATTGAAGAGGCTGCAAGAGTGATGATAGACAATCATATCGGGTGTCTGCCTATTGTCGAGGATGATGAATTGGTCGGCATCATCAGCGATACAGATATCTTTCGCGTGTTCGTCGAAGGGCTAGGTGGAGGACACCCGTCGCTGCGGATCACGGTTGTCGTTCCGGAAGAAGTAGGAAGTCTGGCCCACGTCACGAGTCGCGTCGCTGCCTTGGGAGGCAACATCCACTCGCTGGGTACGTTCTGGGGAGAGCAGCACAAGGATCGGGTCGTAGCTTTTCGCCTGGAGGGCGTGGATCGCGAGACCGTGTTACAAGAACTGGCTGCAGAGGGCATCCAGGTCGTCCACGTGTGGGAGCCGGGATCGCTTCCCGGGTAGCCCATTCTGTCCGCTCAGCAAACTGACTTGGACCGGATCGGTGGTCGATTTGCCGGCGTGCCGGTTCTTTGTGTGCTTGACAAGTCCCTAGTGCCCGATTATAATCATTTTCGATCAAAAAAACCGGTCTTGGACCGGGTATGGAGAGGGGGGAGAACGCAAGTGACCAAAGTTATGATCGAGGATGGCGAGTCCTTCGATTCTTTGTTGAGGCGTTTCAACAAGAAGGTCCAGTCTGACCGTGTGATGTCGGAGGTACGTCGTCGTCGTTTCTTCGAGAAGCCGAGCGTGATTCGCAAGCGCAAGAAGGCGGCCAAGTTGCGCAAGAGTCGCCGCCAAACGATCAAAGAGCGGCGGCGCTTTGGATAGGTTGCGGGTCTGAAACAACGGCTCCGGGATGATCTCAAGGATGCACTTCGAGCGCGCGATCCTTGAAGAATACCTGCCCAAGTTCCTCTCTCGTGAGGAGATCGCTGAGGAGGCTCGTCAGGTCATTGAGGAGGTCGGGGCGACTGGTAATGGGGGGGATGGGCCCGGTGATGCGCGAATTGAGGTCAAAGCTCAGAGGGCGTGCCGTTGGGCGCATTGTGAACCAAGTCGTGCGCGAGTTGCTGGCTGAGTAGCCGCACTCGCAGGATGGGTGTGATACCGATAGATAAAGAGGGAGCGCCGCGTGTGCTCCCTCTTGTCAATCCTAGTCAAGCTGTGAGTACAAACGCGATCAATACCAGGGGCAAGCAAGAGGAATCACGCGGGCGTCGGGATGAGCCCAGGTGGTGGCCATGGCTGCGCGTGGTTCTGTTAGGCGGCGCGCTAGCCACGGTTACGACCGTGGTAATGGTGCTTCCACTGCTGCCCGATTCGCTGTTGCCCACCGGGCGGCTGGAGATAGAGGAGGGATTCGTGGCTCCTCAGGATATCCGGGCTCCCCGTCGTGCGACTTACGAGAGTGGAATCCTCGGTGCAGAAGCTCGGCAGCGAGCCGCCGACAGCGTTGAGCCAATCTATACCCTTCCCGATCCTGCTACAGCCCGTCAGCAACTTGATCGTGCCCGCCAGGTTCTCGACTATTTGGGATCCATACGTGCTGACCCCTTGGCTTCACCTGCGCAGCAGCAAGGCTGGATTCTGGCTGCAACGGAGCTGTCCGGTCTTTCCCCGGACACGCTGGACGAACTGCTGGCCCTCTCCGATGCGAGTTGGGATCGGGTCCAGCGGGAGATCCTCGATATTGTCGACCAGGGAATGCGCCGCGACATTCGCGACGGGCGTCTGGAAGAGTCCTTGGCGGGGGTGCCCGCTATGGTCAGTCTCGATCTCTCGGACGAGGAAACGGCCGCTACCATAGCCCTGGCGCAGCGTTTCCTGGTGCCCAACTCCTTCCTTCATCCGGCTGCCACTGCCGAGGCCCAGGCCCGCGCTCGGGAGCAAGTGCCCCCTGTTCTGCGTACTTTTGAGGCCGGCCAGATCATCGTGCGCGAGGGTGCGCGTGTCTCGGCGCTGGATATCGAAGCGCTGGATCAACTGGGGTTGCGGCAGCCGGGCGTAGGGTGGACAGACTGGGCGGCTGCCGGCCTCCTGGCCGTGATGTTGACCCTGTTTCTTGGTCTGTACCTGTCCCGCTTCCAGCCCAAAGTGCTTTGGAATGGCCAGCAGGCTTTCCTCCTGGTGCTGTCGACCTCGCTGTCGGTGCTGGCCGCTGGGCTGATGGTGCCCGGGGGGGTGGTGCTGCGTTACATTGCACCAACTCCAACCTTGGCGATGTTGATGACAGCGACCCTGGGGCCGCAGGCGGGCGTGGCGACCGCTATGTATCTCGGCGGTGCTGTTGGCATCATCGCTGACAACTCCTGGGAGATGGTCGTCTATGCTACTTCGGGTGGGGTGGTTGCGGCCCTCACTCTGGGCCGCGTGGAGCGCATCAGTGCGCTCTTTCGTGCGGGTGCGTATGCTGCACTGACGCAGGCGGTCGTGATCGTTATCATCTATCTGCTCCAGGGCATTACCCTGCCAGGGGATCTGGTCGTCACCGCACTGAGCGGTCTGGCGAACGGGGGCATCTCGGCCAGTCTAGCGTTGGGTGGGCTGTTTCTCGTCGGCCCGTTATTCGACATAACGACCACGATGCGGCTCGTCGAGTTAGGCCGTCCCGATCATCCTCTCCTAAAGCGGCTGCTTCGCGAAGCCCCTGCCACTTATCATCATAGTCTGATGGTGGCCAACCTGGCTGAGCAAGCGGCCGAGCAGATCGGCGCCAATGCGATGCTCACCCGGGTGGGTGCCTATTATCACGACGTGGGCAAGATCGCTCGCCCATACTTTTTCACAGAGAATCAGGTCGAGGGCGTGAATCCTCACGATCGTCTTGACCCAGAGACCAGTGCCGAGGTCATCATTGGCCATGTCAGGGATGGGTTGGAGCTGGCGCGGCGCTATCGGCTGCCCCAACGGGTGCGGGCGTTCATTCCTGAGCACCATGGCACCAATTGGGTGAGTTTCCTTTACAACAAGGCTTTGCAGCAGGCGGACGACCCGGCGCTGGTTAACCCTGATGACTTTCATCATATTGGCCCCAAACCCCAGAGCAGGGAGACCGCCTTGGTGATGCTTGCCGATGGTTGCGAGGCGACTGTGCGTTCTGCGCGCCCGAGCAGCGCGCAAGAAGTTGCAGAAATCGTCAACAGAATCATCGATCAGCGTGTCTCCGATGGTCAACTGAGCGAATGCGATCTCACTTTGCGGGATCTTGATCTGGTGCGTGAGACCTTTGTCTCGGTTCTGAAAGGTGTCTTCCATCCCCGTATCAAATATCCACCAGCCCAGAAGGCGGCCGATCAGTGAGATCAGGCTCTGGCTCGGATCTATCCGCCCACGTCATAGAGATCCAGGTTGGTGAAGCGTTCAGGACCCATGTTCGAATGGACATTCTGCACCAGGCTGCGTTGGCGACCTTGAGCCACGAGCGCATAGAGGGGCCGTGCGAGCTGTGTGTCTTGGTGTCCGGTGATGCCGAGTTGCACGAACTCAACCTTCAGTACCGGGGTGTTGATGCGCCGACCGATGTACTGGCCTTCCCCTACGAGGCCTTCCCTCACGAGAATAGCGAGGAGCAGGGTGAATCCTTCGTCAGAATGCCAGACCTGCCCCGGTATCTCGGGGACATTGTCATCTCCTATCGCCGTGCGGAAGCGCAGGCTTTGGAGGCCGGTCACGATGTGGAGGCAGAGCTGCAGTTGCTCGTCGTCCATGGGGTGCTGCATCTGCTGGGATACGACGACACTGTGGAGGAGCGTCGAGCACTGATGTGGACGGCTCAGGCCGAGATCCTCCGGGACCTGGGTGTCGAGGGTCGCCTACCTGCATAGTGTGCCCACATGCACGACATCTATTGAGGCGAGATCTTTTGTCACGATCAGATTCATGAGGGGAAATAAGCGGAATGGATATTCGTCAACCTATCCCTATGACTGCACAGGGTATTGAGGATCTCGGTCAGGAGCTTGATCGTCTAGTCAACGAAAAACGGCCTGCGCTGGCCGATCGACTGCGCCGGGCGATCCAGCAGGGTGATCTCTCGGAGAACGCTGACTACCAGGCTGCGAAAGAGGAACAGGGTTTCCTGGAGGGGCGTATCCAACACATCGAGATGACGCTGCGTAACGCGGTGGTTATGGAAGAAGGTGGCCCTACCGACCAGATTGCTCTGGGGAGTCGAGTGACCGTGATTGAAGAGGGTGTGGAAGAGGAGGAGAGTTTCCGCATCGTGAGCCCTGTTGAGGCAGATCCCGCCCGGGGACACGTGTCGGATGAGTCACCGCTTGGGCGGGCATTGTTGGGGCAGGGGGTAGGGGATACTGTGACGGTGGAAGCCCCTGCCGGAGAGATCGTCTTTCGGATCGTGAATATCGAATGAGATCTGACTCGCCGACTGGTGGTGCTCTGTCGCTCGCCGACTGGTGGTGTTCAGTCGGCCCTTGTGCCAAATCTAGATCATCGCCTGTGGCCGCACGGAGGCCAGAATCTCGCGCACGAGTTGGGGCGTATCAATGTCCTTGAGTAGATAGCGTACTGCTCCCATGCGCCGGGCTATGGATTGTTCGTCGGCGTCAGGGTATGAGGTTAGTACGACAACGCTGATGGCGGGGCACTGCTCGGTCAGGCAGCGCAATGCCTCCATTCCTTGGTCATCACTCCGCTTGATCTCCAACAGCACGACGTGGGGTTTCAGTCTGACGGCATTCTGCAGACCGGTCTGCCAGCAGCCGGTGCAGCCCACGATCTCGACGTCGGTTGCAGTGTGCAAACGGGCCTTTAGCGCCTCCCGCACGTCGTCGTGATCGTCAATGATGAGCAGTCGCGTCGGTGTCATCTCTCATCGTCCGCCCTGTGGTCCTCCCCAGTATACCGAAGGCGCTCATTGGGTGTTAGTGTCATCCTTCCCCGATTTGCTCTGACGTTTGTACCGTACGGCCTGGCTTGTTGACGACATTTTCTCTCTGTGGTATCCTGTTCGAACAATGGACAAGATAGATCGTATCAAGGCTGTGGGCCTGCTATCCGGTGGCCTCGACAGTATGCTGGCCGTTCGAGTTCTGCTTGATCAGGGGATTGATGTCACCGCACTCCACTTTCGCAGTGGTTTCTCGTACGTCGAGCGCAACCGTTTAGCTGGGCGGGAACTGGCCCCGCGTTTGGATGCGGAACGGGCAGCTCTCGCGTTGGGAGTCGATCTGGAAGTCATAGAAGTCACTGATGACTATATCCCGATGGTGCTCAATCCACGATATGGGTATGGTTCTGGTATGAATCCTTGCGTGGATTGCCGCATCTTTTTGCTCCGCCGAGCAAAGGCCTGGATGGAGGCACACGGCTGCCACTTTGTTTTCACCGGTGAGGTGGTCGGGCAGCGGCCCAAGAGCCAGATGCGACCCAGCCTCAATACCGTTGAACGGGAGAGTGGGCTACGGGGTTACTTGCTCCGACCACTTTCTGCCAAGTTGCTGGAGTTAACTGTGCCGGAACAGAGAGGTTGGGTGGATCGTGATAGTCTATTCGATATCAGCGGCAGAGGGCGCAAAAGGCAGATTGCCTTGGCGGAGCAATTCGGCCTCACAGAATATGCGCAGCCATCCGGTGGCTGTTGCTACCTGATTGACAAGACTTACTCACGTCGTCTGCGTGACTTTTTGGCCCACGAGGGAGCTGATGGGTTGACTCGGGAGCAGGTGCAGCTCCTGGCGCTTGGACGGCATCTTCGCTTGCCCACCAAGCGTGCGGTGATTGTCGGGCGGCACCAGAGGGAGAACGAGTTTTTGGCAAGCTGCGGTGTGATGGGTGTCCTGCTCACCACAGTGGACCATCCAGGTCCAACCACGCTGGTGCCGGGGGAGGCGTCACACGAAGAGATCGAATTGGCGGCGCGGATCACCGCCGGTTATTCCGACGGTGGGAGGGAACCAGCCGTGCGCGTGGAGATACGTAGTAGCAGCACGGTGGAGGGTGGGGAATCCGATTTGCTAACTGTTGAGCCAATGCCCCGGGATGAACTAAAGGCGTTGATGGTCTAGCCAGAGTGGCTAAGCCAGTTCATCACCTGATGGACGCGGGGCTGTCGGCTGATCATCCCAGAGCGAACCCGTCTTTGACAATAGGCGGATTCGACTGGCGAAAGCAGCGGCATATGTAGGTGGGGAATCACCGGCTCATCCCCACATATGCGGGTATGGCGCTGACGTTCATGCAGTCAGTGTTTTGATCCCCCTGGATTTGCCCTCAACTTGCGGATAGAGTATAATGCTTTCATCCTGCGCTAAAGTGTAGGGTACCGCGGATAGCGGTGGAAACGGGGGTCGATTACTTGGGGCAAGCCCACACTATTCTGGTGGTTGAGGGCCGGAAGCCAGCGGTGGATTACCTGGCTCCTCTCCTTAATGATCTTGGGCACAATGTAGTTGCAGCACACACCCGGAGGGAGACCCTGGCGAAGGTGCAGGAGACGCCGCCAGCGGTGATTGTGGTGGATTCTCCTTCGGTTCGGTTCAGTTGCCGTCGTCTCTGCGAGGCTCTTCGGGACAGTGTGCCCGAAGCTCCGGTGTTGATGTTGATTCCAGAGCGGGCGGAGATTGACCGTAGTGTGGGCGCGCGTGCTCATCTGCGCTATCCTCTTTCGACCAGGAAACTAGCCAATCGGGTTGCCAGACTGTTGCCGGCCCCAGAGGATGACTTGCTTCAGGTGGGAGATGTGATTCTCAATGTCAAGCAGCGGTCTGTGGTGCGGGGTGATCGTGAAACCACCCTGACGCCCAAGCAGGCCGTCCTTTTGGAGGTTTTCCTGCGCCATCCCGGAGAGATCCTGACGCGGGCCTTTTTGATGAAGCAAGTGTGGGATACCGAGTACATGGGTGATACACGTACTCTCGACGTTCACATCCACTGGGTCCGTAAGGCAGTTGAGGCCGACAAGTCGCCGGTCTACTTGCGCACGGTCCGCCGGATAGGTTACCGTTTCGAGGTGCCTCCGAAAGAGTAAGCGGCGGGTTTGCCCAAATCCTACTTTGTGGTACAATTCCTACCGATTGATTACACACGTCTCCCGACCGAACGGATCGTGCCGGGCACACAGCCTTTCCGGTTTCCTGACGGGGTGACGGAGGCGGAGGATATAACAACAAGGAGGTTCCTCTATGGCTGTTGTTTCCATGAAAGCACTCCTGGAAACGGGAGTGCACTTCGGTCACCGCACCCGGCGCTGGAATCCGAAGATGAAACCATACATCTTCACGGAGCGCAATGGGGTGCACATTATAGACCTGCAGCAGACAATCGTTGCTCTCAGCAGGTACTATGAGTTCATTCGTGAAAGTGTGGGGGCGGGGGGTACGGTCCTCTTTGTAGGCACCAAACGGCAGGCCCAGGAGACGATTGCGATCGAGGCTCAGCGCTGTGGAATGCCCTACATCAATCAGCGCTGGTTGGGCGGCACGTTGACCAATTGGCGTACTATCCGGCAACGTATTGACTATTTGCTCAACTTGGAAGCGCGCCGTGATCGAGGCGATTTCGAACGTCTGACGAAGAAAGAGGCTCTGGGCTTGCAGCGTCAGATCGAGAAACTCAACAATCGGCTGGGTGGGATTAGGGAGATGCGCGAACTCCCGGACCTGCTCTATGTCGTGGACGTGCGGCGGGAGACCACCGCGGTAGCAGAGGCCAACAAGTTGGACATTCCTATCCTTGCGATCGTGGATACCAACTGTGACCCTGACCCGATCGACTATATCATCCCTGCCAACGATGATGCCATCCGCGCTATCAAGCTGATCACCTCAACGATGGCTGACGCTGTGCTGGAGGGCATAGCTCTGCGTAAGGCCTACGAACCGGAGGAAGCTCTTGAGGCTGAAGAGATCACGGTTGAGGACGAAAAGTATCTGAGCGCTGCTACGCTTGCCCGTCTCAAGGAACTGACGTTCGAGGAGCAAGAACAGGCAGAGAGTGAGGGTGCACCACCTGCTGTGGAGGCCGAGACTTCCGGTGAGGAGATAGACGAGCCCGTCGAGGCGTTGGACGAGCCTGTGGTAGAAGCGCTGAGTGAACCTGATGAACTGGCGGAAGAGGATGTGCCGCCTGCGGAGCCTGTAGAGCAACAGACCGAAGAGGACTTGTCTCTCTCCGATTAATATGTCCTGAGAGGCTCCTATCGGTCTGATAAACAAGTCCCTATCCTAAAATCGCTCTAGCCCCCGTCCTCGGGGGCGATAGATACCCCCGAGACGGGGGTTTGAGCGAGTTTACGGATAGATGCTAAGGAGAACGGAACTTGGAAATCACCACTGCAATGGTCAAAGAACTCCGCGAAGAGACTGGTGCCGGCATACTGGACTGCCGCAATGCGTTGGTGGCCCACGACGGCGATTTTGAGGCTGCGGCGGATAGTCTACGTGAGAAGGGATTGGCCGAAGCTGCCCAGCGAGCCGACCGCGAGGTACTTGAGGGGGTTGTGGAGACGTATCTTCACCCCGGTAGTCGTGTTGGTGTGATGCTAGAGCTGAACTGTGAGACCGATTTTGTCGCTCGTACGGATGACTTTCAGAAGTTGGCTCACGATTTGGCACTCCATATTGCCTTTGCATCGCCACGTTATCTCTCGGTCGAGGACGTGCCTGAGGACGTGGTTGAGCACGAGCGAGCCCAGTTTCGTGCTCAGGCTTTGGAGGAAGGCAAGCCTGAATCCATCGTCGAACGAATCGTTGAGGGCAAACTGAAAAAGCACTTTGACAATGTATGCCTGATGAGGCAACCTTTCGTCAAGGACGAGGACAGAACCATCCAGGATCTGGTCGACGACGCTCTGGCGAAATTGGGTGAAAACATCCGCCTGCGCCGTTTTGTGCGCTATGAATTGGGTGAGGAACTGGACTAGTCAGATCTTCGATAGCGAGCTATCAAGGTGCCTGTAGCAAAGTACAAACGGGTCCTGTTGAAACTGGGCGGTGAGTCACTCTCCAGTCCAGGGGGCTATGGAATCAGCCCTCATATGGCGGACGAAATCGC
>Ga0315553_10003519_pt1 | contig 12147 bp, 17 predicted proteins | sample SalMarSW160140MG_FD_203099 | JGI IMG/M metagenome (GOLD analysis project Ga0315553, IMG submission 203099) | Salt marsh sediment microbial communities from the Plum Island Ecosystem LTER, Massachusetts, United States - Salt Marsh Sediment SW1601-40 ... | reverse complement strand
CTCTGCGGCAATGAAAAAAGCTTTAAAGAATGAGGTGACCACGGTCATTGATGTTCCAATCTCCCCTGAGGAGGATGTGTTTCCGATGGTTCCGCCTGGTAAGGGTCTAAAAGACACAATTGCGGGGTTGTAAGCCATGATGCAAGAGCATAATCATATAATTTCCACTATCGTTGAAAATAAGCCAGGTGTCCTTTACACGGTTTCGAATCTTTTTAGGCGAAGAGGATTCAACATAGACAACATTTCAGTTGGACCCGCGGAAGAGGCTGGGTTAGCTAGAATGACAATAATGGTAAATGGAGACGACAGAACCATCGAGCAGGTGGTCAAGCAACTGAACAAGTTGATAGACGTCATTAAAGTGACCCGGCTGGACCCAGACCACATTGTAACAAGAGAACTAGCCCTAATCAAAGTAAACGCCCTAACCACTAAGGCTCGGTCAGACATCATTAATTATGCTGACATCTTCAGGGCTCGGGTGGTTGACGTTTCCTCTGAGTCGTTGATGATGGAGATCACCGGAACCTCGGATAAGATAGATGCCTTTATCAATTTGATGAAACCTTTTGGAGTAAAAGAGGTGGCTAGAACTGGGATAACTGCCCTCTCCAGAGGAGCCAAATCAATCAAAATTGATGAATAAAACTTGGGTGAAAAAGGATTTATTATTAACTCCAATCTACGTATTAGAACTGTGTGAGGAGTCATTTATGGTTGAATTAGACTTTGGCGGCGTAAAAGAAACTGTAGTAACAAGAAATGAATTTCCTGTAGATAAAGCAAGAAAAATTCTGAAGAACGAAACAATTGTCACCCTGGGATATGGTATTCAAGGGCGGGCTCAATCCTTAAACATGAGAGATAATGGAATTAATGTTATCATAGGGCAAAGCAAAAAATTCCCAAAGAATTACCAATGGGCATTAGACGATGGATGGATTCCAGGAGAGACACTGTTCTCGCTGGAAGAAGCTGCACAAAGAGGAACTATCAAACAATATCTACTGACTGATGCTGCGCAGAAAGCATTGTGGCCAATAATCAAACCCACTTTTAAAGAGGGTGATGCATTATATTTTTCACATGGGTTTTCAATAGTTTACAGAAATCTTACCGGGGTTGTTCCTCCACAAAACATTGATGTTATTTTGGTTGCACCAAAAGGGTCTGGAACTTCAGTGAGAAAGAATTTTCTGGCAGGTAGTGGAATAAACAGTAGTTTTGCAGTCCATCAAGATTTCACAGGCAGAGCTGAAAACAGAGTAAAAGCCATTGGAATTGCTATTGGTTCGGGTTACCTGTTTCCAACCACATTTGAAAAGGAAGTATATAGTGATCTAACGGGAGAAAGAGGAGTTCTAATGGGAGCACTTGCAGGAATAATGGAGGCACAATATAATTGTTTAAGGGAAAATGGTCATAGTCCCAGTGAAGCCTTCAATGAGACTGTAGAGGAATTAACTCAAAGTTTAATCAGGTTAGTTGATCAGAATGGGATGGATTGGATGTATAACAATTGCAGTGAGACTGCAAGAATAGGAGCCCTCAGATGGAAAGGAAGATTCAGGGATGCTGTGAAACCTCTATTTGATTCTCTTTATGAATTGGTGGCTTCAGGAGAAGAAGTGAAAGTTGTTCTTGAAAAAAGTGCAGAATCCGATTATGGAAAGAAATTGGCTGAGGAATTAGAAGCCATGGGAAATTCTGAGATGTGGAGAACTGGCAAAACAGTGAGGTCATTAAGACCTGATAGACAATCTTAAGAAAACTAACAAAATATGTTCATAATGAAGACTGCGGGAATCGAAAAATAACCCTTTTTTCCTGTTTCCTGATTTCATAGTGGCGTTAGTCTGACATTCCTACTCTAGATTCTGGTTGTAATATATCTGATATCATAATATGCTTGTCCGTAGAGGATGCTATTTATAGAAAAATGCGGGTTTGTTTCTAGTGGTAAATATGCAATCCGTTATGTTCCCTGAGTTTCCGCGATTACAAGGTGAAGAAGCCATAGATGCTCTCCATAACTTCATAAAAGAACTAAACGAAGAAGGAAAAAAAGAGTTGACCAAAAAACAAACCAAGACTTTAAAAAAGTTAGCTAAAGGAATAATCACTTCTATAGAAGCAACAAAGAATGAAGAGCCGCAAATCGAAGAAATGGGATTTGCTTCAAAGGTTCGAAATTCAATTGTGAGGCATGTTCAAAAGTCAGGTCGAACCTCCGAAAACCGTAGATTATGGAAGGTGGCTTAGATGAGAAGTTCCTTTGAGATAATCGCTGAAATTCTAAAGACGTCGAAGAACGGTGCAAAAAAGACGCGCATTATGTACTCGTGTGGACTCAGCTACAGGTTTGTTCAAAAATATTTGGCTCTCTTGCTGGAAACTGGTCTTCTCAGAATAGGAAATTCTTATCATACAACCGATAAAGGCATGGGATTTCTCCGTAAATATCAAACCTTAGAACTACTGCTGAACACAAGAAATTGACCACAACCACCTTTCCGTTTCGGGAAAAGGTTTTATTTGTTCTCTGAGGAGTCTGAAGTATGATAAGCAAAATATTTACGGATGAAGAGCGCCGAATCTTGGAAGCCTACCTCACCAAAGCCGATGTTGACAAAGCTGCTCTCGCCGATCTCTTTGATCTGATTAAGAAAGGGAAAAGCCTGTTTGAGGACATTTTTCTTTACCTTCAAGTCAGGAAAACAATAACTTCATAAAAAAGTACTGTTTTCAACAATACGCTGTTATTGTGCTTCAGCGGTGTAAGCAAATTCTAAAAGCTGTTATGTCGTATTTGGTTGTGGAGTATCTGATGGAGATGCCTTTTTCTTTTCGCGTGAAGATGGGACAAAGGGAGATTGAAATTTCTGGAACCCGAGAAGAGGTCATGAAAACCATTGAGGAGCTTCCACAGTTGATGGAAACGGTTTCGAAAGCCTTTGAGTCAACCAAAACAAAAAAAGAAACAGAGCAGACTGCTGGCTCCACTTATCCTCAAGTCTCAGCTTCTGGTTGCAGCGAAGCCGTTCTGCAGCTTCTCGCGTCTGATTGGGGCAGGCAGCCCAGAGGCTTAACTGAACTGGGAGAGGCTTTGAAGGCTAATGCGGTGTATTATCCGTCCACAACCGTTTCTGGGGTGCTGGCTTGGTTGGTTAGGAAAAATAAGATAAAGAGGTGGAAGACTGATAAGGGCTATGTGTATGTTTTAGCTGGAGGAAAACGCGAGAATGGCTAAAGTTCGGGTGCGAGTTAAGGCTCCCTTCGGAGAGATTGTTGTAGAAGGAGACAGCGCTCAAGAAATTATCACAACACTGAAGACTATGCCGCCCCAATTCGTGAATGATGTAAGCAGCTTAATCTCCTCAAATCTGGCTCCCTCAATAAAGACGCAGTTAGACGGAATAATTGAACTCACAACCGAGGGTCCCATCATAACCACCAGAGAGAAACTCACCCACTACGAAGCCATCGGACTAGTATTGTTTGCCTCTGACAAAAACTCTAGCACAGCCACCCAGATCAAGCGGCTGCTGGCTTCAAGCGGAATCAGGTCCATGGTGCCGGCTCGGCTAAATGAAATGACGAAACGGGGAATAGTATTCAAACCAGACCCGGCGAGACCCGAGTTCAAGTTAACCACTCAGGGCGAAAGATGGATTGAGGAAGAAGTGCTGGCTAAACTTCGAGGCGCAACGGGTTGAACAAAGAAACAGTTACCGTGCACATCAAATATCAGGAAACGGAACAATCCTTCACGGGCGATGTGAATCACGTCTGGGTAAGCGTGAACCGATTTTTCAGCGAAATGATTCCCGCGCTCCAGATTGTAAAGAAGGCTCTCCTCACAGTAGACCTTGAAAACCTTATCGAAGACTGCAAAAACATAATTGCCGTTGCCCCTGAAGGTCCGGTTCTCTTAGTTTCTCGGCAAAAGCTCACAGCCAGCGAAACCTTAACATTGCATCTTCTAGCCACGTATATCGGCAAAAAGCTGGGACAATCAAAAGACTTTCTCACCAAAGAAGAGCTGCAAGCTGCACTCGGAAAAAACGCAAAGATAACAAGCACCCGACTGGGTGAACTATGCCGAGAAGGATTAGCAACAAAAACTGAGGAAGGCAACTATCAAGTAACGACGCTGGGAATCAAACGGTTCCAAGAAGAAACTCTGCCAGAAATTCGAGAAAAACTTCAAAGATAATTCTTAGAAATGTTAAGCTTTGAACCATTTGAAGATGAGGTAACGTATCTCTTCGGCTTCTAGGTCAGGTATGGCTATAATGAACCGTTTACGTACTGTTGTAGCCAGCCTTCCCGCCTTCACAACATCCGTGGCCGTAACCTCATCCTTAGCCTTCCTAACCGAAACCATGTAAGGCGCATGATCCAAACCCGGTCCATGCTTATACACCGCAAAATCACACCCATACTTTATGCCCGGAGTGACAATAAGCTTCTGACCCCGCAGGTCATGATAAACCGCATACTTTGCATCGAAATCTTCATACAACCGCCTTGCCATTCTCCGCAACTTCGAAAAGCTTACCCCTTTCCTTTCCGGTCCACCATAAACGCTGATTTCTCCGGTCTCCACCAGATAAAGCCCTTCCATGAGGTCAAGAATCAGGGGAACATCAAATTCAGGGATTTTTGGCTTGGGAATACCTATAGGCTTACCGTAATATCCCAGTTTATAGAGTCCCGAACCTTGTTCAGGGTTCCAAACTACAAGAAAATTGTCTAAGAGTTCGGTTTCAATCTTCTCGGGCATACAACTTCACTTTAGATGGTGAGCGCCAGTATGCGGGCGGCGTCCGAGGCGTCTTTAGCCTTGTCAGCTGCGTCCTCAAGATGCTGAACTACAGTCCACAAGAGAAACATGGGCGGAAACTCCATTTTGCTGTCTATGATGTTTACTTCCAGTTGCCGGTAAATTTCGTCCACTACCCGTTCTGCAGCTTCAACTTCTCTGGTTTTTTCCAGAGCTTTGGCAGTGCCGTAATTTAGTGTCATAACTGTTTCTCTAAGCTTGGAGATGGTGTCAAACACAGCGTCCGAAAGCTTAATCAGGTCTTCCTTTATTTCTCTCGGAACCGTCCATCCTCTTTCCATAATCTGAAGCAGCCGAAAGGCTATTCCTTCACAATAGTCAGCTATTTCGCTCGTCAGGTTAGTGAAACGGAGGAAGTCTTCGCGGCTCATCAATATGGCTCCTATTTCGGCGAGTTCCCGTGAAACATTGCGTCGTGCAGCATCCACGTCATTTTGAGCCTTTTTGATGTCAGCGAACAACTCTTGAGCCAAATTTTTGTCTCCATTCACGAAAACGGTTACCAGCTGCGAAATTTTGCGGGAAATATCTACCACTTCTCTAAGATGGTCTCTTGAAACGTTGAGAGCTTTCCGTTTCACGCGTTCTTCGGTCTCTACAGGAAACACCATATCGTTGCCCCATGAATATCCTAGTTATAATCAAGATAAAGTAGACTGGAGTCTCTTAAAAAGTGTTAGCTAAAACTGGGCTCTCCTCTGCTATTCTTCAGATTTTTAACGTTCAATCAGTTGCCCCAAACCCTCAAAGTCTATTTTGTGGCAGAAGTAGGAGTGAAGCAACTCCGAAAGCTTATCAACCTCGCTTCTTACCTGCCTCCAAGTGTCACGGTCACGTAATGTCACGGTGCCATCTTCAAGGGTTTGGTAATCTATGGTAATGCCTAAAGGTGTTCCTGCTTCATCGGCTCGCGCATATCGCCTTCCAATGGAACCTGACGAGTCCCAATCCACAGTGAAGCCCTCATTGACCAGCATATGATAAACCTCATCCGCCTTCTCAAGCAAGCCGTCTTTGTTCATCAAAGGAAAAACACTAACCTGCATCGGCGCAAGGTCACGGGACAAACTCAGAACCGTTCGCTTATTCCGTTTTGTGTACGCATACTCTAAGGCAACATAAACCAGTCTGTCCAACCCAAAACTGGGCTCGATAACGTGGGGAACAAATCGTCTTCCGCCATCCTCGGATTCCTTGAAGGCTGTCAAGTCTACGCCGCTGGCTTTCATGTGGCGGCTCAGGTCATAGTCTGTCCGGTAGTTGTGACCGGAAACTTCTGTCCAGCCCCACCGCTCCAGATACACCTCTTGATCAAAGCCCTGCACAGAATAGTGCGCGCGTTCATAGTCGAGTTTTTCTATAAAGCGCTGTTTTTCTTCGGGAACGCCCATCTCCACCAGAAACCTTTTGGCCTGAGCCATGAAGTAGGCTAGCCACTCCTCTTTGATGATGCCCTTGCTTAGCGCCTCCTTCACCGTGACTGTTACGGGTTCGGTGTTGCCTTTCAGTTTGTTTTCCGCAAGTATCAACCGTAAAGTTTCATTTTCCACATCATTAATAATCAGGCACTTTTTGTCTTCTGGGTCCAAGAAGAACTCGATGTCTATTATCGTGAATTCTCTAAGCCGCACTGGACCTTGCCGCGGAGAAATCTCGTTTCTGAGGGCATGACCGATCTGGGCGACCCCCAAAGGAAGACGTCCACGGGCACTTTCGAAGATGCGTTTGAATTCCACGAAGATGCCCTGTGCGGCTTCGGGGCGTCCATAACCGACTGAGTCGGAGTATGGTCCAATCGTGGTTGTGAACATGGTCATGAACTGTTCAGCATTGCTGAACTTTCCGCCACATTCTGGACAGCGAATGTCACGTTTTTTGATTTCATCCATAACGGACTGGAGACTGAGCTTCTCGGTTTCTGTGTCAGTCATCTCCCCGAACTCTTGCAGTAGATGGTCAGCTCGGAACTTGTGTTGGCACTTGACGCATTCAACTGTGGGTTCCTTGAAGTTTTCTACGTGACCTGAGGCTTCCAGAACGTTGCCGGGCATAATCACTGATGTTTCGATTTCAAGGATGGCTAAAGGTTGGAGATAGAAGCGTCTGAACTTGTTTTCCAGTCTTCTTTTGAGTAATGAGCCGAGGGGCCCGAATGTTAGGAAGCCGCTGACTCCCCCATATATTTCGTAGGAGGGCCAGAAGTAGCCTCGGCGCTTCGCCATCTCGCTTACGATTTCGTACTTGTCTTTTGGTTTCACGGTTTTTTCGCTCCGCATCAATAGTGAAATTCTACAGTCTTACAGTATTACATCCATAAAAACAATGTTCATTTCAGTTTTGCTAGTTCAGCCTCAAGCTTCTCTTTCATGCCGCTTTTCTTGGCTAACTCGCTTTTCACTCTGACAATAATGTTCACTGGTGTCGGGTCCTTATTCTGTAGAATCGCCACGTAGACGCTTGCGAAGTCGCCCCTGCACATGACGGAGAACATTTTTGCCAGTTTTCCTTTGCCCTCCGCCGTGATTTCCAGTACTTTGTTGGCTCTGTCGAATACTAGCGCGGTAGTTGTTTCTATTTTGTTTCTTATTTCTGGGGGCTCTTGGGGGTCGCGGATGAGGATGATTGACATTTTTTTGGTGAGCGCTTCTGGGGCTTCGTATCCCACGGTTTCGTTGTGGTTCAGTTCCGGGAAGACTTCGCATTTGCTTGGAACTTTGCTGTTTTCGTTGAACTGTGCCTTCAGCCGCTGGGCTATGGAACTGTATTGCCTGAAGCCGTAGACCACGGGGATGGTTTCCATCAGTTCTTGGGCAAGCTGTTTTGCCCTGTTGTTATTTGTGGGTACGTCTGGAGCGTTTGCTTTGCATACCCTTTCTAGAACAGCTATCGCTTCCTCCAGTTCATTGTCTATGTTTGAGATTATTCCCATTTTTTCCATGAGAACCGGAAGAGGAAAGAACATGTAGGGAATGGCGACGCGAGGCTGCAGACCTTTCGGTATTATCACGTGGGGTACCTGCAGTTTCTTACAGAATAACCCGAGTTGTCCGCCTGAAGTTACTGCCATTACAGTGCATTTTCTGTGGATTGCTGTGAGAAATGCGGTTAAGGTTTCTTCCGTGTTTCCCGAGTAACTGTTAACGAAGACAAGAGTGTCCTTGTTTACGTATGCTGGGAGAGTGTAGTCCCTGCAGACTTCGATTGGAATGGGGAGCGTGTCTCGTAGCCAGTCATGCAGGATTTCTCCGCCAATAGCTGAGCCACCCATACCAACGATTACGATGTTCTTTGGATTCACATCTTCAGGCACACTCGCCTGCTTTGCCCTCTTTATTGCATCTCGACAATAATCAGGGGTCTTAACCAAATCGCCGAGCATGTCGCTCCTGTCAACTTCCTTAACCCTTTCCGGATTGTCCAAAACAGTAACCATGAACTTTTGCTCCTCTTATACTATAGCATCATATGACAATTTGAATATTTAAAAAAACAAAGGTAAAACCCGCACAGACGGGTAAGCATGAGCGGTAGTTGAAATCGCAGATGTAACGTTTTTAGGCATAGGCATTTATGTTTTCATGTAAGATTGTTAACATTGGAGGTGTGACACTAATTTGGTAAAATGGGAGTATACGGTCATTCCACTTAAGACAAAAGTTCATTTAAGCAGACATGAAAGAGAAAAAAATCCAACAATAGACAAAATCCAAAAAGAATTAAACGCTTTAGGTGAGGAAGAATGGGAATTAGTAAGTGTTCAGAATATTCGCCTAGAAACTGGTATGCTATTTACTGTTTCCTATCTTAAACGACAAAAACCCTGAAATATCTCGCGCGCGCAGCCATGAAATTGAAAGCTGTTACAAAATGAAGGCGAAGCTAGTTTGGGTTTGGAGTTAAATTTTAGCTCCCAAAAACGCGTGCTTTTCCACTGAAGTACCGTTTATAGTGTTTTTGCTAGGTGCGCGACTTTGCTTTTTATTTTCTCGAATGTTTGTTGGGCTTGTTTGTATGGCTGGTTGTATGGGTCGTTGATGTGCCATACCTCAACTTTGTCAGCGCACTCTGGCGACTGCCTAAGAATAGCCGACTCATGTTCAGTTTCCATGGCTACTATCAGATCGTAATCGCAGAGATTCTTCGATTCCAAACCTTCAGGAATATGCTTCAGGAATTCGTTGGCTCCCTCTTTTTCTGCATATCTCCTCGTCGAGTCTACAACCTTGTAGTAAGCGTAGGTTCCGGCAGAATCAGCATCAACATCTGGTCTAAGCTTCTTCAACAGCGCATCCGCCAACGGACTCCGGCAAGCATTCCCTGTACAGACAAACAACACCTTCACTAAAAGGCACCTATTCCAAGTTTAGAACCTAAAATTATATACTGCCTAATAAACACAACTTTTCTGCTCGTCTTGCTGCATGATATAAACAATTGTTGGATGTACTCGACTATATCTGAGGCCACTTCTCTCTTGTCCAGTATGGGCGCTTCACATATGAATAGATGTAGTGGCTGGCTATGGCTCCGTGCGCTGCCGCAACAGTGATTAATCGAAGCCCTCCTTGAACAATATCGCCTACCGCAAAGACTCCTTCAATACTGGTTCTCTGGGCACTATCTGCCAAAATGAAACCGTTTTTATCCCTTTTTATTTCGAGGTTCTTGAAAAATGAGTCCTCAGGTACAAGACCTATCGAAATTATAATCGCATCAACATCTTTTCTGAACACTTTCCGTTGCTGTTGAATAACAACACCTTCAACCCTGTCTTTTCCCTCTATCGCCTTCACCTCGCCCTTCATAACAAAATCAACCAACCCGCTTCTCTTCACTGTATCCACGTTCATGTCAAAGGCACGGAACCCCGCTTTCCTATGAACCAAAGTGATCTCTTTAGCCAGATTCAGCATTTCAAGTGTGGCGTCAATAGCAGTGTCTCCCCCACCGGCTACCACAACTCTCTTTCCCAAAAAAGCTTCCTTATGAGACGGAAAATAGTATACACCTTTACCATTTATGCTGAACCTTTCCTCGTTCGCTAATCCCAGCCGCCGAGGTTTAGCCCCAGTGGCAATGACCACAACTTTCGTCCTATACGCTTTTCGGTTTGTAGTCAACACTAGATCATCAGTTATGCTAAGAGCCGTTTCTTTCTTCACAGTAACGCCGCTGAACCTCAAGTTTGCCAGCCAATTTCTCACCAACTCTATGGCAGGTATCTTTGGAAAACCCGGATAGTTCGGAATCGTCTTAGTGGGATACAAGCTTGCAAGGAGACCGCCCAGTTTGTCCTTTTCCAAGAGAAGAACCTTCAGATGCCTCGTGTCACACATGATCGCTGTATTGAGTCCTGCAGGACCGCCACCCACTATAATTACATCAAACTCTTCTTCCTCTTCAGACAATATACCCCCTCCTCTGAAAGTGTTTTAGGTTATCTAATCTTTTTAATTAAATATAAATTTGTCAACCTTCGACTCTGCTGTTTTACTGGCGGGACAGGAGTCAACGAAGCCCCATAACCCTGTACGCGCATTAACTTCATAGACCTCCTTTAAGATTTGTGACGTACAAAGAAACTTATATCCGGTGACCATATTACAGATTCAACAAACTAAATAGTACCTTCAATTCACAAAATCAACTGAGCAACATATTAATTCAATTTACCATAACATAAGGCTGGTGAGACAGAATGAAAGTGGGTACACTAACTTGGGAGTTCCCGCCAAGAGTCGTGGGTGGAATAGCCCGCCACTGCGAAGGCTTAGCCAAAGCCCTAGTTCAGCAAAACCACGAAGTCCACCTTTTCACACTGGACTTTCCCGGCTCACCGAACTACGAAGAAATGGACGGAATCAAAGTATACCGCGCCTCAACAGAACTGGGGCACCCCAACTTTCTCACATGGGTTCTACTGTTCAATCACTTTCTAGCAAAAAGAATGGCAGATGTAACTCAGTCAATCGACTTTGACGTTATACACGTTCATGACTGGTTAGCCGCTTTCTCAGGAATCTCGTTCAAGCATTACCTGAAAAAGCCGATGGTTCTCACAGTGCACAGCACCGAAGTTGGAAGAGCGCAGGGTCTCCACAGCCCAGACTCATTCTCCATTAACGGGATAGAATGGTGGGCAACATACGAAGCGGACAGAGTCATCGTGTGCAGCCAATCCATGAAAAACGAAATATGCAGTCATTTCAATCTACCATTGGACAAGGTTGACGTGATTCCGAACGCAATAGACGCAACAAAATATCAAGCTTCTGTTGACCGCGGATCAGTTAGACAACGTTACGGAGTGGGCTACGGCGAAAAACTGATCCTTTGCGTAGGACGCCTAGTTCCCCAAAAGGGAATAGAATACTTCATCCGAGCAATACCCATCATAGCCAAACGTTACCCAGAAGCAAAATTCATTATCGTCGGAGAAGGATGGTCACGAGACATTCTAGAAGCCGAAGCCCGATCCAGTGGACAAGGCAGAAAGATTCAGTTCACAGGTTTTGCATCTGACCAAGAAGTTATCAACCTCATGACCAGCGCAGACGCCTTAGTTGTCCCCTCCGTCTACGAGCCTTTCGGCATAGTTGCCCTAGAGGGCATGGCTACTGGCGTTCCTGTGGTAGCCAGCAAAGTGGATGGCTTAGCTGAGGTGATAGAACATGACCGAACAGGAGTTTTCGTGTATCCGAGGAGCCCTGAATCTATTGCGTGGGGGGTTGATCAAGTTTTGTCTGATCCCGGTCATGCTAAATGGTTAACTGAGAACGCAAAAGAAGAACTCCGCAAGGCTTATAGTTGGGAAGCGGTTGCTATGAAGACTGTTGAGGTTTACAGAAAGGTGGTGGAATAATTTTGGGCGAGAATCATTCTTTCCGTTCATACCCCGATGAGCAGCCCAATCAATTGCGCCTTCTGATTATGCTCCACAATATAGGGGCAACTGAATCATCCAAATCGTTGACTATTCAACAGATTTCAGAGTGGACCCGAATGGACGCTCCGGAACTGCAGATTCACCTACAAAAACTGATTGAACGGGGTTACGTGCAGTCATTTCGTTCAGAAGAAACCGACAAATACCATCTTACAGTCGATGGCATCAGAAAAGTGCTGAGCCTATACAGCTAACATACTAACAGGCTACTGCAACCCCTTCTTCTCTGCTTTAACAGCTTTCTTGAGTTCCGCGGCAGCGTCTTCAGGCGAAATCACATTAATGAACATCCCTGTGCTCTTTTCGAACCCAGCCCATATAGCCAATCGGGGGTAAACTTCTAGATGCCAAT